>Ga0181393_1000248_pt1 | contig 20241 bp, 26 predicted proteins | sample 16SPOviralmetaG_FD_130122 | JGI IMG/M metagenome (GOLD analysis project Ga0181393, IMG submission 130122) | Marine viral communities from the oligotrophic San Pedro Time Series (SPOT) site, San Pedro Channel, CA, USA - 16 SPOT_SRF_2010-10-21 | ecosystem: Environmental > Aquatic > Marine > Strait...
ATGATGATATGGAAAACCCAAGAACTGATACATATTGTAACATACATGCCACCTATCCAACAGAAGGTGGAGCATGGAGAGAAACGGATGGTGAAAAATTTATACGTTTATTTACAAATGGAGTAATAAAAAATGAAGGATAAAATAACAAAAGATCAATTCTTCAATTCAAGTCCATCATTGGTGCAGGATGTGACAAGAGAGTTTATATTTCCTCATATACTGAAAAACCAATCTTATTTGGTTTACCATTTAAACAGCCAAAACGTAGATGGTTTTAGATTCGATGATATTAAGGATTATGAGTGGTATCTGGTATCTCAATGGTTTTTAGATCGTATAAAGGAAATCAATGAGCCTTACATTGAAAATTCTTATGGCACTTATTGGGGGCGACAATGCTCAGGACAAAGCATTTATTTAGATTATAGTATTCAAGAGCTGGCCTATCACCATGCCTATGATCAAAGATTGTATAAAGCTGATGTTGTTGATATAAACAATTACAAGGAGATAGCTGAATGAGTATCTATAAAATTCATGCAAAATGGATAGGGTATTCAGAAGTGGATATTGAAGCTGAATCAAAAGATCAAGCTATACAAAAATATTATGATGGAGACTTTGATTCAAATTCTGAATTACTAACAGGAAACGGTTTGGATAAGGGTTTTGAGAATGAAGAAGTGTTATTTGTTGTGAAATTAGGGGGATAAAATGACAGACAAAGTGATATATGGTGTATTTGATAACTCAATGTGGCAGCTTGACGTTGAATTAGAAGATCACGAGGGGGAGAAGCATTGGTGTACTTGGATTAGATGTTCTGACGATAAATACAGAACGCTCATTTCAAGACGAATAAGAAAATTTGAGAAAGACTTACAGAATTTTAGAATTTTTTTAGATGGAGTGCTTGTGCATACAAGCAATTTCAAATGAGATACCCAGAGAACGAATTAGAAGAAGAAATATCTTGGCGTTGCGAGATTTGTTGTGAAACCTACTATTTTGATAATGAATCCGATGAAGATATTTGTTATAGATGTAGAATGAGTGACTTTCAAGATTGATTAATTGAACTAAAACATATAGTATTAATGTTAATAACTATTCATTAGTTATTCCTCCAGAAGTCCTTACTCTGTCGGGTTAGGCAAAGAATTACCCTCGGTCTTTGATCGGGGGTTTTTTTTGTTCCATGTGAAACATTATTTCACTTTGCTATCATTTTGTTATATCATAGTCAGATGTACGCTGTCATAAGACACACTTTTGAGATTGTGAATCCAGAGCCTGATAATCCTAAGTCTTATAAGATTATGGGAGAGTGGAAACATTACGTTTGGTTATTTGAAAGTGAGGAAGATGCAGTTGTTTACGCAATCAGTTTACTTGATTCACCATTACTTACAGGCAATAAAGACTATCTAAATCATGCCATTGAGTCTTTACAGATCAACAGGTATTTCCAAGTTGGAAAAGAATCAGTTGCGATAGGTGAAGTTTCTGATAGTCCAGAGATTATTTACAAAGATATATTGGAGGAACACGATGGAAAAAACAATATTCATTAGATGCCACGAGCAGACTAATAAATTACTAGAAAAGATTAGAAAAGCTGAGATGCCTCATAGGTCTCGCAACAGTGAGATAATCTACTTGATTCATAAAGAAGCTGAGAGGCTAGGCATTAATGCAGAAGATGAAAAAGTAGAAGAACAAGAAGATGTTAAACTGGGTTTAACAGGGCTTGTTCAAAAAGCGCAACAGGGGAGTCCTCAGTAACATAGTAGTAATCGAGCAGCGCATCAGCACATACCTTAACTAATTCTATGTCGTATTTCTTAATCTTTTTAGGGGATATTGCCATGATATTCCAGAATCTATTTTCTGCTTCTCTACCACAACGATTTCTTAAATGTCTTTGCACGTTTAATAATATACATGATCTAGGTACAGAAGCTAGATTTGATTTGCCTGATAATCTTTCATCCATTTGTGGGTGAGACATATGCATACTTTTTGCTATCATTCCTAAATATTTGTCGCACACACTATGCTCTTTAGCATCTAAGTGTTTGTCTTTGTACAAAACATCTATCAAGTGTTGGTCAAAGACAATGGCTCGACCAATATTTGACTTGTCAAACTTAGCAATACCTATTTCATGGCGAGCGTGTAGATAAGGATTCCCAACGTCATTTACATGCACGTTAGATTTCCCAATCGAAGTCATCTTCAATTTCTTCTGCTTCTTCATATCTTCCATTCAAAGGATTAAAGGTTAAACTTGTTTTACCTACCTTTGCTTGCCACCCCCAGCGTGCCTTCCAAGTATGTATCTCAACACTATCCTCTCCTCTATAGACTGTCAAACCCAGATCAGCTTTTGAGAACCAAGCCATAGATTTAGCTACATCAACGCCAGTAACGACATTCTTTTTACCTCTTTCTGCGGGCTTTGTGGGGTGCGCTACGAAAAAGCATAAAATATCGTGAGATTTGCAGAAAAGTTGTACCTTTGTAAGCATATCGCTCACCATATCCGATTCTAGACCTTTATGTTCTGTATGAATGAAGTTGAAAGGGTCAATGACAAGTATCCTTACACCGTATCTCATTACGGCTGACGCGCCTTTCTCTAAAATGGCTTCGATTGTTGGCATACCACCATCCATGTAATCTTGGAACAGAATGTGATCGTTGATCCAATCTTTTGCATAGTCTTTTTCTTCTTGTGACATTCTTGGATTCTGTCCCTCAAAGAAGGGCTTGCCTGTAAGTATTTGTGCCAGTTGCACAGCGTGTAATGATGGTGGCTTTTCAAACGAACAGTAACAAGTTTTCCATCCGTAAAGTTTACCCACATTAACTATGATTTGATCCAGAAATGCAGACTTTCCATCACCCGGATAGCCTGTAACTACATTTAGATAGCCAGTTTGTAGTGTAAAAAGCTCGTCTACCGATTGGATGCCTGTTGATACACCCTTTGGCTTACCCTGCTCGTATAGACTTTGAAATTCATCAGCATAAAATTCTATATTATTTAATCCATGTAAGGGTATCGGCTCTGCATTGATAACTTGGTTTCTTAATTCTTCCGCGCCTTTATTTATTAAAAGCTCGTTGGCATCTTTGTAGCCTTTAAAATCGACCCTAAAACATTTTGCTTTGTTGAGCCTTCTGGATAATTCATCTGCTAATACATCACCTGCGGTATCAGCATCGGTTGCAAGCACTATCCGCTTACAGTTTTTAAACTTCTCTCTCTCATTCCAGACGTATTTGAACCTGCCATCTTCACTTGGATCAATCTTAGAGTCTGAACTTATCTTTGATGGCGCACCATTTGGCACTGAGTACACTTCAATGTTTGCAAAATCGCTAAAAGATTCTTTGATTGCAAGTGCATCCATTTCTCCTTCTGATAAAACTATAGTATCAACAATCGTTTCTAAAGAATCATTGTGAACTTGGTTTCCCCATAATCTATTAGCTGTATTCTCCCACCAAAACTGTTTGCTTCCATTAGCAGATCGCCATTTGACTGCCTCGTATTTATCTGGCTCTGTAGAATCGTATGTAAATCCAATGACAGGTTTGTTATTCTTTTCTAGCAGTACAGCGCCTAAAGATGTGGCTGTTTTTACTGATATACCCCTTTTTGCTAGCCATTTTTCAGCCTCGTTGCTGTTTTTTCCTGTAATATCTATAGGTTTAGTTTGTTTAGCCTTGTTTTGGGGTGTATTTCTCATTGGTATAATTTTCCTGTCTAAATTTATTAGTCCCTCAATACCGCAATGGTGGCAATGATAGACAATTTTTGATCCATCATTGTTTACTGAGAGGGGTTTATCATTTTTGTTTTTTGATCTGGTTGGTTGGCATGATGGACATAATATTTTCTTTTGCCCAATATCTCTTATTGAATTGTGTATGGTGATTTCTAATTCAGAAATATTATTTTTTTGTTGACTGAGCAATTTATTTCCCCCATGATGTATATACTTACTACTTAGTAGATACTTATTAATTAAAAAAACAGTAAGTAAATACCAATAAGTATATACCTACTATGAAATCTCCTTTTTTGTAAACTTATCTATGATCTTAGCTATCCTGTTAGCAATTTTCTTGCGTGAAATTATAGGATATTTAGATAAATCTTTAACACTACGCATAATACTTTGTCCATCCATATTATTTCTTAGGCATAATTCTAAAAAATCATCTGAATAAAAATAAATAATTGCCTTATCAGAAATATCAGGATTTTTTGAAGCAACATCTCTTACTGCTTGCTTCAATATTACAGCATCTAACTTGTAAATTTTAGAAGTCATTCAACGGATGATAAATCATTTGTTGCACATTATCAAATCATCATGTAATATCTTCATTGTCATAATATATTTAAGGATCGGAGATGAATTATGGAATTTGAAATTGTAGAGGGTATACCTATGCCAAGAAGCAGAGGGAAACCAAGAAAATATGATATTCCTTTAGATGAAATGAAGGTAGGCGACCACATTCACATTGGATTACCAACAACAAAGATAGCCCAAGAGGTAAAAATAATTAGAAACTTTGTTCTGCGGTACAAAAAACAAAATCCTGATAAGAAATTTACTGTCAGGCAAATGGATGATGGTGTAGGTATTTGGAGAACCTAGCTAGGTGAAACATGAAGTACACCAACAAACATAACATACCGATTGAAATTATCAGAGCTGTAGAGAATGATAATTACTCTAAAGGTAACTCTGTCAAATCTATTACTGGATTGTTGCAACCGCCTAAAATATCAATTTTGTCAGAGGAACATAAAGATACTTTGACAGTAGATATATCTGATCGTATTTGGATTTTGCTTGGGCAAAGTGTTCATACGATTTTAGAACGTGCCAATGAAGGTAAAGAAGATACTATGACAGAGGAGAGAATGTTTGCTGATGTGAACGGATGGACAATCAGTGGTCAGACTGACAGTATTTCTTTGAAAGATAACACGCTAAAGGATTACAAAGTGACTAGCGCGTGGACTGTAATGAACGCGCTCAAGGATGATAAGCCTGAGTGGGTAGAGCAATTAAATTGTTACGCTTGGTTAGCTAGGCAAAATACAGATATAAAAATAGATAAATTAAATATCGTTGCAATCTCAAGAGATTGGTCTAAGCCTCAGTATGAGCGTAGTAGTGGTGATTATCCACCTGCACCAGTCACAGTGGTGAATATTCCATTGTGGTCTGAGGAAGATCAATTAAAGTTTATAAAAGATAAAGTAACATTGCATCAAGAAGCAGAGGCAGAGTATTTAATCAGTGGCACTTTACCTGATTGCTCAGATGCAGAGAGATGGAAAAGAAATGACACTTTTAGAGTTGTCAAAGAGGGAAGGAAAAGTGCAGTTCGTGTACTGCCTTCTGAAAAAGAAGCTGAGAAGTATATAAGCAGTCATAAAGATAAAGACAATTTAGATATTGAAGTGGCTATTGGCAAGCCTATTCGTTGTGAATCTTATTGTCATGTGGCTGAATTTTGCGATCAATATAATTTAGAGGAGAAACTATGAGTATTGAAAATGAAAAGATTAACTTTGGTTATGGTTATGACGAGAGCAATTCTATTGCGATTTTATGGAGCATTGCTGACGTAAAAGATATTCGACCTGATCTTACAGACGAAGAGTGTTTAGAAGTTTTACATCATCAGGAGCAAAATCACGATGCCTCTATAGGTATCTCTTGGGATACCCTATCATGGTGTGCAGATTACTGCTTCCCGCACAACAAGGAGATTAGTAATGGCTGATAAAGAAATTACCTTCAAAGAAATATGGAATACATTGCATAGTGTGGATGTTTCTAAACATACAGAAAAAAAGATGAACTTGACTTACTTGTCATGGGCTAGAGCGTGGATGCTGCTTATGGAGCATTTCCCTCAAGCTGAATATTCTTTTGTTGATTACGATGGATTGCCTTACAGGGTTTTACCAGATGGAACAGCAGAGGTTATCACGCGAATAAAGATTGATAATCATACAAGAAGCATGGCGTTGCCTATTATGGATTATAAAAATAATCCTGTGGTAAACCCTAATGCTAGGCAAGTAAATGATAATCGTATGAGGTGTCTTGTAAAGAATCTAGCTATGTTTGGATTAGGCATGAGTGTATTCGCTGTATGGGATGACCATTTACCTAGCGAAGAAAAAGATGCTCAACCTAAAAGTAAGAAGGATGCCAAGGTTAAAGAAAAAGAATCTACACCTGTAGAGAATAATGACTTTGATCTTGATTGGGCTAAAACTTTTGTAGAAGGCATGAGCAAATCAATGGATTTGCACAGTACAAAAGAATCCTTAACGTCTTTCTGGAAGTCCAACAAAGAAGCAATAGGTAGATTGACTTCTGACTTTCCACATCAGAAAAAAGAGCTAGAAAATTTATTTAAAACTAAAGCAATGTCTGTAGAAGGGCAGAGCGAAACAAAAACAGAGGAATGAAAATGGCAGACGATAAACTACAATCGGATGGGGCGATCTATACCAACAATTACAAAAAGACATCTAATCAACCTGATTGGACAGGCAAGGTAACGCTTTCAAAAGAGATGCTTAAAAAACTTGTTACTAAAATAAAATCAGATAAATCAGATGGAGTTGAAATGAGAGTGGCTCTTTGGAATAGAACATCTAAGAACGGCAATGAATATAAGTATGCTCGTTTGGATGTACCGCAAGAGCAACAAAGATCACAACCACAACCACAACCTAAACCTGAACCAGTAGTGGATGATTTCGATGATGACATTCCTTTTTAATAAAGACAAATGCAAAGACTTTAGAAAGGTAGAGAGCGTTATAGATGAATATAATTTTCATACCTTTCAATCTTCTTATTTAGATTTGATTAAACAATTAAAATCAGTAACAAAAGAAGGCGAGACTTCTCATTCTTTGTTGATTGACTTTTTGTTCTGGTCTTTGGAGAGGCAGAGAAAGGAAAATAGCGGAGAGATTTAATGACAATCAAAGCCAATAATTATGATGGATACGTTGAAATAATTACTAGAATTAAAGATATAGTCAACGGTGAGCCATTAAATGATGTGGAAAAAGATAGTTTGATTACAAAAATTGATACTTTCCAAAACGAAATATGTGAATTTGTAGTTCAAAAAGAAGAGTGGAACAATACTTTAATGAGAGTTTATCAGAGTCGTAAATATGAATGATAATATTGAAGAATCGTATGCTCACAGGATTAGAAGCATAGCTCCTGTCATAGAGAAGGTTGAGCATGAGTTGATTAAATGTGAAGCAGAAGTTAAAAAATTAAATGCACAATTAAAATTAATAGCTTTAGGTAATGGCATTAAAACTTCATCTGCACAAGAGACTCATGCTGAATCCTCAGAAGAACTATACGAAGCTAGACTCAAAGTGGGTGTAGCAAAAGGTGGGCTATCTTCGTTGAGGGTTAAGCTCAAAGCATTAGAGATAGGCTTTGAAGAATGGAGAACTAAGATGGTAAATGAGCGAGAAGAAAGAAGAAGATATGGCGCTTAAAGGTAGAAAACCTACTGCTGCTGAGAAAGAACATATGTCAAAAGTTGTTGAGTTAGGTTGTATTGTATGTAAGAACAAAGGTTTTTATTCACCTGCTGAGATACATCACATACATGGAAAGACTAAGAAGAACGCACACTTCATGGTTTTGCCATTATGTTTTGAGCATCATCGTAAAGGTGGATATAAAGAACCTATTAGCAGACATCCTTACAAAAAAAGGTTTGAAGAAGCATATGGTAAAGAAGATAAACTCTTGATGCAGGTCAACGATCTTTTAACAAAAACAGACTTTTATAATTTTTTAGACGAGATACCTTTCTAATGCTTTATAAAATGACATTAGATACAAGTTTTGGTGATTTCGTTATAGAAACATTGGTAATTGATGCTGAGTCTTTTGATGAAGTAGAAACCAAACTTGAGGAAGAAAACGTAATTGGTATTTTAAAAATAGGTGACAATCAATTCTTGGCTTTAATCCAAGATTAAATTAACAAGGTAATTTTTATGGGTAAAGGTAGCAATAAAAGACCAATGGATGTTTCTTTGGATAAGTTTAGAAAGAACTATGATCGTATTTTTAAAAGAGATAAACAATTAAGGAACAAGGATGAAGGTACAAAGCGCCAAAGCAAAGGGTAGAAAACTACAACAATGGTTTACTAAACTGCTTGTTGATGTTTTAGGTATGGATAAAGAGGATATGGAATCTAGACCTATGGGATCGCAAGGTGAAGATATTATTATGGGTAAGCTGTCTCGAAGTAGATTCCCTTACTCTATAGAGTGCAAGAACCAAGAGTCAGTTAATGTGTGGAAGGCTTATGCTCAGGCAGAAGAAAACTGTAAAGGCTATGAACCCCTTGTAATTATAAAAAGAAATAGAAGTAAACCGCTTGCATTGGTAGATGCTGAACATTTTGTGGGGTTATTTTTAGAGCAAGAAAATAATGAGGAAGAATTGTTGAAACAAGCAGATGCACATATTAGATCAGAGGAAGAAGAACATGATGCTTGAGAATCAATTAAAGGATAAGTTGCAACAGCGCAAAAAGAAATGGTGGGCTTGGCATAAAGATAACCCGCAGGTGTGGGAGAAGTTTAAAGAGTACACTTTGGAAGCTATTCATTCGGGCAGGAAGCACTACTCTCATTGGGCTATCATAAATAGAATAAGATGGAATAGAGAGATAGAAACGCAAGGTGGTGAGTTCAAGATAAGTAACGACTACATATGTTTTTATGCCAGATTATTTCATGCTAAACACCCTGAGCATGGAGATTTCTTTAGACTCAAACCATTAAAAGAAGAGAAACTAATTTCAGATTTAGTCGAGCATACCACTGTCAGCTCTTTCTTTTAGAGCAGGTAATATAGCTAGACGTTTGTTTCTTTCTTGCTCCAAATCTCTTAGCATGTCAGATTTAAAAGATAAGGATATATCTGTTCTTTTTAATAAATTATCTCTTCTTTTTCTCCAATTAGTCATGTAACGAGTTATTGCGTTTACTTGACCCCTGACATTTAATACACCTTTGTTATGTTGTCTGTAAGCAGCTAATTCATCAAACCTACCCTGCTCTCTGTATTCTCTCATTGAATTTAATACTATTTGTAATTCTTCTCTGAGTTCATAGAATTGTTCTTGCAGACCACCAGCTTTGTCGGTGTCAAAGAAAAACCTTCTTAAAATAGGAATATCATTTAAGTCAAGAGGCAGCATTGGAGAACCTGTTACAGCTCTAGTAAACGCATCTGTAACACCTAATGCATAAACACCTAATGACCCTGTGTAACCAGTTAGAACGTGCTCAATTTTTAAAGGTGAAAGATTAAAAGCCTCTCCTAAAAAGTTAGCTATTTGACTTGTTGATTGTCTTGTTTGTAAAGCAGGTTTTCTTTTTTCTTCATAATATTGGACTATTGAGCTATCAGTAAAACTATTTTGATTGTTTATAGCTTCAAATAATGGCTTGATCGCTTGTATACCTACGTCACCACTTATAAATGGAACTTTCAATGTTGCACCTAATTGTCTTTTTAAAGATTCACCGGGCGATTTTTCTACAGCATCTTCTCCCATAGCCATATCTATTAACCTTTCAGGTAAAACTTTAAAAAACACACCTACTTCAAAAGGAATAGGTATTTTAATTGGAGGCAAACCAAACGGCAAAGGTATTATCCAGTGATCGTCTCTTGTATGTCGTGTAGCACCTCTATATTCTTCAGTATCTGAAACCATCAAATAATATAAAAGAGTTATAGCAGAAAGCATAGCTGCTCTTTTGATAAGAGTTTTTTGTATTCTTCTCTTTACATCATTTAGTGTTTCATTTTCTCCTAAACCTTCAATAGAAGAATACTGACCAGAACCTGCTCTATAAAAAACATCTAAACCTTGTATTCTTGCATTTAAAAATGTAACGGCTGCAGTAATAAGTCTAAAAGGTACAGATGACCCTCTTCTTCCATAATTTATTACCTCTAATGCCTGATATTGAGCTGCTGATTGAGCCTGTGCTTCGTTGTAACCTCTTTTTAACATATCGTTATAAACTGATTCATACACAGCGTATCGAGTAGCAGCCTCAGATTTAGTTGTTACAGCACCGAGTCCATCCCATAGTTTTATAAATGCATCTTTTATACTTATTCCATTTTCTTCAGATATTTTCTGTTCTTTTCTAGCTCTTTTCATCAGCTCAACAGCACCGTATTGATCTTCTTTAAAATCAAAACCACCCATCACACCTAGTCTTTCTAATTCAGATAGGTCACGACCCATATTTTTAAAAGTGCTTAAAATAGGAATCATATCTTTTCCTAAAGGTGCTCCAGATGTAACAGTGGCAGAGAGAGTATCCCTAAGCATGTTAGCAGCCATAAAATCAGGACTTCGAGTTACTGTTTCTCTTAATAACATTGATGGTATTGAAACAAATTTGCTGATACCACTTATACTGTTCATACCCATAGTGTCTAAGGATTCATATAGTGCTATATCATCAACCTCGTAAAGTTTCTTCTCTCCGTTTTCGAAAATAGGAACTTGATTTATTGAGTTATTTATTTTTTCTGGAGTATCTAAAATTCTTGCTTCACCTCCAGCCAGTAAAGTTCTCATTAGTTTAGCCTTACCATCATTTTTTAAAGATGCTGTAAGTATGGACAAAGAGTTTCTAGCAATAGCTTCTACTGGATTAACATTGATTGCTTCCTTAGAACCCTTCATTTTAATATTTAATGGATTGCCTGTTAGATAACCGCCACCGATAGTTGGAGCAGCTAGACCTGAATCATCCACCATATCCCTATAAAATGGATAATAACTAGAATGTTGTTTCCACGATTCAGCTAATTCTTCACTTAACAAACCTTTTGATTTTGCAAAATCTATTAGTTTATTATTCCAACGCTGATAGTTTTCATAGGCTTCTACCACCTCTGGATAATTTTTTTCAATTACTTTTAACTTTTCGAAATCTTTTTCTATTACAGGGCTATCAATTAATACCCCATCACTATTTCTCTTTTCTTTTACTCTTTTAATCTTTGCGTAAAGACCAAATACCGCTTCTTTATCGACAGCAGGATCAGCATACAGAGGAGCCATGAATACTGAAAATCCACCTGTTCCAGTATTACCTTCTATAAGATCGTTATATATTGTGCTTATTTCTAAAGGCAATGCATAAGGTAAAGTAGGCACATCTCCTAAACCTTCAATGTTTTTTGTATCTGTAATGTAACCTACAGTTAATAGCTGTCTAAAGTAGTTTCTAGCCTGACCTCCCGTTCTTATTGAACTCATTGTAGCTATATTTGCATTTTCTTCGAATTGTCTTATTAATTCATTATTTTCCTTAAGTTGCCTTATTTTTCTTTCTATATTATCTTTATCGTCTATGTAACGTTGTCTAGTTGTATTCCAAAGTTTTTCAATATTTTCTATAGGATTGTTAATTACATCCAATAATGTAGCGCCAAATGATTTTTTTTCTTCAGAACGTGCAACACCTGTTCTTTCTATAGCCTCTGCAAGCTCTGGTGGTACTGCACCTCTAGAATAATTGGGTAAGTCTGTAGGAGGTGTCTTTGCTGTGGCATCTTCATTAAAGTCAATAGCAGATTTTAAGGCGACATCAGAGGCGTTTACATTGTAATAAGGTACATCACCCCTTGGTGTTTGCTTAACGATCTCTACAGCCTTCTCTGTGGCTTCCTTTAACTGTTTGTTAGCAGTTGTATTACTATCATCTGCGAACCTTATTCCTTTTTTAAAGACAGGCAATTCTTCAGTTGTTGGTGATACACCAGCTTCATTAAACTGTTCCTCTAATTTTTTAATCTTTTGACCCAAGAAATATCTTCTATCTTGTAGAGTTTTATATCTAGCAGAGGACATCTTACCTGCTTCTTGTCTGAGCAGAGAATCAATAGGAATTATTTGTTGGTTAAGATCACTAATTTCATCTAATATTGATTGTTGTTGTGGTGTAAATGTGGAGGCATCAAATCCACCTAATGTATTTTGACTTCTTATCGTAGGTTTTATTTGACTTTGACTAAGATTAGTAATCTTTCCAGCTTGTAATAGAAACTCAGAGAAAATAGTTCCTTCTTTGGCTGGTATGTTAAGAATTTTTCTTATAGATTCAGTGAATTTATCCCATAAATTTTTCTTACTCTTAGGTGAATAAGGAATAGTTTGCATAAATTCTTGAAATTTTCTATCTGTGAAACCCACAGCAAGTAATTCTTGTATATTTTTAGTGCCGTATTGGGTGTAAAAATCTATCTCTTCTCCTTCTCTTCTTCTACCCCTAATCTCTCTTCGGATTATTGATCTAATATTTTCTAATTCATTAATAATCGCTTTAGTTTTTTTATTATTTCCCGGCTGATATGTAGCAGCTTGTGTTGCTTGATGAACAAATTCGTGGAGTATTGTTTCAAAATCTACACCATCGTGTGTTGCATCATTTATATATATCTGTTGTCTGAAATTTCCATCGTATAAAAAAGGTGCATAAGAAACACCCAAGTAATCTAGGCTTCTTCCTTTGTGACCTCTTATATCTAAACGATCGGTTCCTGTTTTAATTATGCGAAACTGAAAATCTATTTTTTTTATTTGTTTTAATTTCTTTATTTGAGTTAAGAGTCTGTCTGCTATTATTTGATAATCTTTTCCGGGTGAATTTTTAGATAACCAAGTTAGTACATCCACACTATCTCTGTGCTGATAACCAAACTCTTTTAAAATTGAGGCCTTTTGTGCAGCTTTCTGTGCATCAGTTAACTTTCTTTTATCAAATATCTCTCTACCAGTTCTGCCTATACCACTTGGAGTAATAAGAACTCCTGTTATTGGGTCAGTATCAGACTCAATATCTTCGAATGTTGTTACAGGTGTAGCTATAGCGCCATCATCATTTAATTCTGTTACATTTGTAGGATCACTAGATGGTGCTTCGACTCCTTCATCTTCTGCCATTTGAGTAACATCAACTGTGTCTGATTCCAGTCTGTCAATTTCTCGTAGGGTTCTTATTTGACCTCTTTCTCTAGCACCAACCACACCCTGTTCAATGTCATTAAATATATCAGATGATCTTTTAAATCCAGATATACGCATAGCTCTGCCCAATGATCTGAAAAACTCAGCTATTTTACCTAAAATACTTTCTGCTTTTGGTGCTATGTTTGGGGTATGGTTTCTAGACTGATACATTTCTGCAATAGCTTCTTCAACAAAGAACTCTTCTTTGAATTTGACATTTTCAAAAGTTAAGTTTCCTTGATTTTTTTGAACAGCTCTTTGATAAAATGTTCTGCCTTTAAACTGTGTGTCAAAGGTTGGAGGTACTTTTTTACGTTTAACCTCTTTTCGTAAATAATTATACTCAGGCTCTGAAATTAAATCTTTTTCACGAAATGCATGTATCATTTCACGATCAAGAGTATTGCTTAGTTTTTCAAGTATCTGTTCTTGTGTTGCTGTACCATCTGGATTAACTGCACCCAAAGAAAGAAATATAATGTCTGTATCTCTGTCATACTGACCATCCTTATCTTTAGTATCTCTAGGATCAAACTTTATCTCACCATCTTTGGTCTGAACTAAATTTTTTGTAGATAGAATGTCATTGCTTACTATCAAACCTGTTTCACTTAAACCTGCTTTATCTAGAATTTTCTTTAACTCTCTAGCTAACTTATTTGTTCTACCCTCTTTTACAGCTTCATTGAAATTGAATATTTTGTTTTGTATTTCATCTGGCGGTAATACGTTACTTTGATTTTTACGTTCATCTTCTACCAAAGATTTTATTGTTTCTTCAGGTAATTCATTTTCTTTTCTTAATCTTTCACCGAACTGTTCAGGAGTTTCGTTAAATCCTTCTGCTCTCCTTAAAATATCGAATTGATGATTAGGTCTTATTCTGTATTTATTAGTATTCTCAACTTTTTCTGCACGACCACTTGTAATTAGATCATCTATAAACTGTTCAGTCGCAGCTTTGTCATTGGCAGTAACACCTTTTTCTAATAAATCTTTAACAGAGAATTTTGTATCTTGACTACCAGATACTGCTACAAAATTAGCAACATCTTGAGCAGAGTATTTTCTTGGTCTAAAGTCTGGAAATTTTGTTTTTCTATTAAAAGGTTTGAGAGAGTGCAAGCGGGATAAAAATACTTCTTTTACGCCACGATTTCTTGATTTTGTAATATCCTTAGTGCCTGTCCATTGTAAAGCTGCATATCTCACAGCAGGGTCTTTAAAATCTAAATCTATATTTTTAGATGCTGCTATATCTTTAATATACTTGGCGCTAACATCAACCTTTTCTTTATCAGATATTATTGAAGGTAAACCAGCATCTTCTGATGCTTTAAATACTGTACTAGACAAATCTTTTAAAAGTTCATTGTAATCTTTTTGTGACAGTAACTTTTTAGCTTCTGCCATTTTGTATGTAGCTTTTAAATCTAAACCTTTTGAATTAACGTATTCACCAATTAGTTTAAGGTGCTTTTTCTTTCGGTCTAACATTTCGTTATAAACTACAGGAGTGCCTTTCTCTAAACTCCTAAATCCAGCTTCCATTTTTTCTTTAGAAAATAATTTTTTCTTTTGTTCAGAAAGTTTAGAATCAAAATTAACTAATGTTTGTAGGTTTACTTGTGATGTATTAGGATCATTTATTGTTGCGCCAACAATTTTTGCAGCAGCAGATTTAGGTAAACCCAAAGAGTACATGCTATTTTCAAGATTAGCTGAAAGTTTTTTTCGCTCGTAATTTGTTTGCTCTTGATTTTTAAAGTTAAGTGCGTCTACTAATTTATCAAACTGTTTCACTACTGGAGACTGATTGTTTTCAAGATCAACAACAGAAAAATTTTCTGCTGCATCTTGTATTACCTTCAACTTTGGACCCGGTTTTACTTGAGCAGGTGGAGGTATTTCTGGTATTACGACATCAGGTAAGTCTGGTATTTCTTCTACCAATCCTTGTTTCTCTGCCTTTTTGAACTTATGTTCCTCCATAAGACTGATTCTATTTTTTCTTGCATTTTCTTCATATTCACGTTGATACCGATTACCTGCCCCTCTTCCTGAAATAGCATTTACAGTCAGATCAGCTAACGCGCCTACTGCACCACCAATGGTAAACTCGTCAAATAGACTTTCTGCTATTGGTAACTTATCACTGTATAATCCTGCAGCGATAAGGTCTTGAGCAAGACTTGCACCTGCTTCTTGCAAACCTTCTTGACCGCCAGTTTTCAAGGCAGAAGTTATTCTTTGTCTTATATTGGGATAGTCAACTGCATTTTTGGGAACACGCGCTAACAAACTAAATATAGGTAATGCCTCTGAAAGTCCAACTACACTACCTGAAAGTTCTGCAAATGTTTCGGCTACACCGCCAACATCCTCGCCTAACGCTCTAGATGCGTCTACTCTATCAGCTTGAGCAGAAACACCAAGGGCAGCTCCTAATGCTGCAGGTACAGTAACAGTTGGGTCAGTAAATAGAGTAGAACCACCTATACCTTTAGTTTTTAAAAACTGACCGAACTTACCAGCTCCGAAAAAAGGAAGAAATGATCCTGCACCTTCACCAAGCTTCGTCATCCATTTATCACGATAGGCTGGGTCTGAAGCCAATGAAGATTCAGTATTTAAAAAATCTTGATACTGTTTTAAACCCTGTACGAAATCACTGTCATTACCAATATCAAATAAAGATGCTACACCTAAAGGTGCTCCAGCAACTGTGTTTACTATACCTCTTGGTACGCCTTTAAATGTTTCGTAAGCCTGACCTAGAACGGTTGTTTCATCTATATCTATACCGTAATCACGTTTAACAATAGCTGCTATTTGCGCCCTATTATCAGGGGGTAGGTCATCTGGAACTGTCAAAACTTTATTGTTTGGCAGTTGATATTTAGCCATCTATTTTATCCACCTTGCGTAACGGTTGCACCGAAATCTTCAACTTTTTTTTCTTGTTCATTTTTAACTGTAGGCAAACCTTGAAGTTCTTTAACCCTTTGTATCAGTCTCGTAATTTCTTCTTGTAAATCTCCAATATATTTATCATCTGGAATCATTGACTGTTGAGCTAATCTGAGTGCTTCAGTTGTATATTTATATAGCGATGTTAATTGCGAAAGAGGTGCACTTTCTATCGCTAGTTTAATTTGGTCTATTTGAGCTTGTTTAAATTCATCCCCTTTTTCTCTACTTGCAATAACATCTTTTCTTTCTTGTTCTGCTGCTCTTCTTTGCTGAACATCACTTGCTAGGGCTGTAATTCCTTGACCAATATCTCCTGTGCCTTTAGCACCTAAGATGATACCACCTAACTTAGCTATATCTAAAGGATCAATCTTACCTAATAATCCATCTTTTTTCTTTCTATCATCGCCCTTACCTTTACCACCTTCTCCAGCACCGCCTCCTCCAGTACCGCCTCCTCCATTATCTAATTCTTTTGCATCTAATTGTTTTGTATCTAATACTTCTGTACCTAATTTTTGACCTTCATTAGACATTTGACGAAGTACAGCACCACCGAGTCCTGCAACTCCTAAACCAGTCACTAATTTTTCACCTACAGTTCTTACTGGCTTCATATCCCCACTAAAGAATTTTTTCTTGTATACTTTTGGTCTTGCTCCTGACGCACCCTTTACGTCTTTAAGAAACCTTCCTTGTGGAGAAGTTGTAGAAATAAATTTACCTTTTTTAGTTTGGTAAAATCTTGGAAATAGTCTTTGGAAAATTGCCGGTAAACCTTTTGCAGCACCATATGCGTATCTACCAGCCCTAAAAAGAGGATTAATTGAAGCTAGTGCTAATGCTGTGCCTACTTTGTCTATATTACCCTCTTCATCCAGAACCCCCACAAATTTACCTGCTTTCTCTAAATAGTTATCTTCGGTTTCACTTCCACCAAAGAATCTATCAACAGCCTCTCGATTTGATTTTCTAAATTCATCCCTTGTATTTGGATTATCGTCAGCAAATGTTACAAAATCACCAAAGTCTAATACAGTATCTCCACTTGATTCGCTTTTTTCTAATCCACCAGATATTCTTTCTGCTTCTATGCGCCTTCGTTCTGCTTCTTGTTCTCTAATACGCGTAATCTCATTACTAATTAAAGATGGTTCTCTCCCTAAAGATGTTTCTGCTTGACGAATAGCATCCGATCCTGTTAGACCACCGTTTGCCATTTGCATAAGTGAATTAGCGGGCGCGACCGAATCAGAGAAATTATTAGGTAGGCGACCTAAATCATCAGTCATTGCACCCGCTAAACCTTGAGGTTGAGAAAACTCACCAACCAATTCTTGAGCCACCGTAGCTTGTGGTCTTTCCATACGAGCAGCGTTATACATCTTTTCCATCTGAGTTCTACGCTGTATTTCACTCAATACCATATAAGATGGAAACCTAGAGTTAGGGTTTTGCGCCATTTCAATTAAGGATTCTTTAGGAACAAATTCTAATTCTTCAGCAACTTCTATTAAATTTGTCATTGTTAGCCTCCTTGTCCCAAACCTCTATATAAACCTAAAGCACTTAAACCTGATCCTAATGCTGTTTGGAATAATCCGGGCTGTTGTTCATATGTACTTACTTGTCTTTGAGGCGCTGCTGGCACACCTTGTAATAAGTTCCCATAGAATCCTAGTTGATCCTTTGTAAAATCTCTTTGGCGAATAAAATCTTCGTATCCCATATCCAAGCCAGCTTGTCGTAATACTCTTTCTTGTTTACCAATATCTGATAACAACGATGCTCTTGAGATGGCATCTTGTTGTGTTGCTCTACCTGCTTGCAACAAGTTCTGACCAGCAGATAATCCTAGTCTACCCGATACATCAAAAGCAGATTGACCAAATCTCTCTTGAGCTTGTCTTGCTCTTTCCCCTGCATCAAATGCTTGTTGTGCTAATAACTCTTGCGCTTGCGCTGCTTTCTGTTCTGCGCCAAACCTTCCTAAGCCGAATTGCCTTTCAAGAGCTAATTGCTTTTGAGCTGATTCAAATGCAGCTTGCGATCCTCTTTGTTGTATATCATCTAATTGTTGGCTAAGGTTTCTATCTCTTTCAGCTTGAAAAATAGCTTCTCGATAACCACCTAATCCACCCGATGCAGTAGCAGCATCTTGTATTTTCTTACCTGCAATGTCAGATTGTCTCCTTGCCTCTCTTTTCTGTATATCAATTACGTTTTGTTGATAAGGATTTATAAAACTACTTATGTTTTCTTGAAAAGATAAATCTGGAATTGCAGTTGGAGATTGATATTGAGATGATCTTGTTTGGGCTTGATAAGATGGATCAAGAGAGGCATCAGCTTGTCTTTGAAAAGTTTGTTGGGCTTGCGTAAATGCTTGTGGTGTACCAGATTGTCCAATCCCTCTAATCATTGCTTGAGATTGCAATTCATCAGGTGCGAATCCTGAAAGCCTTTGACCTCCGTATGGAGTATAACCTTGTAAAGATTCTGCTTCCCCTCTTTGAAGCAACCTTTTAAAATATGGTTGCACATAACCGGGAAGGCTTGTTGTTTCTATTCTTTGTGTCGTTGGTTGCATTTATCACTTTCCTCAAAATTGTATTCATAAAAAGTGGCTGGTTTCTTCCAACCTACTTTATTTTTGACCCAGTGCCACAGTCCATGTCTACCAACACTTTCTAAACCATGACAATCATTTTTTCTAGCAAAATCTGTCAACATTTTTATGCCTACTTCAGCCCAATCTTGCATTTTATTACCAGTAATGTGATCTATACAAAGCATCTTTTTACCTGTTGGGTAATCTTTAAATGACGTTATCATAACTCCAGTTATATCTAGATTTCCTGTATCATAAACAATCCACAAATCATTATTCTTGTTTAACAAATTGTGAAATATATCTTCGATTCTAGTTCTACCGTTAGATCGACTGGCAGTTTTTTTAAGATATTTTTTTGCTTTATCCCAAACCATCGTCAGCTTTTCCGAAGGAATATAAGACATCTCAATTTCACCAGATGGCTCTGGTGGAATATTTAATGCTGGTTCATTCATACTGGCATAACCTGATTAACATTTATTCTTGGTGGTTGAGCTGTGTCTCCAGTTTTTTCTTCTCTTACTCTGTCCATCATTTTATATAATTCGTTTGATCCAGCGTCTGAGCTACCATCTCCCAAAGCTGACACGACATCTGCTGGCACTATAAACTCGTCTTGAGAAACAGCTACTTTTTGATTCGCCCCTATCATGCCGGGAATATCATCAGCCATACCGCTTTGACCATTACCTTCTATTAAACCCTCTGTTTGTGCTCCGGGTACTAAAGATTGTAAAACCGTATCTCTTAGCTGTAAAAATACTTCATTGCCATACTTGGCGATGAAAGCATTAATAACTTGTTGGTTATCGTTTTCACCTAAAATGAATTGAATAGTTTCTTGTACTATTGGGTCTTGCATCATGTCTGTAGAACCGCCCTCTTGAAAGCCCATTTTTTCAACAACATCAGGAGCTACTTTATTAAGAGCTTCTAAACCTTCATTGGGTAATTCTTTAGAAGTCTGACCACCATCAGCAAATGTATACATTTCATCCATCAATTTACTAATATCATCCATCACAGACTCTTTAGGAGTATCCACATCTGGTGATAAATTATTAGCCATTGATCCAGATTTATCCATGTCTTGAGACTTATCAGTAGCTGTAGCTTCAACTGTTTCTGGATAAGGTATTATATTTGGTGATGTTGCTAATCCTTGAAAGGGCATAGAGGTAAATGCCTCATAAGGATTTATAGCAACTTGTGGTGCAATAGATAATTCAGGAGTAGTGAAACCAGCTTGAGACCCAGTGAAGGTATCTTTAAATGTTGGAGCTTCGCCCCTTGTTGTTCTGACTGCTTTTTGATTTATTGTATTAGGCGCAAAATACATTGTTTCAGGCTGGAACCCCGGCATAAAATTTGGGTTTACATCATAAGCTCTTCTAGCTGGAGAAAATCTTTGCATATCGCCAGAAAAAGCTTGTACGTTACTGCCACCATACATTTCTTCCATATCTCTTGCATAAGGTGATATATCAGAGCTATCTATA
>Ga0181393_1000251_pt1 | contig 20138 bp, 3 predicted proteins | sample 16SPOviralmetaG_FD_130122 | JGI IMG/M metagenome (GOLD analysis project Ga0181393, IMG submission 130122) | Marine viral communities from the oligotrophic San Pedro Time Series (SPOT) site, San Pedro Channel, CA, USA - 16 SPOT_SRF_2010-10-21 | ecosystem: Environmental > Aquatic > Marine > Strait...
ACTGATAACGCAATAATTACTGATACTCCAATACAGAGTAATGAGAATGTATTTGGAGGTAAAGTACTTCGAGCACAGCCAGATGATGCTTATTCTCCACTAATTAGTTATGGTGAGAGGCAAGATAAAATAAAGTATTTAGATGCTTTATCACATCAACCTAAAAATAAACCTAACTTTTCTTTTGATAAAGAAGCATCTAAAATAAATCATTTAATTGGTAAATTTTTTCAATTTAGATATAGATATGTATATAAAGATGGTACTGTTTCTGCATACAGTAATATATCAGACATTTCAAATCAAAATGCTTACACTAAGCGTTATGTTGAAGGTGAAGATAGCGAAACTACCCTTAAATCTTTAAATAATATTATAAACGTAATATATAATGATAGCATATCATATGTAGATAAAATAGAAATTATAGCAAGAGATGGTAACGATGGAGAGTTTTTTATTATAGATACTGTAAATAATGATTTTGTAAAGTATCTTAAAAAAAGAAAAAACGAATCTCTTTTTTCTAGTTCAGATTTCTTTTTTGGTGGTTCAACTCAAACTAATATATCTAACTCATTTGTTTCTTTTAAAAATGACAGTATTTATCCTTTTGTGTCTAAAACAGATGTTGATAAGTTGCAAGATTCTTTGCCTAAATTAGCGAAAGCTCAGACTATACTACCTAAAAATAGAATAGCTTATGGTAATATAGTAGATGGGTATGACAATACAGACATATACTGTAACTTACAAATTAATCCTATAGTTAGCATAGATGCTGATGACCAAGAAATTAGTAGCCCAGTTCTTGTTGGAAATAATTATTCAAGTCAACCAACCTTTACAGTTATTAACTTAGGAGGTCCATCTACAAGTACTGTTTTTCAAGTTGATTTTACAATTAGTTCTAATATAGAACATGAAACGCATGGTGGTGATGGTATTATAGAGCTTAATTATGAGTGGACTAAAGTGTTATTTCAAAATCATGGAATAAATACTAGTAGTATTATACCTAGAGGTGGTCGTTTTAGCCATTCCTCAAGTATATTTAATCCAGGATCAATAGTTGATGTAGGTCTACATCTTGAAGAAAGAATTAATGTTGGAAATTTTATTTTAGAAAAAAGTGAAGGATGGTTTGGTAACTATGGTGAAAATCAATTTAATGGAATTGAATTTCAAACTGAACCATCAACTGTTACTGCTTCTTATAATACAGATACTAAAAAGTTATCTTTAACTTTTACTTATTCTTCAGACTACAATCCTATACCTAATGATCTTTATTTTCAAATACTTAGTCCAGATGTAAATTATATGGAAACACCTCAAGGAGCTATTCAAAATGCAAATTGGGCAGGTAAAAATAAGACTTCAGGTGGGTCAGACGCTTCAGATGGGACATCTAATATTTATCACAATTCTCAGGTTCCTAAATCTATATATAGAGGTGCTCCATCTTTTGGTAAGTCATATAAAACTGGAGCCAATCATTCTTTTGGTTTAGTTTATTATGATGAAACAAATAGATCTTCTTTTGTTAACACTTCAAAAGAAATAAATAGTTTTAATACAGGAACTAATGCGTATAGTCCTTTTTATGTTGATTCAAACTTTACTCAAAGTATTTTTAATGGTTTAAGTTGGAGAATTTATCATAAACCTCCTAAGTGGGCAACTCATTACCAATGGGTTTATTCTGGTAATACTACTGTAGATGAATTTATACAATTACCTATATTAAATTCTTACAAAGGAACTGGTAATTATAGTAATAAAATATTTTTAGGATTAGGATCTTTAAAAGGGTTAGATACTGAACATATAACTAGCTATAATGAAGCTACTTCATCTGTAATAGATTATGTTTATGCAGTAGGAGATAGAGTAAGGTATATATCATTTGGGCTTGATTTAGACGAAAATGATAGAAACTACTTTAAAGATCACATAGACGTTCCTATATCATCTTATGATCTTTACTCTCAAGATGACATGAATAGTTTTACTGGAGGCTCTGATAGTATTCCAGGTTATTATATTGTTATAGACAGTCCTAGATCTGCAGGTAATAATGTAGAATATTCTGCAGGTAACACAGGAACTATTGATGGTAGTATATCTGTAGATCATGAAGATGTAGATCATACAGATACTGATTTTTCACATAATGGTTATCACAGACTTTTAGTAGAAATATATAGACCTAAGAAATCTATAAAAGTAGAAGATGAATTGTCTGGATTATTTTATGAAGTTGGTGATAAATTAGAAATAGAAAATGCTGGCACAAATTTTAGATCACATCAAGGTCAAGGTATTGATTTCTTTTTAGATGAAGAATCTGGCATTGAAGTTACAGCCATAGATGGTATTAATGGTCCTGAAGATGAGAATGGAAATGAAACAACTAACTATGCACATGGAACTTTGCTTAGTGGTGATGTTTATACTAGAAAAAGATCTATGACTCCTTATCAAGCAAATAATAATACTAATGCTGTTGCAGAAGTAACGTTTGCTTGTGAAAGTTATTATTTGACTGATTTTTATAATTCTAACAATTGGAATAAAGGAAGGGTAAATGTAGTTAATAATTACTCTGAAGAACGAAGATTATCAGCTTCAGTTTACTACTCTGATGTTTATAGTACTACTACTAATTATAATGGACTTAGTAACTTTGATATGGCTAATTCTCCATACTATGATTACAATCAAGATTTTGGTTCTATTCAATCTTTAATGATTAAAAATGACGATCTTATTATTTTTCATGAGAACAGAGTAGGTAGAGCTTTAGTTGGTAAAAACATAATTAACTATGCTGATGGTGCTTCTAACTTAACTTTATCTAAAAATATTTTAAGTGATTATGCTCAAGTTTACGCTGCAGAAAATGGTTGTAGTCTTAACCCTGAAAGTATTGTTAAAAATGGTAATAGATTTTATTTTGTAGATATAAAAAGAGGATCAATATTAAGGCTTAGTAATGATGGTATAACTAAAATATCTCAGTACGGTTTAAATGATTATATAAGAGACAAAGGTGAGCTTTACGTTGCTTTTGACCCTGAGACTTCTACTGATGGTGAGTTTAAAATTGTAGCAGGATATGATACAAAGTATGATGAGTACATAGTTACTTTACCTGCTATTATAAATAAAGATAACGATGTTAACTCTGGGTTGTGGGGGTCAGAAGAACTTAGTTGGGATGAGACGTATTCTTTAATAAATAATTTAAGAGTTTCAAATTCTGAAAACCCAGTAACAATTGCATTTAGTGAGTTATTAAAAAGGTGGACATCTTTTTATAGCTACTTTCCTGAGTTTTATGGTAAAATAAATAGACAATTTATATCGTTTAAGAATGGTAACTTGTATAAACAAAATAGTCCTAAAGCGTCTAACTTCAATACTTTTTATGGTGTTAGACATAGGTCAAGTTTAGAGTTTCCATTTAATGGAGATCCATCATCTGTAAAAACTTATAACTCAATATCTATTGAAGGTGATACTAAGTTGCTTACAGATATGTCTACAAATATGGGACAACATAATAACTCTTATGATGCTAGTATAGCTACTAATATAGGTTTTAAAAAAGTATCAGGTTCTGTATCTTCAGAAATAACAGCTTCATCTGTATATCTTTATGGTGACAGTAAAACAGATTTTTATAAAGACTTATCGCCAGGAGATTTAATTAGAATATATTCTAAAGATTCTGAGTTGCCTCAATACAATACAGTTAAAAGTATAATTACTAAAAATAAAATTATATTAGATTCTCCAACTGAAAACGACTCTGTAAATAATAGGTTAGAAGTTATTGATTACAAAACTAAAGAAGGTATTCAGTACTCTCAAATACCATTTGCTCCAAGTAAAACTAGTTCTTATAATGAGTCTTCTGAAATAAATTATAATGGTGATGCTTCTAATATATTTGGTCTTGGTCTTCATACAATTGTTAATACAGGATCTTATAATTTCGAATTAAGTGGTGTTGGAGGTTTTAATAGTCTTGGAGAATTTTCAGGTTCTCCATTTATAGGCAATAAATCTGTTAAAGTTTCTGAGATAACTCCTGGTGCTCGTTATGGTATTATATCTTTACATAATAATTTTGATTATAGCGATGTATTTAATGTAACTTATCCTTCATCTATTGATATTTTAAGTGGAATAGGTGGATTTACTACTGCAAGTAATTGGAGTGTTGTAAGTTCTGGTCCAATAATAGGATCTTCATCTATTGGTACTTTTACTACTTTTGCTAATCAAGATACTGATGCAGAAATAAAAACAACAAACAATATTAGTTTTAGTAGAAACACTCAATACAAAGTATCTTTTACTATTTCTCCTTCAAGTGATAATACAGGTAGTAACTCAACTGTATTATTTAAGTTAGGATCTGAAGGTGATTTTTATTCAAAAACTTTTTCTTATACAGAAATGCTTGCAGGGAATATTCAAACAGTTGTTTTAACTTCTGGTGCTGGTATTAATCAAGACACTAAGTTTTACATACAGTCTTTAGCAAGTAATGGAGGGTTTAAAATATCTTCTTTAACTGTTGAACTTCTTATGGTTCCTGTAGGTACTTTTATTGCTAAAAGTAGTACAGACTCTAACGCCTCAGCTTATGTGTATCCAGCAGAGTATAAGCTATACTGTATGGATGTGCTTTCTGGAACAACTACACATGAAGGTTTTGTTTACGATATAACTCCTACTGTAGTTAAATTTAAAGGACTTACAGCATCTTCTAGTTATAATACAACAGGTCGAAAGTTTTTCTTTATAGTTAAAGAAGGGTTTATAGATGGAGAAAAATTAAAGGGGCACTATCTTAAAACAAAACTTTCATCACACTGGTATCAATCCAAATATAAGTTTAATCTTTACTCTGCAAATGCAGATGTAGATAAGAGTGAGCTTAGCAATCCTAAATAAATAAAAAAAACACTATATTTGTAAAAATTTACACTCATGGCATATTATCCTAAATATAATAAAAAGAAAAAAACACCCAAAGCAGACCCTGGTGCTTTATTGAGTATAGCTCCATTTGCTATTGAAGCTGGTAAAGGGCTTTACAATTTATTCCAAGGGGCTAAAAGAAAAAGAGATGCAAGAGAAAATATTGAAGCTCTTAAAGAAAGTGGTCGTTTAACCTATGAAGTGCCAAAGACTTATCAAGAAATGGTTGATGAACCTATAAGTCAAGAATATATAGAAGGCGTAGAAGATTCTAGAGCAGTTAATTTTGCTACAGCAATGCAAAACTTATCTAGAGACCCTAGAAATGCTTTACCTGTTGCTATGGGTATGGAAAGGCAAGCTGCTAAAGATAGGTTAGATATACTTGGGTTACAAGATAGTGCTAGAACTACAGCGTTACAAAACTTAGCAAAAGCTGAGGATGTTGCTGAAGAAAAAGATGTTTTGTTAGCTACAACTGAAGCTCAAGGATTACAGTCAGAATTAACTTCTGCTGTTAAGCAACAGAGTGAAGGACTTGAAGGATCTTTAAGTGGTGTTGTAGGTGGTTTGCAGACAGGTTATGACGAGGGGTTATTTGATAATGCTGAAGAAGGTGGAACAACTCCTGATGAGTTTAGCCACGACACAAACCCTATTGATATAGTTCAAGATGGAGAGAAGATTGGTGAGATGACAGGAGATGAAATTATAATGCCTCCAGATGATAGAGCACAAATTGAAGAACTTATGGCTAGAGGTGGTGGAGAAGAGTTAGTTGCTTTATTGCAAGAATTATTTTCTAAGTATGACAGCAACGTTATAGATGGTAAAGATCAAGAAGCTCAAGAAGGTGCTACTGTACCTCCATTAAATTTAGAAAGAGCTCAAGAGATTGAAAAAGCTATGAAGGCTAGCTCTAAAGAGGTTAGAAACTTAGGTGAACTTCCATTTGATGAAGATCCAACTAACCCTGCAGGATTAATAAACTTTATAAATAATAAACTTTCTTTCGATATAGACTCAACAAATAAAGCTGAGATAGATTTTATAAGAAAGTATAGAGATTCTATGATTAAAGAACAAGGTCGTACAGACGTTCCTAGAATGAATGAGGGTGGTTATCTTGCTAAAATAAAATCTAGATTAAAAATTAACTTTTAACAGATGGCTTACGAAGGATTATTTGGAATTGGTGATGCAGGTACTCTTAACAATAGAGATTTAGTTCAAGAGGCTAGAGACATAGAAAAGCATCGTCAAGACGTACTTAGATTTAAAGAAACTCAAAAAGGTTGGGAGGAAGCTAGAGCTAAAGCTAGAAAAGAGAATAGAGATGAACTTTATGATAACTATTTTGATACAGGTGAGATACATATTAACTATCAGGACTTTATACGAAATAGAATTGGCTCTCATCATCAATGGCTAATGGATAATGAAGATGAAAGTGGAAATATAAAAGAAGATTCTCAAGCAGAATATAGACAAAGAGAACTTCAAATACTTGACCAAGTTAGAGCTTTAAAGGAAAGAACTACAGATTATAATGCTACAGTTCTTGATATGAGAAATGAAGGCACTAATATAAATCTTTATAAAAGAGCTGAAGATGGAACTTACCTTCTTGATTATAACGAAAATTTATTTCTTGAAGAACTTATAAAAAATAACAAGATTACTGATAGTTTACCTGTAGATTTAGCTAGCGTAAAAGGGATACCACAACCTACAAAAGGTAGTACAGAGTATATAAAAAATCAAAAAACTAAAAAAGATGGTCTTTTGTACAATAGGGACAAAAGAGAAACTATGTCTAATAACACTAAAACTATCACTGCTTATTATACAGATGATAGATTAAATGTTATAGAAAATAATATCTACGAACAATTAAATCCAAATGAACTTTATTTATCTAATGGTGATGTAGCAAAGTCTACTTGGATAGTAGATTATATGGACAAGTCTAATCAGACTAGGTTTATGAAAGATAATACTTTAGGTGGTATAGATAATCGTTCTGTATTAGATCCTTTAAGTGATTCTTATAATAATGATATTGCAGATTTATACGCTAAATGGTTAGCAAAAGATTTAACAAAACCTTTAAGGCAAGAAGAAATTATTAGTGAAGAGTATGTGAAGCCTGAAAATGATGATGAACCTACTAGTATCTTGACTCAAGCTGATGTAAATTTATACACTAAACCAACTCCAAGTGACAGACCTGAGGGTAATGGTTTTGTTATTGCAAAAAACACTTACAAAACTGTTAAATTAAACAAACATAAAGACACTAGAAATATTCGAGAATCAGATTTATATAGTACAGAAAATCAATCTCAAGTATTTATTGATAATGAAACAGGAAATCCTATATCATTTAATAATATAGCTGGTCCTGAAGCAAGTAAAACAGGTGAAGCAGTTAGTGTTCTAGCAACATTAGAGGCTACAATGCAACTTGAAAATGGAGATTTTGTTGGTCTTTACGAAATAAATGATCAATACTCTGCACTTGTAAGTTTTGATGATATAGATGGAGGTACCTTTAAAGTTGTTAAAGATGAAGCTCCTTCTCAACAGTTAAAACAGTTTGAGTATCATAATTTAAAACAAAAACCTCCTACAGGTACAGATGACTTGTCAATTTTTAATAAGTCTGCTCAAGAAATTCCTGCTCAAGAAATTTCTGAAGCAGAGTTTATATATAAAGGAGTTGGAGCAACTTCTACTCCTACTTATGATGGTAAAATTAGTCTATTCAATCGAGAGGTTGATTTTTCAGGTCATTTAACTAAAGAAGACACAGACTTATTAAGAAAAAAAGGAGTTTATAAAATAGAATGGAGACCTACTCAGACTAAAGCTGGTGATATTATTGTTGATCAAGAAAAAAATGGAATAATACTTAAATTACCATATCAAAGTTATCCTTTAAATAGAGTAGGTTTTAAATATGGTATGATGGATATTATAGATGAAATAAACAAACTACAACGTAAAAGTTAAAAAATGAACGAAGAAGCAATTCAACGTGCCTACGAATTATTTACTAAAGGTGGATATAGTGATAGCATAGACGAGTTTAAAATACTTATGTCTGAAAACCCAGAGGCTTTATCGCATTCTTATGGCTTGTTTAAAGAACGAGGTTATACAGATAGCATAGAAGATTTTGCTGTTCTTATGGGGTCTGAACAACAACCTAAACAAGAAGAGATAAAGGTAGAAGAGAAGGAAGAAGAGGTAAAAAAAAAAGATTTTTCAGATGTGGAGTCTACTCCTCTTCAAGAGCCAGAACCTGTTACATCTCAATCAGAGGATTCAGATTATCTATTAGAATCTGTAGAGAATAGGTTTACTCAAAAACAAATTCAACTACAAGAACAAGAAGAAAAAACAAAACCTCAAATTTTAAGCGACTTTAAATCTCAATGGTACGCTGACAAAGGTATAGACTACAACTACTATCAAGACCTTTTAAAACAACAAAAAGATTTACAAAATAAATTAGAAGAAAATGCTTACTCTTCTGAGTCTTTATGGTTAAATAGTGATTTAAACACTATAAATTCTAGAGTAGATAGATTTAAAGATCGAGTAGAAGAGGCTGAAATAGCTTACAATACAGAAAACTTTAATGATGCTGTAATGAACTATTCTCCTGATGAAATTGAGGATGTTCTTTTAGAAAGAGGTGTTAGTGAGGCTTACATTCAAATGGATCATTTTAAAATTAATGGCAAGAATGTTAGTGCTGTTGAGATGAAGAAGTCTTTATTAGATCAAGACTTTGTAGATGACATGCAGGATGGAAAGAATAATGTTTACATATCTCCTTCTATGGTTGAGGGTAGCGAGATGGGCGCTTACCTTAATAATTTATATCATAGACAGTTGGAGTCTGGAGGTCAAGTAGGTGATTTACTTGACTCTTTTGCTAGTGGTAGTTTAGGTCTTTTAGCTGGTGTTGTAGAGCCTTTAGAGGGTCTTATTGCTTATGGTTCTATGAATAACTACAATATAACAGCATACAACAGATATGGTGGTGAGGTAGCACGATCTCTTAAAGATAGTTCTGAAGAGTGGATGAAAAAAACTAGAGCTTACGAGTTTGATGGTATAACAGCATCCCTTTCTGAAGGTAATGTTGGTAATGCTGTAGCTCAGTTTGCAAATGGATTAGCACAAACAGCTCCACAGATTTTATCTATGTATATTGGTGGTGCTGCTGGAATGAGTAGGTTGGCAACCTTAGGTATTATGGGTACCAGTGCTTATGGTCAAAAATCTTTAGACCTTAAAGCTATGAGGGAGCGAGGTGAAGTTGATATGAGTACCCTTATGATTATGATTAATTCCATGGTTAGTGGTGGTGCTGAAATGTTATTTGAAATACCTACCTATCAGTATATTAACGCTATGCGTAGGCTAAACAAAATGAATTTACTAGACGCTCCAAAAGAAGTGTCCAAAAATTTTGTTAAAAATTACTTTAAAGGTATGGGTATGGAGGCTGGCTCAGAAATGGGTACAGAACTTACAAATATTATTAACGATGCTGTTACAGGTGCAGGAACTCCAGACAGTGTTTCTGAAGCTGTAATGAAGATAACTGATGCTGGTATTCTTGGTACTGGTATGGGTAGTATTATTGGTAGTCCACAACTTAGGTTTGCTTTTATGAATGATATGGGTGGTGACTTAGAAAAGTTAGCATCTATTACTGTAACTAATAATAAAACTGGTAAAAAAAGAGTTTTAACAAGATTAGAAGCTCTTAAGTTTTTTCAAGATGATGCTAACGTAACTGCTGTAGATAATGGTGATATATCGTTTGACTCTTCTATTGATTCAACTGTAGAAGCAGAAATAAAATCTAAGATGGAGGGTTATTATAGTCAAGATGCTAAAGAGGCTAGAGATAATATGTTTGAGCTTACTAAAGAGCTTAATTCTGAATTACAATTTTTAAAACCTCTTAAAAAGACTCAAGTAAAGAATGGTGAAGCAAAAGAATCTATATCTAGAGTTCAAGAGACTATAGCAAAAATGGATGCTCTTATAGCAGAAAAAGGTGGTTTTGTTACCACTGAGACTTATAAAAGCACTATAAGTAGCTTAAATAGTTATTTAAAAAGTAAAGGTGTTTCTATAGGAAATCTTGCAAATTATCAAGAGGGGGTTTTTACGTTTAAAAAAGATGATGGTGATGAGTTTCAAGCAGTAAAGCAAGCCTTAACTAAAAAGTTCACTAAGGAGGCTAATGAAAAGTATAGATATAAAGATGGGGAATATACCAAAAAAGAGATAAATGATCAAAGAACATTATATGTAGAAGAACAATTAGCTGAAGCAGGTGTTGGATTTGGTAGTGCTACTCGTATCAATGTAAATGAACTTGGTAAAGCTTTAACAGAAAGTCAAATAGCTAAACTTGAAGCGTATATAGAACAGACTAATAAAGAAGTTAAAAATGCTGATGGTGCTTATGAGTTTGATGCTTTACAAGACAGAACATTTGAATTTGTTATTAAGCATGATGGTTCTGCTGTACTTGTAGACTCAGGAAAGCAAGGTAAAACTCTTGGTGCTGATATAGGTACTATTGAGTATGGTAACGTAAATTACGAAACTGCAAGTCAACTTCTAGAAGTTCACAAAAAAATGCAAGCTCAAAAAGCTGAAATGGCTGAAGAAAATGCTAAAGCAGAGCTTGTAAAGAAAAATAATATAGAGTTTAAAAAGGCTAACGCTAAAAATTTAGACTCTATAACAGAAGAAGATTTAGGTAAAGACTATCATATATTATCCTCTCAAAAAAATGGTTATACTGCAGAGCAGAATAAAAATAGATTAGCTAACTTAAAAGCTAGACTAGATGCTCTTGGTGTTAAATATAAGACTGTTAGATCTGTAGAGAATGGAATATCTAAAGAGTCATTAATGGTTGAAGGACTATCAGATACTCAGGCTTTAGGCTTAGGTAGAGATTTTTTTCAATCATCTATATTCTCTAGTAAATCAGGGGTTTTAAACTCTAATGGTAGCGTACAATCTTTGAATGGTATTAATGATAAAACTCCTGACGCTAGAAACGGTGCTAGTTTCTTTATTATGAAGGGAGCTAATGGTAGAAAGTTTTCTATAAGATTTGGAACAAATCAAGCTGTTCATGGTAAAGAGTTTAACTCTAGCAATATAGATCAGCTAGATTCTACTAGTGAGAACTATGATGCTACTTTCTTTGAGGGGTATCCTAAAAACAGACAAAAAGTTTTAGGTTTTGTTGTTAAGATGTTATCATCTGTAGGAAAACTTAATATTTCTATAGCTAGAAACTCTGATGCTATGACTCAGATGTTAGCACAAAAAGGTGTTAACGATCCTGTAGGTCACGCAAGACAATCAGCTTTCTACCTTGGTAATACTATATACCTTAACATGGAGTATATACAAGGTAATACTTTGTTCCACGAGATAATACACCCTATGGTTAACGCTTTAAAAGCTACACCAGAAGGTAAAAAGATATACAGTAATATAGAAGGTTTAGTTAAAGACTCTACAGCTTCAGATGGTAAGATGTTAGAAGTTGAGGTTTCTCCTGGCGTTAAAAAAAGAATTAGAATATCTTACTACGAATGGGCTAAACAACTGTATGGAAATGACCCTATGGTTTCTTCATTCTTAAAAAATAAATCTGCAGCTGAGAAGAAGGCATACTTTATAGAGGAAGCTTTTGCTGAGATGATGGGTGACGCTGCTATGAATCAATTCTTAAGAAGTGAAACTACTCTTGGTAAGATTAAGCAGATACTTAAAAACTTCTTTCAGCACTACTTTGGTGTAGACTTTGATGGTGAGGTGTTTGATTTGACACTTGACACTGTTAAAGACTTAGGAGATCTTAAGAGAAATTTAGCTAAATCTCTTGTTGGTGGTCGTAAGATTAACATAGCAGGAAATGAATTTGAGGTGGGAACACCTACAGAGGTAGCTACCTTTCAAGCTAAGTATGATTCTATGAAGGATAACTCCCTTGAGGCTGGTGAAGATATGCTTGTTGATTTCGTAGAGGTATCTGAAGATTTATTATCTGATAGAGGACCATCTAAGTTTCAGCTTAAAGAAAGGTTTGATTTTTCAGAGACAGACATTCCTGTAGGATCTATAATGGATCTTAATGGAGAAAGAGTATATGTCGCTCCTATTGACAGGTCAGTAGTTGGTAATATAACTAGTGATACTGGTATACAACACAAGATGATGGGTGGCTTATTGTACCCTATGATGAAAGATACTGGAGGTTGGGCTTGGACTACTAAGTCTAAAGCTGATAGTTTATTAAAGAAACTTAAAAAACAAGGTATTACAAAGGTTGTTTTTATGGCTATGGGTGACACAGCTACTCTTGGTAACATGAACTTTATAGAGTACGTTGAGAAAGAAGTTGAGTTAGCTTTATCAAAAAACAATAAAAGGTTTGGTAAGCAAGCTATGGCTCATATTAACAACGCTTTTTCTAAGTCTGCAGTTGTTAATCATTTTTGGAAAATAGATAGCTCTACAGGAAAAAGAAAGAAATTAAAAAGAGACACCAACTTACCAAAGAAAAGGTTTGAAAACTTTGATCAGTTTAAGGCTTACATGAGAACTCTAGGTACTGGAGATAGGAACGTAGTCATGGGTAATATATTTATGATTGAGTTTAATAAAAAGTTAGGTCTTCCTAGACCTGCAGACTTATTAAAGTTTGTTAACGAACCTATAATAGAAAACGCTAGAATGGGTGACTTAATTGGTGTTATAGATTTAGATTTTAATTCTGAAGTCGTAGAAACCAAAGAGGGAGATGATGGTCATCATCCTGGATACCCATTTGTTTTACCTGGAAATAATTTTAAAGTTTTTAATAAGTTTATTCATATCAAGGAAGCTTTTCCTGAGTATATGTCTGAAACAGAAAAGAAAAAAGATAAACCTATTCCTTTTAAGCATAGAACTGCAGGCTCAGCCTATAACGTTGCTATATATGGTGGCGTTGTTTCTAATGTAGATGTTACTAACGACTTTACTGGTGGTGAGGCTTCGTTTGGTAGATTTCAAATAAATAATCTGTATCATGGTGGTCCAAATAATATAGACAAGTTTAACCCTAACTTTATTAATAGTCATCTTCAGTATGGTTATGGATTTTATTTTTCTAATAAGCAAGAGGTTGCGAAGAAATATAGAGATGAGTCAGTTACATCAGCAGATGATAAGATAGGTGGCATGCCTGTACATGAGTATCATACAATGCTTACAAATCAAGCTAGTGCTGTAAGGTCTCAAGAGGCTTATAGAGAGATGGAGATGAAGTCTATATTCTTAGAATTATTAGAGGGCACCTCTGATTTTGATTCAGCAGTAAATCAGTTTAGGTTTGAGTACGAGGCATCACAAGAACTTCTTGATTGGGCTAACAACGATATAAGACCTAATTACAAAAGAGCTGGTACTCTATTAAAAGTCAAACTTCATGATGGCAAACAAACTCACGAATATGAGTATTTAGATTGGGATTCTAAAGTTCCTACTGAAACAGTTGAGAAGATTGTAGACACCATGATTGGTGATGATAAAGTTAGTAAAGCTGATAGAGCTTACATGATTGAAGAGAAGTCTAACATTACAACAGCACAACTTTATGGGCAGTTAGAGAGTCAGTTAGGCTCACAGAAAGAGGCATCTATGTTGATGCTATCTGCTGGTATAGATGGTATGACTTATAAGGAAGGTGATGCTAAAAATTATGTTGTTTTTGATCCTGATGCTATAACTATAGAAGAAACCAAGTTTCAGTTAAGTGCAAGAAACTCACTAAACTTTGACTCTAATGTGATAACTACCTTAAATAAAATTAAGAAGGGTAGAAAATTTAGAAAGCCTGTTAAGCAGTGGATTAAGTTAATCCAGGATACAGGTGTTAAGGGTGTTGGTGACGAGATAAAGACTACAGGTTTAGAGGAGGCTTTGAACACTGTAGTTAAGACTACAGGTAAAAATCCTACATACGAGGATGTAAAGGTGTTAGTTAATAACTTAACTCCAGATGTTGAGGTTACCATGCTTGGTGAGAACTTTGTCATTCAAGAGAAAGACTTTGGTGATGTTACTGTAAAAAATGTATCTAAAGTAAGTGAAACTATCACATATGATATAACATTTGATATTAAAATGCCTAATGGTGATATTGAAAGTCATACTATGAAAAATGTAGACCCTGACTTTGATACTAATTCTTACAAGTTAGGAAATATAGCTGCAAACTTTTTAAGCACTAATGAGTCAGTAACAATAAGAAATAGTGGGGTTAATAAGCCTGATGATGTTAGGTATAACATACTATCTGACTTTGTAGCAAAGTCATCTTTGTTTCCTGGAGTTGGTAGTTTAGGTGAATTAAGAGATAAATACAATTCTAAGTACGCTACAGTATCTTGGGGTAGAAATAAAAATAGAAAGGATAGAAATAACCCTCAAAACATACTGATAAACCTCAACCCTAAAGGTGAAACGATCCACACCAGTGCACACTTTAGTGGTTTTAATAATAACCTAGTTGGATTTGTTAGAACAGAAGATAGGATTGTAGATGGTAAGAAAGTTTTAGTAATACTAGAGGTTCAATCTGATTGGGAAGCTGAGGGTAGAAAGAAAGGTTTTGCTGAAACATCAGATATAGCTGAAGCTAAAGTAAAGGGTAGTGAGTTGTCTGTTAAAATAGATAGACTACAGAGTGAAGAAAAAAATCTTTACGATAAAATTAGTGAGCTTGAGTCAACTAGAGATCAAATTCTTGACGGTCTTGAAGAGCAACATAAGCGTGAACGTGCAGATATTGAAAGTAAAATACGAAATTTAGATGTAAAAGATGACGCTTTATTTGATCAAATACTTGATGAGTTAGGAGTAAAGCTAAAAGGTTATGCTGGTATTGAAATCAATAGAATGGAAGGTTTGAACAGAATTGTTCCTATGGCTAATGGCTTGACTCGTGAGATAGTTTCTATGAAGGAAAACTATAATTCTAAATTAAGAGCTTTATATAAAAAAATAGACGATTTAAATATTGAAGAAATTCGTAAAGAGTTTAGTAGGACTACTAAAGTTTTAAATAGAGTTCCTAACTTTCCTTGGAGTGATATAACAAAGAATACAGGTCTAGCTGTTAGGGCTGCAATGAAGGTGGCTATACAAAATGGTTACGATTCTATGGCTTTAATTACTGGTGAAGAAAGTGTAGTGATAGAAGGGGTAACTAACGAGAAAACAAAGGCAGGATTAATAAATTTCTACGATAACACCTTACCTAATATTGTTAGGGGTCAGTTTGAGAGGGAGGTTAAGAGTCCTTTAGATTACATGGATATACAAGTTGAAGAAGATGGTACTATGAGTAATAAATTATACGACCTTGTTACGCAAACCTATCTTCAGCATAGTATTGAGACAGTCTTATTAGATCAGTATCGTAATCCTTTATCTAAACCCTCTCCTAGTTTAAGATCAGATTTAATTGAGGAGGTTGAGATAGATACTAATATTGAGGTTAGAACTATAGTTAATAAAGTAGACATGCTTCTTGGTAATGCTACAGGTTTAAGAAAAGATGGTAAAGTTTTAACTCTATACACAAAAGGTAAAAAACTCGTTAATCGTAGCACAACACCTGGAGGGACAACTGTTGGTGAGGGAATAACTCAAAGCGTAGAGGTGGAAGGTGTTCCTATGTATGAGAGTCAAGAAGCGTTTTTAGCTGACCTTGAAAAGAATGGAAGCTTTGATGTTCTTTCAAAGATTGATAGGTTTGCTAAATCAAAAATTAATGAGAGTACAAATAAACAAAGTATAAACGAAGTTACAGCTGCTATTGATGGTGCTTTATTTGTTGATAGAAACAGCCTACACAAAAAGTTATTTCTATCGTACAAGGTTATTAAGTATTTAAAGAATGGAGGGGTTATAGAGAAACAACCAATGAGGGCTAGGAATTTCCCTATAACTCAGGATATGGTAGAGTCTCATAAGAATAAAGGTATCGCTAAGTTCCAACTTAATCAAAATGGTACTAGCAATTTAAATCCTAGACAGTTTGCTAAGCTTACAAACTCTTACGAAGACCTTAAGAATGAGTATCCAGATATGGAGATTATAGATAACATGGTATCTCTAAGTCACTACACTGCAGAGGATACTGAGATGATCGATCCTGCAGAGGTTAAGATGACACCATTCTCTAACGATCAGTATAAAAAATGGTCAAGGTCTAGAGCTTTCTTTGAGACAAATCTTGATATTAAAGAAAATGCTAAGATAGGTGATGTTCAAGTTAAGTCTATGTTCCCTATGGATAGGTTATACCCACTAGATAAAGACCCTTTAAACTTAAGAGATGTAGCTGACTACAATATAGATAGGTTTAAGGATAGCGAAACTAGAATGGAGTCTACCTTGAATTTTAAGACTAAGGATATGGACGCTATGAATCTTAGCTTATTCTTAGTAAAAAATACTCTTGAGGATACAGATAACTTTGGTCATATAAATACCTCTGAAGTGATTCCTACAGCAGATGGATTGTCTGTTAAGATAAACTACCCAGAGCATATATCTGAGCAAGTTATGGAGCACCTTGAGGAATGTTGTGATAACATAGACACTAAAGAGGTTGCATCTAAGGACGTATCTTATAATCAGATGGAGGAGGTTGCTAAGTTAGCATCTGGATTAGGATTCCAAGGATTCTTATTTGATGATAGTGGAAAACAAATGGCTACAACTTGGGAGCCTGTAAGATCAAACACTAAAACTAGATTCCAACTATCTAACCAACAGGGTAGAACTGTTTACAAGCGTGGTGGATTTGCTGTTCTTTGGGATATAGGTCGTAGGATGATAGACATGGACTACGATTTAGGAAAGTGGGCATCGTCTTTTAAAACTATAGCTGATAAGCCACATAATATTAGAATGTCTAAGCTACTATTAAAACCATTTGGTACTCATAGTAGTAAAGAGATTAAAGACCTTATGACTCTATCTGCAGGGGCTTTAAATAAAGAGTTATTTGAGGCTAGTGAGAATGTTAAAGAAGTTAAAGCTGCTATTATAGAGTACAATAAAGACGTGCCAAAGAATAGACAAATAGATGGTAAAAAAGCTACAGATCTTTTAGGTGACAGATCTAAAATACTAAGGTTAAGAAACCCTAGATTGAAGGAGGCGTTTATCAATATGAGAGACCATATAGATCAACTTAGTAAAACTTTAATTAGGGAAGAAGTTGTTGATGGTCCTACAGCGTTAACGGTTGATGCTAATCTTGGTGTTTATCTTACAAGAAGATATAGACAATACGAAAAGAAAGGATGGAAGCAAGAGGATCAAAAAATAATTAATAAAGCTTTAGCGTTCTTAACTGATTCTCATATGGAGAGAAATCAAGCTTTAACTGAGTCTGAAGCTTTAGAATTAGCTGAACAAGATTTAGACATCATGTTAAATGGTGACGAAACATCTAGAGCTGAAAGAATACAGACTTACTCTAGAGGTTTTGGTAATGCTCTAACTAGAGTGGGTTCTATATTTATGGCAAAGAACGAAGATTTACCATCAGAGATTAGAGATTTACTTGGTGAGATACACGATCCTTTCTACAACTATACAAATACTATATCTAAGATAGCAAGAACTGTTACCTCTGATAAAATGTATAGAGACCTTATAGATATGGGTGAGGGATTATTCTTATCTCCATCTGATGAAACAGGTAAAAGACCTGCTATAATGAATCAAGGGTTTAACAACCAAGTTAAAGACCCTAGATTTGGTAGCTTAGATGGTTACTGGTTAGATGACGAGATGTATTCTGTCCTTAGTGAGATTGATAGAAAGATGAAGATGTTTGATAGTTTTTTCTACCAAACATATATGAAGGTAGTGATGTTTGGTAAAAAGATGAAGACTATCTGGAGTGTTGGTACTCACGTAAGAAACATCATAGGTAACTCTTCGTTTATGTTGATGAATGGTCACTTAGATGGCAAAAAGTTGTATGAATCTGCTAGGATAGCAATACAGGCTATATCAACATTCAAGGATTTAGAGATGAAGGAGCTTTACGCTAGGTTAGTTGAACTTGGTGTTGTAAGTTCTTCTGCTTCCTTAGAGGAGATAAGAGGTATAGCAAAAGATTTATCTAAGGTAGATTTTGATGTAGATACTTTCTTTGCTGAAAAGTCTGATGCTGATATGTCAAACTTACTTAAGAAATTAGATAAAGCTCTTACTTCAGCTTATCAGGCTGAGGATGATGTATTCAAGATATTTGGATTCTTAAGTGAGAAAGAAAAATATATGAGAGCAGGTCTTTCTGAAAACGAAGCTGACTTAGTGGCTGCAGAAAACGTTAGAAACACTTATCCTAACTATAATGAGATACCTAGAATAGTTAGATTTATTGGTAGGTCTCCTTTTGTTGGTACTTTCGTAGCCTTCCAATCTGAATCTATCAGATGTGCTAAGAACTCTGTGATGTTAGCCTTTAAGGAGATGGGTAGTGGTAATCCAGAATTAAAGTCAATGGGTGCTAGCAGACTAGCATCATCAATAGCCACAATAACTCTTGTAGAATCATTACAATTAATGATAGCTAAAATGTTACTTGGTGCTGGTGATGACGAAGAAGTTGAAAAAAGATACCTTAGAGCTCTACAACCTGATTGGGATCAAGCAGGATTTATTATACCTAAAGGTAGTGGTATAGACGAAGAGGGTAGACCATATGTTGACTACATGAATATGTCTAAAATGTCTGGTATAGGTTACTTAAGAGATATGATAAGAATAGCTGTAAAGGGTGTTGACAGTAAGGATGGTCAAGAGGCTGTTGTAAGAATACTAGAGACAATATACAAGCCATTTTTATCAGAAGAGATGACACTTAACGCTATACAAGAAGCTAGAGATAATGAGTTTGAAAGAATTTACAATAGAGAGGCTCCATGGTATGATTCACTTACTGCAATTATAGATTATGTAGGAGGTAAATTAGCTCCATCAACTGCAATACAAGGACTTAAAATAGCTGACTCTTTTGATCCTGAGAAGAGAAGAGTATTATCATATGAAGTATCTGCTTTGCTTGGTTTTAGAATGAGTAGAATATACTCAGATAGATCGGTTCAATTTAAACTGTCTGATCAGTATAATAAGATTAAGTCTAGAGCTAAAGGAAATAAAGTTTTTTATGAAGAAGGTGTTAATTTACCTTTGTTAAATAGAGAAGCTTTTAATATATATGATAAAGGGGAATTAAATATTAGACTAAATAAACTCAGTTCTATGTATGATCCTCACCTAGATGGTTTTGTTGATCAGATGGCTGTACTAGTTGCTGCTGCTAGGGCTCACCACGTAACTCTTAACGAGAGTAGAGAAATTATGATAAATAAACTTAAGGTACCTGATCACTTGGTAGACCATGTAATTAATAGAGTTTGGAGAGATCATGGTAAAGTTTTGAGATTACCTTTGGGTGATACTTATAAATAATTTTATTATTAGTATGATTAATATAAATAATATTATTACATTTGCTATACTTATCTAAAGCTCCGTTCTGGAGCATGATCTCATTCGTTTAGATTGGTTTTTTTGGTTAATTATGAAGGAGGGGTGGTTCCCTCCTTTTTTTTTACTACTTTTATTTCATGGAAATAGGAATACAATTAATACAGGGATTTATATTAGGAATAAGAACATTTAACCCTACAGAAGATATTCCATACAGTGAAGCTCAAATATTTTTCGGTCCAATATGTTTATATGTAACTTGGGATTAGTAACTAGATAGAAGCTCTAGTACGTCATCTATAGCCTTATGTCTGTGATTATCTTCTAACACAACCTTAAACACAAACTCGCTATCTTTTATCTTTGACACGTCCTGTATCGCTGAGTAATTTTGATCCTTAAGATCTATCTGTTGATTGTCTCCACAGAATATCATTATAGAGTCTTTACCTAACCTACCTAGTGCCATACGAAGTTGTGACTTAGTTAAGTTCTGAAACTCATCTACAATA
>Ga0181393_1000257_pt1 | contig 19826 bp, 50 predicted proteins | sample 16SPOviralmetaG_FD_130122 | JGI IMG/M metagenome (GOLD analysis project Ga0181393, IMG submission 130122) | Marine viral communities from the oligotrophic San Pedro Time Series (SPOT) site, San Pedro Channel, CA, USA - 16 SPOT_SRF_2010-10-21 | ecosystem: Environmental > Aquatic > Marine > Strait...
ATAGCAGCTCCAGCCTGTTCAGCTGCAGTCGCACCCATTTGTAAGCCAGCCTGTTGCATAGCTTTTGTAAGTTCTGCATTAAGTGCGATATTAGTTTTAATACCAGCAGCAGCCATGTTTCTTGCAAACTCATCTCTCTTAGCTTGTTCAGCATATTTTCTTACTGTTGGTAGAAGAATATTCTGTGCATCTCTTAAAGCTTCTGCATCTTTAACTGTTCTTAAACGACGACCTGCATCTAGACCTAAAGGACTAACAACACTCAAAGGATCACCTGTTGGGCTTATACCTCCATACTGACCCATGCCTGGTGGTAATGGAATTCCACCTGTAGCCATGTTTTCTCCTCTGACTGAACCATAACCTGCTAATCCTGCAACTCCTCTTGCACCTCTTCCACCAACTGGGAGTCCTAAGTCTCCACCTGCTTTTGCTAATCCAAATACACCAGCAGCTCCTGCTAAAGGTACACCTGCTTTTACCGCTTGTTGTATATTTGCTTTAGTTATCTGTTTTCCTAACTGAGCACCGCCTAAAGCTGTAACACCTTTCTTCAATGCCTGCTGAACTCCTTTCTGACCAGCCATTCGTCCTACTGCTGCTGTTCCACCTTTTATAAGTCCACCTGTACCCATTCCACCAGTCAATGCTCCGAATCCTGATCCAAGAGCAGCTTCACCTAAATTACCTTTTCTTAAACCTGGAATAGCTCCACCGACTGCACCAATTACTGGTAGATATTTTAATGCACTTGCTCCGAGTCCTATGCCCTTTGCAAGTAATGGTGCTAAAACTACTGGAGCCATCTTTTACTTTTCCTAAAAATCTTTGTTAGTGATATTCTAAATTAACCAAATATTGGGTTTATCCAAAGAAACCACTGACTGCACCAAATGCTCCTCCGTGTGGAACTCCTGTCAGTAGCCCTTGACCTAGACCAACTGCAGCACCTGCAAGTCTTTGTCCTATAGATTTACCTCCCTGTTGCCCAGGAATAAACATCTGTTGATTCGGACTTGGTGGTTGATAGATATTTAAGCCTTTAGCTACTTCACTACTAAAACCTTTTGTCATATCCCCAAACTTCATCTCTTGTTTATTTGCTAAATCTCTAATAAGATCTCTATCCTTATCACTTTCTGATTTGTTATCTTTTGTAGCTTCAAGATAAGATTTGTAATTTTCCATCTGTTTAGATAAAAACCCTTTACCATCACCTTCTTTTACAAACTGACCAGTTTTTCCTTCTCCTATTCCTGCTTTGTCAGCAAAATCTTTAGAAGTGCTAAAGGGACTATCATCTCCTCCTAAATCAAAAGGACTTTTATCTTTTTCTTTTTTTACAAAGTCAGAAGCATTAATACCAGTCCCACTAAATGCAAATCCCATTAATCTATCCTTTTTTTATTATTATAAATTCTATGCACGTAGACCAGTACCGTAAATACTTCTAGCTACACCTAATGCTTCTCTATTTGTAGCTTCTCCAGCTTCAGTAATATATCTCTCAGCTTGTGCCATCTCTAATGGACTTGGTACTGCTAATACAGCTTTCTGTCGTATAACAGCCATTTCATTTTCAAGTCTTTGTTGTTCTAAAGCTTGTTGATGTAAAAAACTATCAAACTCTGAATTTCCTGACTTTCTTCCTCTAAAAGGTTGTGAGCCAACATTTTGCTGATCAAAAACCCCTGCTATTTGTGCCCCTACTAAAGCAGGTGCCCCATATTGTGCTGCACCTCCTACTAGATTTATTGTTCGTGTTACTCCAGTTGCTAACCCTGCTTTTCCAATTTCCTCAGCGGTTTTTCCGACTACTTTACCTGCTAATGCATTTTTAGCAGCTTGCTCTATTCCTTTTTCCGCCATTTCTTGACCAATTCCCCTAACAGCCTGACCAATTGGCTTTCCCATTTTTTCGTAAGCTTTTAAAAAGTTTCCTAATACTGCTCCTGACATTCTTGCCATTAGACGTTTACCTCCTGACTTGGGAATTTACCAGCTACGTTTGGATCTTGGATAGCATTTCCACCAGCTGCTGGCTGTGCTGCTAACTGAGATAAATTCTCTGGTTTTACCATTCTATCCTCCTCAATCAAACCTTTATCCTCTGCACTGTCACTTCCCCCTAGAGTTCGTGAATATTTACTTAAAAAATTTGTAGCAAATTGATTATTTCCTTCTTCAAAAGCATTACCATATTCAAATTGCAAACCATCTAGTTTTTGTTGTACACCAGAGGCTTGATCTGAGAAAGTATAAGAACTTTGATAGAAGTCATCATTTAGAGGATTAGTATCAAGAGTACCCCTCCAAGGATCTTGTAACCCTCCTGCAGTATTAGGACCAGTGGTCTTGTTCGCAGGATTCTTACCTTGAAAAACAGCCTTGTCAGCTGGAGTTTTAAGTTTTCTATTTAGGTTTACAAGTTTAACCATAATTAGGATTCAAATAAAGCTTTCTCTAATTGTGCAACTAGTAAGTCATCTACTTTATTGCCAGTTTTGGCAGCAGCTTTCTTAAGAAGAGCAACGACGAATTTTTTTAATAAATCATCAAGATCTTCAGGAATTTTGTCAACCGCTCTGTTTACAACATTAATTGCGATTGGTAGTAAAAATTTAGTCATGATTTTGTTGTTAATACTTTAAATGTAGCAAAGGTCATTAATCACGCCTACTTGGTAAGTTGTAATTTGGATCAATATTTCCGAATCCTCCAAGTTGAGCTCTACCTGTTACATTTCTATTAGCTTCGGCTAAATATGAGAATATTTGTCCTGCTTGTCTTTTTTTTCTTTTTGACTCACCCATACCTCTATCCATCTGCTCATCAAAATTTTTCTCTGTTATTGGATAATCTTTTAAATAATCTTCACCTGCAGCATCTACTCCAAAACCATATGTAGTTGCAGTATCTGGAGATTGATCAAGAGGTCTATTGGCTATAACAAAACCTGTCTGAGCATCTCCATTTGTTGCAGGAATACTTGTTAAACCTAATGACCGATTACCTCTCTGACCTCTGATGATATCTGACTTTGAACCCTCAACCATCTTAGCTTTAAATTCATCAACCTTTTCAGTTATAGACTGTGCTCTCTTTCTTGCGGTCTTTTCTTTAACCCTCTGACCTGCAGCCTCTTGTTCTTCTTTTGGTATTCCTGCTTGTATAGCTTCAAATGCTGCTTGATCTTTACCTGCTAACTCATTTGGACTTGACTGTCTCTTCTCATTTACTATTGATGCAATAACTATTTTTTCTTCAGGTGTTTTTCCAACAGTTTTTGGTAGATTTGACGCAATACCAAGAGTTTTAGGATCTTTTGTTATCTTTACAGTTGAAGATGTATTCATACCTCCAGGTAGATTAATATCATCTTCTCCTCCAGCTACATCAGGGTGGTCATCTAGTGGAGAAGCCAATGAGGTAGCAAAAGCCCCATATAAACTGGCATCAAGGGGATTTGTTTTATCATCAACTAAGACATTCTCGAAATCAGGTGCCGTTTTTCCAGTCAAACTTACTATATCTCCGATATCTTCTCCTGTGGTTAAAATCTGTTCACCACTCATGTCTTTCACAAATTTATTTAAAATACTTTTTCCTTTATCATTAGAACCAAAAGATTCAGAACCTATCATGTCGGACTCCAACTCTCTTGACCTTCTTTCAGGATTTTTTACTCTTGAACTAGCATATTTTTCTCTTATTGCTCCTGCACCAAGTAAAGGTTCATCCTCAATCTGAGATTCTACTTTATTAAGCATTGAAGGCTCTTCTGCTGTCACAACTGAGTTCTCTTCAGTTAATGCTGGTGTTTGATCTGTAGCTAATGATTGACTGACTGTATTTGATCCCACTGATTGAGCTGCTTTCTCTGCAGCATTCTCAACTAAATTTGCTGCTGTTGAAGTTTCTGTTAATTCCTGTCCTAATTCTTGACTTGGAGTACCAAAATTCCTTGATCCGTAATACGCAGCCCCTAACGCCCCTAGTGCACCTATTTTTAGGATATTTCTACCCATAGACTGACGATTTTGAGATTTTGTATAGTCTTTCGTGAATTGATACACTTCTGGAGCCATTTTCATACGCTCAGCTGCTGACATAGGCATAGGACTTCCAGTCACTCGCGAATATAGCTCAAAATCCATTGGTGAAACGGGCATTATTCCAAAAATTAATAGTCTATTGCTCTAATTTTAAGTTCTATACATTCTCGCCCCCTACCAAGCCTTTAAAATGCCGACTTTGGGGTAAAAAAATCGTGAGACATCAGGCGAAGCCGTCAATTGTTACAACGCTGAAACAAAAAAAAGAATATATAGAGGCAAATTGTTACAAAAGACCCAATTGTTACAAAATCTGGCAAATGTTACAAATATTTCTACTAAATAAGCTGAATTATTACAAAAATCCGCAAAAATTATATAAATTTTAAAAAATTAACCCGAATTGTTACAAAATGCCCCAGATCTGGCCGAATTGTTACAGAATAACGACAATTTACCCTGTTTTTCGCTCCATAACGCATAAATTATTACATTTAACGGACGGCAAGCCGTCTTAAGATTTGTACTTATATTTGTGGAAAAACCTGTTGAAACTGAATTATGTCTAATATTAATAATTTACTTATTTCTTATATAAGTTTGCTATACTGTATTTATAGAGTCAATTTAAGCTCTATTTTCATAAAACAACTTCATTCAATAGGTTTAAACAAATGTCCACAAAACACACGCAAACATTTAAAGCTTTTCAAACTAAGCATAATTTGAGTTATCAAAACTTTTTTACTTTCACAAATCCAAAAGTATTAAAAAATGAGAAAATTTCTGAAATTCCAACCGCTATATTAATGTTAATGAATACACCAAAAGCCTGTCCAGCAGCGGGATCTTGTAGAGAAGTTTGCTTAATTACTAGCGGTAATCCAATTTATTTAGATAATAAAATCAAATGTAGAATAAGAAGAAATAACGCTTTTATAAATGATTACTCAATATTTTTAAGATACTTAGTTGTTAACTGCTTTAGACATTATTCTAAGAATAGAACCGCTGAAAAGGTAGCTTATAGGCTTAATGGAGTTAGCGACTATTCATGGGAAGATTTAAGTGTAAAGCTAACCGCTGAGGATACCGACTATATTCAAAAAGCTTTTAACATATATATAGAACCGATTCGTTATGGTTCAGTAATTGAAGCGGTACAAAAAGCAATAGATTTAAATGATAATAAATTACTTAAAAATAGTGTCCAATTCTACGATTATTCGAAAAATATATTTAGGAATTTTAAAAAGATTAAAGCCTTAAATTATCATATTACGTTAAGCCATGGTTCTAAATATGATACATTCTCAAAAGCTTTAGAGTTAGGCTTAAATTATGCCGCGGCTTTTAACCTTAAGAAGTCTCAACAACTACCGACTAAATTTGAATATAGAGGAAAGTCTTTAAATGTCACTGACGGGGATATTACGGACGCTCGCTTTATCGATGATAATAAAACGACTAACATCGTAGGCTTAAGATTTAAAATTGTAGTTAATAAAGATAACGCTAAAAAATTAGAATTCTGTATAGCTTAGAAAATAGCCTATAACCTTTAATAAACCTCGCTTAATACCTTTTTATATTTAATTATATTTAGGTATTCTGAGAGGCTTTTAAAGCTCTCTCATGTTCAATTTATTTAATTATTATGTCTAATGATTTTTATATTATTAGTACTAATTCTTATATTAAAAACGTATCTCATTTTTTAGATATGAATTTTCTAAAGGAATTAAAGACTAATAATAATCAATTAAAGCCACACGTTAAAGATTTAGATATTAATGCTACTTACTATGGTAAGAAGTGCATTAAAGCTACTATCCCGACTCTATTTGTAGAGATCACATATAAAGATTCTGAAAAGGATACTTTTTTGATAGATTATGACGTGTTTTTATATGAGGAAGATTATCCGACTTTAAAAGATTTAGAAAACTACAAAAATAAATTTAATTTTAATTTTGCTAGTCAAGTTGAAAAGGAAGTTTATGAAATTGTAGAGGCATTCCATCAAGGTTACGGATGTATGTGTCTAAGTTCGGAGGATTATTAAATGTCTGACTACAAAATTACTAAACCTCAAAAGATTAGGTTTAATGTCACTGGAGGTGCATCCAATACTAACGAAGTGCATGACCTCCTAATAGGTTATGCGAGGTCTAAAGGGTATCAAGTTACCTTTTATAGGCATAAACAAAGGGGACAAACACCTCTATTTGATTTAAAGATTGAAATGACAGAGGACAGACCAAGTTAACAGGGATAGCCCAAAATAATTTCAAAATTTTCCAAAAATTTGGAGGGCATCTGGTGCGGTCTGGAGGGGGCTGCCTAAAATTTTTTACTAATATTTTTGATTCAAAAAAAATTAGACAATTACCTCATTATGTGGTAATTTATTTACAAAGGTTTAACCAACCTAAACACACAACAAATTCTATTCATAGGAGACTACAAAACAATGACTAACGGAAAATGGTTGATAGGGTGCGAAGAGAGCGGCAGGGTACGGGATGCCCTTAGAGCGGTAGGGGTAGATGCATGGTCATGCGACATACTGCCATGTACTGAGAACCCAAGCAAGTACCACATACAAGATGATTTATTAAAAGTTATCAAGTCTGAAAAATGGGAAGCAATTATTGCGTGGCCTCCATGCACCGACCTTTGTATCAGTGGTAGCCGATGGCATAAACTTAAGATTGCTGACGGTAGACAGCAAGCTGCTATAGATTTCGTAGAGCAAATTTGGGAAACAGATTGCAAAGTAGCAATAGAAAATCCTGTTGGAGTTTTATCAACTAAATCAAAATTAGGAAAAGCTACACAATATGTTTGCCCGACTTGGTTTGGAGAGACATATCGCAAAAAGACAGGGTTATGGTTAAAAGGATTTCCTAAATTAGTTCCAACAAATAAAATCGATATTTCTACATTAACTAAGAAACAATTAAATAGATTATATTATCTAGCTCCAAGTCCAACTAGAGCTTTAGAGCGGTCTAAAACTCCACATGGATTAGCCCAAGCCATCGCACAACAATGGGGGTCACTCTAATGCAATTAAATAAAGAAGAAACTAAATTTTTAGATGATCATTGGAATGACATTTATTATTCACTAGATGTAGAAAATATGACTTATGAAGGTAAAAGCATTTTTCTAAGTATTCAAAAAAAATTATCAAAGGAGACAAACTAATGAACAAAGATCTAGCTCGCTACATTAATACTCTCTTAGCAGAAAAGCAAAGAGAAGTTAAATCTAAAGAAAACTATTTACATAAAATTGATGGTATTGAAAAATACTTTACTGAACATCAAGAAATAGTTTGGGAATTAGGAATGATTACTAAATCTCAGAGAGCAATGGACACAATTATTGAGGAGGATATATAAATGAAATTTGACGTTTACATTAATACTTCTGTTAGCGTTTATGACGTTGAAGCAAAGACAGAAAAGGAAGCACAGATTGAAGCTTTAAAGCTAATGCTGAAGCAAATAAGAGAGGGAGATATATCAGAAGATACTCAACAAGTTCAACATCTAAAAATTAATTATGTGATGGATTCAGATAATTGGTATGGAGGTAATGATGAGTAAAAAATATACTGCTACATATGGCACAACATTGATTGAAAAGATTGTAGGTAAAAAAATCTACAAAAAATATATCAATCAACAAATATCATTAGGTCAAATGACTGAAATCTACAACCAAAAACTTAAGGAGAAAAACTAATGTTCTACGAATACAAAATGAATCACAAATTTGTAGGTCGATTTAAAGGAGGTTACTTCGAACAAAAAGATCAAGCTAGGCGAGACTTTTCTAATAAGTGGTACAACCTTAGACGTAACACTAGTTTAGATCGCTTCTTCAGAGATCAATGGAACAATACCTTTGATGCTATGGATGACCTATCAAAGGCCGATGAGCTAGAAAACCAATCAAACAATTTTATTATTGAAGGAGAAATTTAATGGAAGATTTAATTAATGAAGAAATTCTTGAAACTATCTATGAAGAGATACAAGAAGAATGGCCTGAGCTATCCCATGAAGATTGGAAAGCATTGACTGAACATAGATTCTCGGAGGGAGGTTAATGACTACATCAACTCGGAAACGTATCAACATAGGAGACACTTGTGTCCATTGTGGAAGGAGTACTGCTTATGGTCATTCTGATATGTTATTCGTTGACAGAATCCCTGCTGACGCTGATCTATTAGATGATGATAACAACCCCATAGGAGTTAGAGAAGGCTATGCCTGTAGGGAATGTATTTATGTAGATGAAGATGATTTCTTTCATGAAGATAATGTAAGCGATTAAAATCTGGAGCGACCTAATCAAGTCTTTAAACTGATTAATACACACCATTATTACTAAAAATCATGACTACTAAAAAAAATCAGAAAAAAATTGAAGACATAACTTTAGAGTTTAATTACTCTCAAATGGTTAGAGATCAAGTTAGCTTTTGTAAATCTTATGATGCTGGATGGGATGAAGAAAGAATCACTAGGGCAGCACATTTTTGCAAAGTGTTTCATGACCATAGGCTTGACCCTGATGATATAAGACGTTTACTTAAAAGTTTTGAGGAAACTGTCGGATTTAATCTTGATTATTAAATAAGGAGCAAAACTAATGAATGTTCAAACAAATGATTTAACCTTTTCTGAATTTACTGAAGAAGTATTAATTCTTTTATATGGAAATGAATGGTACAAAAAAACTTGTACTGATTACAAATCTGGAGATGTCTTTGTTGATGTCGATCTTAAACCAGTACTTAATCTTTTAAAAACAAAATTATCTAAGGAGCTTATCAATGCCTAAAACAGCAACACCAAAAGAAACAAAGATTACTGTATCAAAACTATCCCACAGGCTCTCCAGAAATGGATGGATCTCTTATAACTGTGAGCTAAGGAAAGGTAGGACTTGCCTTGCTGCAATCGATCAAGAGGGCTGTGGAGGAGATGAAAGAGTTTCATGGAATAATACTGAACATTATTTATTAATTCATCATTGGATTTTGGATACTCAAAGAAATTTCTGGATGCAGTATGAGGTTGAGACTATTAACTACATGGTTGAATTAGGACACAAAAGTCTAAAAGATTCATGGAAGGAAAAAGCAGAATTGGTAAAGAAATATAATCTTTGGGAAAAATTAGCTAAAAAGAATCCTAAGTCTTGGTCAGAAGCTAGAGAAATTCAACAGCAGTTAGGTTTCTCCGATGACATGGTTGGAGCATGGACTACAGTATATGTAGAAAACAAACTAGGAGATAAATACTATGACTGAAGAATTCACCTCATTTAAAAAAGATGTTTTAAAAGAGATGAGAGAGCTACATAGGTTGTCTCCAGATTCTGCTCAACCTCACATAAAACGAGCTATTAGAGGTGTCAATAACAATAGGTATAACGACACCATCGAAGAATCTATTCATCAGGGAGGATCAGCCTCTGATTGTGTTGACTTACTACTTGCAATTGCAGGTTATTAAATTTATTAAACTACTAAAATGATTTCACTAATTACAAAAACTGAAAAAAAAGAGATTGAAAAAGAAACTATCTCAAACATGGATGAGTATGACAAAACTGTACCCATTTCTGGAGGCTTCACTAGATATGAATTACAAGAAGCATTTAATCTAGTGGCTAACAAAAAAGATTGGAAAGATCCTACAAGGACAAAGATTAAATATCAAACACTTATAGATAATAAAAAGGTAATTGAAGAAGCAGTTATATTCTTCACAGGATCTTGTGCTGAGTTCTACTACACAGGCACTAAACGCAAAACCTATTGGGTTGCCTTTGATGGTTACTACATGGCTATAGGAGGTTAATTATGGAAACCTATAGAATCACTTGCAGAGAATGGTCTTACTTTGTTAAAGAAGTAAAAGCTAACTCAGAAGATGAAGCAAGAGAAAAATTACATTCCAATGTTAATAGTTTTGAAACCCCTGAAGAGTGGATAGAGGAGTGGGAGATAGTAGATACTGAGACAAAAGAAGATCATTTAAAATGTTGGGTTAATTTACCTCCTGCAACAGGAAGTCGACAAAAATCATGAGAAATCAGTCTCCTCTTGGATTTTGCCCCTCCACAATCGCCTGTAGCAGCCTTGTTTTAAAGACTGAATACATTCCTACCTTGCAAAATTGCTTAATTTACCATGTCTGAATTAAACATTAATTATTTAGAAGTTCTTGCAGAAGAAGCTGAAATTTGTAGACAGAGGGGAGATACCGAAGATGCGGTAGCACTCTGTCATCAACTAATAGAACATTGTTATCCTTTTATGTTAGAACAAGCTAAAAGAGATAAAACTTTTATTTTTAAATTAGTAACTCAACAAAATTCTAAGGATGAAAAATTAGCTTTAGAAGCAGAAATTATTCTTCAATATTTAAAAAATAACGGAATAGAAATGTAGACAATTACCACATCTTGAGGTAATGTATAGTTCATGCGACCTAGATTCAAGTCCTTAAACTGATCTGATGTACACACTACTACTTAACACCATGACTAAAAGTCAGACAAAATCAAACGACACTAGTGCTAAAGAAGTACTCAGAAACATAATCGGTTCTACTAAAAGAACTGTAGTTACTGGAGATGCTCCAAAAACTAAGAAGTTTGATCCTGTTGCTGATCAAGATGACAGGTTAATGAAGATGGTTGATTTATCTTTAGTTATTAAAGATAAAAGAAACGAGTATGATGACCTTCGCAAATCATTTGAGAATGACCTTAAAGCAGCCTTAGAAGATAGCGAAGAGAATCCTAAGATCAGACACAGCGAGAACCGCAGAGTTCACGTTTACTTAAGTAAGAGAAGAGTATACAAGTACTCTGAGAAGCTTACAGCTAAAAGATTAAAACTTGAAGCACAGCTTGCTGACTTAAAAGATGAGGAATCAAAAGAAGTAAGACATGGTAAAGCCACACTTACTAAACAAACATTCACAGTTAGCTTCAAAGGCTAGTCACTCCAGGAGGTTTGGATTTTTTTCAAACCTCTTTTTATTATTCACTTTACTTTCACACTTACAATGACCACAGTTGTTTTTGAATACAATGGTAAATCAAAAGAAATACCAATTAATGAAATCAAATCAGTTAATGATGTTGCTGATGCCTATGCAAAATTAGGATTAAAAACTAAACAACCTATAAAAAGAAGATTGTATTACACTCTTCCAAATGGAAAATATCATAGCTTCCTATCTAATAAAAATCACAAGTATGCAGTTGCCTGTACAAGAGAAGATTCTAGATTAGGTTTCTGCTACACAGATGATTATGCAGAGGCTAAAACTACAGCAGCAAATTGGACAAACAAATTCAATAATGCTAGAGAAGGATTCAGAAGATTTGTAGTTGTAGATGTACAGGAGGTTAAATAAATGACTATTAAAAAAAGAGAAATTATTGAAAAAATCAATAAATTATCAAAAGATTTTGAAATCTTAAGAAAAGGAGTCTGTACAACAGAATCAGATTATGAATATCTGGAGGAGCATTTGGATAAAGCATTCGCTTGTATTCCAAACCGTTCTGAATTTCCTTCACAGATGATTATGGAGGAGTTAAACAGACAAATAATTGTTAAGGCTGCTGAAAAATTCTATGGAAGTTTTAGTGAGGGAAAAGATGAAACTAACTAAAGAAGAAAAAGATCTGCTTTATGGATTAGCACATGATCATTATGAAGAACTTTATAAAGGAGATTGGGATGCAGTCAAAGAAGAAGTCTCTGAAATTTATCTCATCATGCACAAACTTACTACAAAGGAGGACTAAGTAATGAACTATTCAAAACTAAGCGAATGGCTACTTGATAACGATTGTCCATGGGATTTTCAAATTGATGAAAGCTCATACTATGTCGATCAACTACAAGAACTTCCAATTTTATTTACTGACAAGGAGAAAAACTAATGACTATCTATGATTACTTTAATGCCTTAACCAACATAGGGTTAGACATAGGCCACTCTGAAGAATTTGAAGATGCAATCAATGACACACTTGCATTGATACAAGAATCTTCATTAGCTGATATTGAATCAGGGGACTAATGGAACTAACTAAAGAACAAATGGAATTAGTAATTGGTTGGCTTGAAGACCATTATTGGTGTCACAACAGAACAGACACTGAGCAACTACTAGAAGTAGTAACTAAATTTCAAACTTATCTCAAAGGAGGAAAAACAAAATGAATCAACTACAAAGGGACAAACTAGCTAAAGCTCTAATTGATGAAGCTTTTACCTGCTCAGAAAGAGGAGATGATGATGAAGCACAATTATTGATGAGACAATCTGTAAAGGTTAGATTTCATGATGAGATAGAACAAATCGTTAAAGGTGATTTTGTTGGGAAAAAAGTGCTTGATATATTTGTAAGAATGCAATTTGATGTAGATGAAGATAAAAAACTTATGGCTAGAGGTTTAATTAATGTTCTTATGAAAGATGAAAGATTTTTGAAAATATATAATCCTGTATTTACAGAAATTGAAAATAAGGAGGAGAACTGATGGAATTTCTAATCGGTCTAGCTTGCTTAGTAGCTACTATCTATTTCTTTTATCTCATGGCTGGTTTTTTAGACATTAGAGCAGAGAGAAAAAGAATGGAAAGAGAAAGAAGGAGGAGAAGATGACTAGATTCTCAAAACTTAAGCACCAAGTTAAATCAAATCAATACTATTTCTTTTGGGCTACTGCAACCATTGCTGTAGTTATTGGGCAGATATATGTTGGTACAGGATACCGCCAAATGTCTATAGAAATAAAAAATTTAAATCAAACTATTACTAAACAAATTGGGAAACTATTCTGATGTACCAAACTGAATACTTAGAACTAGCCAAAGAGCTATACGACATCTACTTAGCTAACGACAAACATCCAAAAAGATGGTTGCCTATTGTGGAATTAGAAAAATGTAAACGTGGTCCTGGATTTAGGGCTAAATTAAAAAAGAGGAAAGGTAAGTTTTCTGAACTTCAACCTGTCTTTGTCGATTATGTTAATACTCAAAATCAATATCGATCCTGTAACACACCACAACAATGGTCTTGCAAATTTGATTATTGGCTGCAAGATGAATATGAGTTTACTACAGAAGAACTTAATGAGTTACAAGCAGACAGAGGGGGACAAATCAGATGAGAAACTTCTTCGAAAGTTATTAACTGAAAAGATGCCTAAAAGGGATGCAAACAAAATCATTAATCATTGCTTTAGCAATTTAATCAAATGGACTTACGATGATGCTATCTTTCAACTGACTCAAATCTTTAACTTTACTGATGAAGAATGCGAGCAATTAATTAAAGAAAACGACATTGTATCCTCCTCCACCAAAGAAGTTATTATGAACCCAGAACCAAACTTTAATGCTACTGCACCAAAAGATGTAAGAGATTTGGCTAACAATCTTTGGCATGCTAGAAAACATATCTCTGATGCTAAGAAGCTTATCTCAGCTACTGCATTGACTGCTGATGATTATGATGATCAAAAAGCTTTTCAAGAGGCTGTAGTTCAAAGAGCTAATGTTAACTTTCACTTTATCTCAATCACTAAATACATTGATGAGATGAGTGAATATACTAAAGGACACATTCCTCCATTAAGATGATGAAACTTAAACCAAAACCCTATTTACCAGAAAATACTTTTGTCTTAGATGATGAAACTTTACCTAAAGAACATCACACAGATCGTTTTGGTAAAGTTATGGTTTTCAGAAAAGATATAGGTTGGACTGTTATCCCACTTAAAGAAGTATATACTTACTTCAAACATATGAAACACACTCATTGGACATTTACTCCAGATACACCTTATGACTAAAAAAGAATTTTCTTATATAGTATTCTCCAGCTGTGGGGATAGCGTCCAAGAAATTCATGGAGTTTATAAAGACCTAAAAGGTGCATCTTATGGAGCTATGACAGCTTTATCAACTTTGTTTCCTAAACATGGAGATGAAGCAAAGATTATAAGATGCGAAGTTATCTCCACAGAGGAAGCTCAACTCGAATATGAGAAATCAAATCCGAAAGACATCTTTGAAAAATGCGAAGATGGTTTCTGCCCAATGCCTACACTAAAACTAAAAGAAGCATCATGACAAACACAAGATCAAACAATGAACAACTTGAAGAACGTGTAAATTACGCGGCTGATCAATTAGCCAAAGGTAAAAGATCTATGGATATTAGTAAAAAACTTTCTTCCAAATATAATGTAAGCATTCAACAAGCTAGAGATTATGTCAGACAAGCTAGACCGATATTAACTCAATCAATCTCTCCAAATGATCGTGCATTTATCTTTTCTAAGGTAATGAGTTGTTTAGAGCAAGATAGATTAGATGCAAGAGATCAAGAAAATCTAAAAGAACAAACTAAATCTACAGGAGGAATGGTTAAAATGGTCAGTCTATTAACTAGCATTGATCAAGTTGGATCTTGGGATAGTGCAAGACAAACAGAAGATGATTATTTATTTAAAAATTTTTCAGAAGTTACAAAAAAAAGAAAAAAAAGATATAGCGACCTAGACTCATTAGATAACACTGACATCCCTTTTTAAGTATGACTACTACACAAGAATTTAGAACTCAAATTTCTTTAACTACTAATGTTGAAAGAATAGCCAATGCTTTAGAAAGAATCGCTGACGTTTTAGAAAATGATGTTCACATTAATATTGATCATGCTCACATTGATCAGATAGATCACAACCATGTTGAGGGTAAGATACATACTCACGAACAAAAGTGGTAATTCGGAGGCATAGGGTGCATAAATTGATTAGGTGCATTTCTATATACTGCCTTAGTGAATTGTTGCTACTGCTCGGATCATGCGGTAGATTAAAAATGTTTTACTAGGAAATCAGGTTCCCATCGAGGAGTAATAGTGACACCACGGTTTATGTGTTTAACCTTTCATGGCTATTACTAAGTATATGACCTTGTAAGTCCTCCACATCTAATAATTATGTCTCCATCTTCACAACCAAAATATAAAGTAAATGATCGTGTCAGGATTAGACACGTTTTAAAAACTTCCAATAGATATGTGATCATCAATGGTAAACCTGTTGAATCACAAAGAAGAAAAGGAGTTATTAAAGAAATTACTTTAAAGAAAAACAAATGTGGAGCTAAGATTCCACACTACCAGGTTCTTTGGGATCATCAAAGCAGACCATGCCTTATTTCACAACACAGGATTGAATTAGAAAATGAAGTGTCCAAAATGTAAATCACCAAAAAGAGGAGTTGTAAGTGCCACAAGATATATTAGTTTCTCAAACTCAATAAGAAGAATCAGAACTTGTGGTGATTGTGGTCATAAATATATTACTTTTGAAAGAGAATCTGATGAAGAGCTAGGTGTCAATTGGACTCATGATAGAAGAAGAAAAAGAGAATATTATAAAAAAATTTTATTAGGCTTAATAGATGCTTTATAACGAGATTTAGGGGTTGCTATCATACGCAGCCTTTTTTTTGACCCCTTTATAAGGCAATATGAGAGGGGGTATAAAGACTATAATTAAAAAATCCCAAAAAAATTATGATTTTACTTATCGGATTACTTATAACTGTAGGTGTAGTAGGAGTTCTTATCCTTATGAAAATTTATAATCCTCACTAATTTACTTTCGTTTAGGCTTTTTTACTTTCGTTTTTTTAAAAACTTAAGGTAATTACTATCTACATCATTCATAGTATGCTCATTTATAATATCCCTGCCTTGATTCACAAGGTCATCAGCAGCAATTAAATCTCCGCTATCTACAATCTCTTCGTAGAGTCCTTTAAAGATATTAGCTTCTTGGGTATTTCCAACAGCATTCATTCCTTGTAGGATCGCATTTACTTTATGGTCTAAGAAGTGTTCGGCATTAGCTCCAGGCGTATAATCTTTTAACTCTTCTTCTTTTAAATTCATATTTTTTGTATGCTCATGTAGATTATTAGCATGATTAAATGATTGAACTTGGTTGTAATCTATCATCTGCATCTCGTTTGAGTATGGATCATATGAAAGATGATCTTCTCTTCTATCTCCCTCAATCCCATAACCTAAATCCGTATGTACAATCCCTTGATCAGCTAATTTAAGCTTTGCTTTTGATAAGGCTAACTTATATTTAGCATTTTCTGACTGTATCATTTGCTCTTTTCTCTCTCTAAACCTAGTTTTTTGAGCTGAAGTACCTTCATATGGATAATCTCTAGTATTATCAAATCCAAAATTTCTTACTTTTTTATCAATAATTTCATCAATTCCTCCTTCATCCTCAACAGTAGAGACTTTATCCATCTCCATAATGTGCATTATTTCATCTTGTTTACTTGGATTATCCTCTCCAAAATTATTATATTTTCTTTTAGCTACAGGGTAAGTTTCAACTGCATGTAAGCGAGGTGCTACGCCAGCTTTCATTGCTTTTAATTGTGCTTCAACCTCATCATCAGCTATTTCCTTTCTTTGTATTCCAATACCAGGACTAATCAATGGATCTTCAGTTGTTCTCTGTACCTTACGAACTTTTGAAGGATCTCCCTGCATTTCAAATACAGATCCAATACCTCCTTGTCCAATTAATTTATTCTTAGCGTACTGTTCTGCAAATCCCTTTCCATAAGTACTTTCTAATGCTTCATCTCTCATAGGTGCATATTCTTTCTCATTATTAGGTAATTCTTTTCCTTTCGAATCTACATCTAATTTATCAAAATATCTTTGAACAACCTCTCTCATTCCAGGACCTTTACCAAGGTGAGCCATCGTAGGACCAAGATACTCTGTAAATTTATTTAAGAACTCTTGTTCGTCCACTTGTCTTAGAATGTTATCTATACATTTTAGGTCATATATATGAACGACTTTTCAATTTTCATCTACTTTATCTGCTTTGCAGCTATCTCAGGAGGTACTTTCGCATTTATGTGGAGAATGATGACCATAACTCTTGATGAGATGAAAAATCCTTATAGAAACATACATCCCGAATTAAAAGATGTAAAACCTGGGGAAGAGCTACTAGTGTTTAAAGTAGAAGAGAAGAAAGATTAGAATAGAAAAAACTCTTTAGTTAAATGGGTGCAGCCAGAACATCAAGTCAATCTCCAGATCCTAAATTTAAAGAAGGTTTAGAGAATATAACGAAAATGCCTGAAGGCAAAGAAAGAACAATGTCTTTTGCAGAATTGATGTTGACTGGAGGATCAGGTGGGCGTGGTGTTATAGGGCGTAGTGGCAGGGCTACAATGACAGGCGATGTAGGAGCTGGTCCATTTAAAAAATTTACAGATAAAGAAGAACAAAATAAAGAGGACACAAGAGAAGTAACTTCATCTCAATCTTCAGATTTTGATATGGATAAAGTCAAAGAAAGATTACTAGCTCAAGCAAAAGAGGACAGAGCAGCTAATCAACAAAGAATATCTAATGAAAAACAAATATATAATACAAGTTTACCAAAAGGATCAGAAAACCCTTTTAAACCCTTTCAGAATAGAGTAAGTGGTGTTTAAATAAAGAAGCTACACTAGTGTATGAACCTACATACAGCAATGATTATGAAATTAAAAGAAAAAACTGACATTAAAAAGCAAAATGCAGTCATTCTTAGAAAAATTGACTCTATTTTAAAAAATATTGATGATTTAAGAGAAGATCCACTCTTTATAGACAACATACATGGGGAACAGGAACTAAATTTAGATCAAACTATAGAGTTATTAACTGGAATAAGAGCTAATTTTGTTCCAACTAAAAAAGATAAAGAGTATCCACTAGGTTTCGAAGCGTCCTCTTTTGATGTATCATAGAAAAACACTTTACTCTAAACACCATGAGTTTTAACTACAATCCAGACAAAGACAAGTTTCAACACGTACTGAAACAGGCAATCGCAGATTCATTTACTACAGGGGACAACAAGTTTTCTGGTAGGTTTGGTATCTTCCAAGCATTAGACGATGACGATATGTTAGAAGATGATGACGATTTTCTTAACAATTTTTAAATTTTAAAGCTAGACCTTTTCAAAAGCCTTTATCACTGTTAACTTAGGTATCCACACCAAAGTCCAACAGTGATTTTTTAATGGGCAAAGACTTGTACAATGCAAGTATATTCACTCCATAATAAAATACGCGGATAAAAATAAACCAAATGGAAGACAAAAATCAAACAAACAAAAAGCAATTAGCTTGGGCGATACTATCAAAAGCTACAGGTAATCAATTAAGCCAAGTTATAAAAGTAACAGACTATCAAGAAGCAGATAAAACTGTGGAATTACAACCAGATTTGTTTTATAAGTCAGGACCTTTCTATATAAGTTGAAATTTTCTCATTACGAGTTATCTTCTGTAAGATAAGAATTTTTACCTAATGCAATTTCCAGTTACAGGATACGTAGTTTTCGTATACAACGATAAAATTGGTGCTCATGCCCCACAATTTAAATCTATTGATGAAGCAGAAAGTTTTGCTAATGGTGTAAGAGTTACAACTAACCTTACAGTTAGTGAGCCAATGCCTATTGTATTGACAGATCAAGTCAAAATGCCGCTTAAAAGTGGTGGTTAATAATTTTTATGCTATCTTTACTTATAGACTATTGAAAAACACATGGCAGAAGTTGTAAGTGTATCTGTTCCACGAGAACTGCATAAGAGATGGAAACAGTCAGGTAAGCAGATTAGCCCTTCTACCCTATTTCAAACCGCTTTAGAGACAGAATTAGATAATACTAATAGACATTTGGTGTATTGGAGTCAGAGAGCTTTAAATGCTGAAAAGAAATTAAAGATGATAACTAGTCTTATTCAAGCAAATGATGCTGATATTAAAAAATTGTTGTTGTTGCAGAACGAAAAGTAGAGTTACAATAAGTAAAATAGATATACTGTTGCATGAAAGTTGTGATTACATCTACTTTCCCACAAATATCAAATGAGGATATGCTCCAGTGGCATGATATGTTGACAGAATTAAAAGAAGAAGGAATAGTAAATAAGTTAATGTCTATAAGTGAATTTAAACTTTTATGCTTAGAAAGAGGTCTAAATGAGTACAGGAAGGATCTAAGAGTCTTTGACTGTTAAGTGATAATAGAATAGTTTTAACAAAGATTAAGTAGTAGAAGCAGAAAATGGTTTTAGTAAAAGATAGTCTTACTGGATTCTCTGGTCAAAAAGGTTTTGGAGGTGCAGATTCTTCCGTAGCTAATTTAAGTAATATACAGAAAAACTTCATTAACCAAGTAGATGCAAAAAGAGAAGCAGGTATGGGAGTATCAAGTTTTGAAGAAAAAAAATATAATAAATTCAAAGAAAAACAAAAACAAAATATATCTTCAGCGACTACTACAGATACGAGTGGTGTTACTAGACCAACTGCAAAGACTTTCCTGAAGAACCAATCTGTTAATGTAGCAAACTTAAGTGATGCTCAAGAAAAACGGGAACTAAGGAGTATTTTAAACTCAGATATACCTCTGTCACCTAAACAAAGAATAGATCTTCAAAATAAAATTCAAGGGGTAGTTCCACTAAAAAAAGCAGATGCAAGTGAAGAAATTAGAACAGGTAATCAATTCTCTCCCGTTGTTAGTGACATGGATACTAGTCCAAGTCTAGGAGCAACTGAGGGTAGTTTACTAGCTAGTGCC
>Ga0181393_1000262_pt1 | contig 19759 bp, 20 predicted proteins | sample 16SPOviralmetaG_FD_130122 | JGI IMG/M metagenome (GOLD analysis project Ga0181393, IMG submission 130122) | Marine viral communities from the oligotrophic San Pedro Time Series (SPOT) site, San Pedro Channel, CA, USA - 16 SPOT_SRF_2010-10-21 | ecosystem: Environmental > Aquatic > Marine > Strait...
GATCAAATAAATTCATCAGGAACTACTTCTATTAATGCATTTATAAAATCTGGAGATTTTGATATTACAGCTGGAAAAGGCATGATGGGTGGGACAAATACTTCACCAAATTTTAAAGGAGATGGTGATTATATGATGTCAATTAAAAGATTTATACCTGATTTTAAAGTTTTAACAGGTAACTCAAAAATTACTTTGCTATTAAATAACTATCCAAGTGATACAGCAGCGAGTTCACCTTTAGGACCCTTTACAATAACTTCAACTACTGATAAAGTAGATACACGTGCAAGAGGTCGACTTGTTGCAGTTAAAATAGAAAATGATAGTACGGGTGAAACATGGCGTTATGGTACACTAAGACTTGACGCAAAACCAGATGGAAGAAGATAATGGCAAAAATAGCAGTATATATACCTGAGCCAAAAACTGAGTATGATGTTTCTAACCAAAGGCAAATTATAGAAGCGTTAGACACTGTAAAAAATCAACTTAATTTTTCTTTTCAAGAAGATTTAAAAAACGATGAAGGTGCAAAGGAGTGGTTTTTAAGTGGCTAATTTTTACAAAAGCGAAACATTTAATTTAACTACAACAAATCTAACAACAACATTAAGTATAGCTACGTCCGCTATTGCTATTGTAAGAACAGTTCAGGCTGTTCATGATTCAGCAAGTAATGTAGATATGCATTTAGTATTAAAAAAATCAGGTGGATCAGATGTTAAAATTGCTTATGGAGAGCTTAATAAAGAAACACAAAATATGTTAAAAGGGCCTTTAAATTTAGAAGGAGGAGACGTTTTAAAAGTTCAAGCAGGCGCAGCAAACGAGATCACTGGACAAATTAGTTATCTTCTGGTAGATAGATCTCAAGAAAATGGATAAAGATATAACAAAAATTAATTGTACAACTGTTGTAACATACAGAAATACAAAAACAGGTGAAGTTTTTAAAGATAAGAAAGAAGGAGAGAATATTGTGCAAGATGTAACCGTGCAGGTTTCTCCAAAAGGTTTAGAAATTTTACAGAAAGTTATGAAAAAAGATAATGAATCAAAACCCTAGAGGAGGGACTGAGTTACAATTTGAATATTTAAGAAAGCATGTTGATGCTAAACTTTTAAATAAAGTTCAAATATGTACATCTGTTCCAGAACAAATACCCTTACATAAAAATAAAATAAATATTCTTTGGCAAAAAAATTCTTGGGATCAACCTAATTTAAAACCATGGTTTGAAGATAAATCAAATCACAGTAAGTATGATTGGTATGTATTTAATTCAAATTGGAATTTTGAACAATTTATAAAACAATTTCAACTACCAACAGAAAAATGTTTAGTTATAAAAAATGGTGTAGAAAAAGTAGATCCTATAAAAACAGATTATAAAAAAGGAAAGCCTGTAAAAATAATACATCACTGTACTCCATGGAGAGGTTTATCAGTGTTGCTTGGAGCTATGCAACTTGTTAAAAACCCATTAATTAGTCTAGATGTTTATTCATCTACTGAAGTGTATGGCAAATCTTTTTACGATCAGAATGATCATTATTATCACGAGTTATATGATCAAGCTAGACAATTACCTAATGTTAATTACATTGGATACAAATCAAATGAATACATAAAAAAACATATAAAAAATTACAGATTGTTTGTGTACCCAAGTATTTGGGAAGAAACTTCTTGTATATCTTTATTAGAAGCTATGTCTGCAGGTCTTTATTGTATAACAACAAATTTAGGTGCTTTATATGAAACCGGTTCTGAGTTTCCAATGTATGTTCCTTACTCTAATAATTATAGAAGTTTAGCAAAAAAATTTGCAGAAAGTATTGATATCGCTGCATTATCTCTACATGAGTCAGGCATCAAGAATCATTTAAAAATGCAGAAAAAATTTGTTAATAATTTTTATGATTGGAAAGTAAAAAGCAATAGTTGGACAAGATTTTTACAAGGAGCAATAAATGCAAAACAATAAACCTATTTGGTTCAATGAAGATACGTATCAAACAATTGAACATAACAAAGTAGAGTCTGAAACAATAGAAATAAATTTAGAAAAAAAACCAATAGCTAAAATAATGGTTTGCACTCCATGTCATAGTGAAGTTTCAATGCATTACACTCAAGCAGTATTAAAATTTCAAATGGAATGTATGAAACAAAATATATTAGTTAGTTTTAGTTTGTTAAAATCATCACTTGTTACACAAGGTAGAAATTTATGTGTAGCAGAATTTTTAAATCATGCAGATAATTATGATTATCTACTATTTATTGATTCAGATATTGATTTTGAATCAAAGACTATATTTAAAATGATAGGCGCGGACAAAGATATTATTGCATGTCCTTATCCTATGAAAATGATTGATACGGAGAAAATGTGGTTAAAATTTAAAAATACTGATTTAGTAAAAACAAAAGATGACTTACTTAGAGCGGGGTATTTGTTTCCATTAAAACTAGATAATAAAACAAATATCAATATGGATCATGGAGTCATAGAGGTTAGCCACGCTCCCACAGGATGTATGTTAATTAAAAGAAAGGTTATAGAAAAAATGATAGAACATCACCCTGAACTAAAAATATATCAACCTACTATAGTTAATGGTAAAGAGACTGCAAAGGAGAATTTTTACAATTTATTTGATACATTACATGACATAGAGACTAAACGTTTTTTTGGAGAAGATTTTGGTTTTTGTCAAAGATGGACAGATATGGGTGGTAAAGTGTATATATATGCATTAGACTATATTACTCATGTTGGAGAGCACCAATATTGTGGTAGATTTTATGATCTATTAGATGTTGCAAAACGTGTTGACGTTGACAAAAAAATCAAATAAAGTATAGCATTTACAGGAATTTCATACCTGCCTTAAACTAGTTTAATTATATAAATATGACAATATCACGTATGCAACAATCAAGACAAATGTATGGCTTAGGCAGCTTTGTTAAAAAAATAACTAAGGGTGTTAAAGGAGTCGTTAAAGGTGTTAAAAAATTTGCTAAATCTGATTTAGGTAAAGCTGCATTATTAATAGGCGGTGGAATGTATGCGGGAGGACTTGGTCCTTTTGCACAAGGTAGCACTATGTTTGGAGGTAAACTTGCAGGATTAAAAGGTTCAGGTTTTGCAAGTGGATTATTACAAGGTGGTATAGATAAATTAGGACTTGGAGTAGCCGAAGGAGCTAAACCTACGTTTGGTCAAATGGCTAAAGTATTTGGTATAGGAAGTTTAGGTGGAGCTGCATTAAGCGCTTTATCAGCAACAGGTGTAGAACCTGGACAGGTTAGAGACATTGCGACTTTAAAAATGCAATTAGCTAATGGATATAAATTATTAAATCCTGATGCAGATCAAACTGAAATTGATACGTTTGTTCAAAATAATATACCAGTTCAAAACGCAGCTTATGGTGGTAGAATAGGTTATGCTTTTGGTAATGATCCAGAGCAAAACGCGGTTCAGGCTTCAGGCATCATGGGATTACCTTTAAATGAAAATCCTGCAGGAGCTACAGAATTAGACCTTAGAGAAACAGGTGGATTTATTCCACCGGTTGGTGTAAAAGAAAAAGAAGATGACATACCTGCTATGTTATCTAACAATGAATTTGTATTCACAGCAGATGCTGTAAGAGGAATGGGTGACGGTGATGTTAACATGGGTGCACAACGTATGTATGACATGATGAAAAAATTAGAAAACGGAGGAAGAGTATAATGGCGACAAAAACTGTAGATCCGGCTACGTTTATAGAATCAGAATCAAAACTTTATTTAGATGAATTAAAAAAAGCTATTGGTGGATTAAAAGGTGCTGACCTTTCTAAAGTTATGGGGCCTAATTTTGTTGCAGGTCTAGATCCATTAATACAACAAGCAATAGGTAAAGCAGGTGGTTTAGGTTCATACGCTCCCTTCTTAAAAGCTGCAGAAAGTTTTACAGGTCCAAATGCATATAAACAATTTATGTCTCCGTATCAACAAGATGTTATCGATACTACAATGGCAGACTTCGATGCTCAAGCACAAGCAGGTGTACCAGGTTTAGCTGCATCAGCAATTAGTTCAGGTGCGTTTGGTGGAGGTAGAGAAGGTGTACAAAAAGCAGTTTATGGAGCTCAATCAGATAGAAACAGATCTTCTATACTTGCAAACCTAAGACAAAGTGGTTTTGGTCAAGCGCAAGCATTAGCTAATCAAGCTTTTGGACAACAAATGAATTTAGCTACAACATCTCCTGCATTAGCAAGTGCAGAAATTTCTGGATTAACTACATTAGGTGGTTTAAATCAAGCGCAAACACAAGCGGGTCTTGATGCACAACAACAATTAGCATATTCACAGTTATACCAACCATTAAATATTGCACAGCAATATGGTTCAGGAATTATGGGTTTAATATCAGGATACCCGGGTAGAAATATAACTGAAACAACCCCTAAACCTAGCGGATTACAAACTGCACTTAGCGCAGGTGCTACACTAGCAGGGTTGTATAAAGGTGGATTATTTGGTTAATTATTATGAGTAAAGTATTTAAAAGACCTATGTTTAGAGGAGGTGGTAATGTCAACACTGGCATTCTTTCTGGTATAAGAGATAACTTTTCAAATGGAACACCTTCTGAAAGAATAGCAAAAGCTAGAGAAGAATTTTCTAAACCTGCTTTTGATCCAGTTGCACAGTTACTTATTCAAGGTGGATTAAGTGGTCTATCAGAAACAGGTGGTGGTAGTACAGTAGCTAATTTAGCTAAAGCATTTAAAGATCCTACAGCACAGTTTTTTTCAAACCTATCAACACAACAACAATCAGATGAAGACATGGCTGTTGAAGGAGTTTTAGCTGATATAAATCAAGAAATAGAAGATGAAAAATTAAAAGTTAAAAATTTAGAAATACAACAAAAAGCAGCTCAAGCTGATGATAAGTTAAAAAATAAAATCGATGTAGAAATACAAAAGGGTAAAAATAAAATAGCTGAGTTACAATTTAAAAAAGATAATCCAACCGCTTCAGGTCAACAAGTGACACCTGCATTTGAAAATGTTGTAGACTCTTTGACATCTACACTTCAAGAAAGTAAAAACCCTGCTGTAAAATCAGCTCCTAACCAAACTGCTTTTAACTTAACTAAATTTAGAAGAGAAGCAAAACCTCAAATATTATCTCAATACAAGGGATTTAAACCCTATACATTTGATACAAAAGGAAAATTACTAGAATTACCTACAGACGCATATGGTGCAGGTGATATTATCTATGATCCAGTATCATCTGGTTTTTTAGTTTTTGATAATACAGGTGGAACTTACAGATTAAATCCTCTAACATTTGATATAGAGGAATAACCTATGGCTGTATTGAGCCTAGACGATCCTAGATTTAAACCTTTAACTCCTGAAGAAGAAGAGGAGAAAAAGAAACAGAAAAAAATTACAGAAGAAAACAAACAAGACTTGGTAAAAGCAGGTTTTGATGAAACAGATATTGAATTACCGGCTGAAGAAAATAGTGAAGTAAGTGGTCTTACTTCTTTCGTAGCTGGAATTGCATCTGGAGGAATTAAAATACCAGAAGGTGTAGCATCTTTAACAGCAGAATTAATGGATCTAGGCGCAGGACAATTAATTGGAGTGCCATCTACAAGAGATTCAACTATTAGTGCAGTAGCAGAAGTAGAACAATTTTTTGATAAAATAAATCCTTTTGAAGAACTAGCAGATCAAAGAGCTGCAGGTAAAATATCAGAGGCATTAACTCAAGTAATTGGGTTTGGTATGGGTGGAGGTAAACTTGCATTAAAAAGTGCTGATGCAATTGCTGAAAAATTAGCAAAAAAAGCAATCAATGCAAAAAAATCTGGTAAATATGTAAATCCAAAAAATCCTAATTTAAAAAAAGGCACAAAGAAAGCAGAACAATTAAATAAATTATCGGGTGCAAAAAGATTTGCTGCTATGTCTGTTGGCGGTGGTGCTGGTGAAGTATTTGTAGTTGACAACGAAAAGATAGGAACCTTTGGAGATTTGTTTGAGGGAGGACCTACTGAATTAGATAGAGAAAAATCTACAGACGTAGCAGAAGATGCATCAAGAAGATTATTAAATAGAGTTAGATTTGGATCAGAGTCCGTATTGCTTGCACCTTTTATATATGGTGTTGGTCAAAGTGCAAAAGCATTAGCTAAAAGAGGTAAAGAGTTAGCATACAGCAGTTCTAAAATAGAAAGAGGATTAGATAAACTTGCATCTATATTTAGATTCAGAGGTACTAAGCCACAAGAAATAGCTACAGCCAAACAACAACAAAAAGCAAGAGGTATGCGAGATACTAACTTTGCAGAAGAAAAAGTAGCATTAATAGATAAAGAAATAGATAGAGTATTTCCTGAATACAGAAAATTTTTTAATGCTTCTTCTAATGAAGAAAGAAAACAATTTTTAAAATTATTAGATGATACTTTATTTGAAGGTGACTTAACTAAACCTTTAGATGCAAAATTAAAAAAAAATATATTAACAACTGTTTTTAAAAGAATGGGTAAAGAAGAAGGAGTTGTAACAGGTAATAAGATTATAGATATATTAGATAAAACAAGAAAAGAATTTAATGATTTATTAGAAATAACTGCAGCTGGCCCTGGTGGTAAAGTAGATTTACCTTCAGGTGTTACTAAAGATTTAAGAAAAATTATGGGTAACAGAGTTAAAAATTATATTGGTAATACTTTTGAAATATTTGAAGATGCAGAATCAGGTTTCTTTCAAAAATACAAACCAACAAAAGACGCTGTAAAAAATACAAAAGAATTATTTAAAAGATACGCAGCTAAAAATAAAAATCCAATTACAGATTTAGAAGCAGAGGGTATGGTTAATGATATTATAAAACAAGTTAGAAAGATGGATCCATCAAAAGACACACTTCCTACTTTTTCTTATCAAAATTTATCCAAATCAGCAGATGATGCTATGGGTTTAAAAACATTTTCTCAAACTTTAGCTAAAAATTTACCTGGTGGAAAAAAAGAAATACAAGTTATAGGTAAGGGATCTAAAGTATTTAGAGAATTATTCGGTGAAATAAATGATGTAAGACATTCTATTTTTGAAGGAACTAACAGACTGTCTGCAATAGCAAGAAAAAATCAATTGTTTGATGAGATACTAGATGCAGATGAAGTTGCAAAAGCTAACGCAAAATCAGACACACCTTTTGGTCAAAAAGGATTTTTTCATGACAGTCCACTATCTGCAAAAAGAGCGTTTGGCCCTGAAGCAGATATTGTACCTATGGATGAATATGTAAAAGAATATTTTAAAGAAGGTGTATTAGTAAATAGATTATCAAATACATATACTACAAGAGAGATAGCAGAAGGATTTACAAACGTATCTAAAATACAAGACTTTATGAGAGGTGACACTGGAGGTGCATTAGGTAAAACTTTTTCTGCAGCATGGAGATATGGAATCTTAACACCAAAAGCAGGTGCACAATATGCAAAAACAATTTTATCTGTACCTACACACATAAGAAACTTTTTAAGTTCTGCAGCTTTTTCTGTTGCAAATGGTGCAATACTTTCTAATCCAAGAGTTTTTGCAAGAGCAATGAACAATGCATTTGGTAGTGTTCAAGTAGGTGGGCCTAGAAAAGAGTTGTCACAAGAAAAATATAGAGAATATTTAGAGTTAGGTATTGTAAATACAAATGTAAGAATAGGTGATCTTAGAAATCTAATGAAAGATGTTAGATTTGGTGAAGGTAATATAGCAACTGATAGTGTCTTAAAACCCATGATAGATATTTTAGGTAAAAAAACATCTAGAGGAATTAAAAAAGCAGGTAAGTTTATGCAAGACTTATATGTCGCTGAAGATGACATTTGGAAAATTGTAAACTATGAAACACAATTAGTTAAAAGAGGAGACCTTTATAAAAAAGCAGGTGTTAAAATATTTCCTGATGCACTTAAAAAAGAAGTTGCAGAAATTGTACAAGATACCGTTCCAAACTATGCAAAAGTTGGTGAGTTTGTAAGAGCTATGCGTGTATCTCCACTCGGTAATTTTATGTCTTGGCCGTCAGAAGTATTTAGAACTGGTGCAGGTATATTTAGACAGATTATAAAAGACTTAAAAGATCCTATTACAGGTAAAATAAATCCTATAACAAGTACAAACCCTATGAAATCAGAAGGTATGAAAAGACTTGTAGGTACAACACTTGCTATGGGTGTTATTCCATATAGTTTAATAAAAGGATCTCAAGCAATTTATGGTGTAACCCAAGAAGAAGCAGATGCAGCTAGAGACTTTGTAGCACCTTGGTCTAAAAATTCACAATTAATATTTGTAAAAGATCCAGATACAGGTGAATTGTATTACACTGACTGGTCTAAAAACAATGTATACGATACACTTACAAGACCATTTCAAAGTTTACTTACAAATATACAACAAGGTATAGAAGATGAAGAAATATTATTAAAAGGTTTTATAGAAGGTATTGCTAAAGCTGCTGGTGAAACAGCATCACCATTTATATCAGAATCTATTTACTCAGAAGCATTTGCAGATATTATGTTAAGAGGTGGTAGAACTAGAGAGGGTCAGGAGCTTTGGAATGATACAACTCCACTTGGTGAACAAATGACTATTGCAACACAACACGTAATTAAAACATTAAAACCAACTGTAGCTCCTTTTGAAAGAGTATATAAAGGTGCAAAAGGTATACCCGGTAAAGGTCCTACAATGTATGAAGTACCAAAAGAATTAGCAGGTATTTTTGGTTTTAGATTAGAAAAAGTTGATCCAGAAAAAGCACTAGGATTTTATTTATATGATCTTAGACAAGGACAATCAGAAGCAACTAAATTATTTACAGGTGGTAAGTTTGGTGTGTTATCTGGTGAACCTAAAACACCAAAAGATGTAATTGAAAGATACTTTGTTGCAAACAAGGCTTTATTTGATGTTAGAAAAGAAGCACAAACACATTTAATGAATGCTATGAAGTTAGGAGTTAATCCAAATAAACTAGAAGAAATATTTGAAAAAAGAGGTATACCACAAAAATTACTTAATGATTTATTATCTGGTGAATTTAAACCTTATTTTCCATCAGAAAAAATTCAAGAAAGATTTGAAGATATTGCATTTCAAGGCGGTCAACCTAATCCTTTTTTAGGTGCAGAAGGAACGCTTGAAGCTATGAGAAACTTATTAGAAATACAAAATTTATATGGTGATTTTAACTTAGAATTATCAGACTTTTTACCTGATACAGATCCACAAGGCCAATCAGCTTTACCAGAACAACCAATGCCTAATCAACAAGTGGTACAGACAGCCGCGATACCGGCAGCAGGCGTCATGAATCAGGGATTGACTGCAACAGAAAATGCTTTATTATCAGAAGAAGAGAAACAAATTAGATTAAGATCTAGAGGATTAGCATAATGGCAGTAGATAAAAGAATTAGTTATGATGTACAAGGTGGTGCTAAAAACTATCTTGGTAAACAAAAAGAAGTTACTGCTCCTTTAAAATGGAAGTCTAGTCCAGACAGTCCAGAAACAGAATTAGCATATATTACAAAAGCAGAAAAAGATTTACTTGTTAAAGAAGACTTACATGGTTCATTAAATGGTGATGTCAACAGAGGACCATCAGGTATCATGAGTTTAGATGGTTATGGATCATTTGATGGTCCAGATCCAAGTAAAGATACAGGTATGTCTGGTGCTGCAACAAGTGATGCAGAGGCAGGTAAAACCACAGCTAATACAAGAGCTGAAGGTCCTGGAAGTGGAAACTTACCACCAGGGGTTAGAGATAAAGGTTTAGACGATTATAGAAATGCATTTATTGCAGCAGGCGGTGGACAAAGAGTTAATCCTGGTTTTTTTGATAGTAGAAATACTGTAAGCCCTGCGGAGTTAGCTGCAGCTAAAAGATTTGATCCAATTTCTTTTGGAAAAAATAGAAGCAGCGGTATCATGGGTTTAATTTCAGGAGGTGGAATATTTGGAAACTTACTTAGAAGTCTTGGACAAAAACTAGGTTTTGGTAAAAATTATGATGAACCAACTTATGATATGAGTGGAATTAATACTAGATTATATGAAAATATACCTGGAGTTAGTACAAATCCTAACTATCTTGATATATATAATGAATTTGTAGAAGAAGACAAAGAAGAAAAACCTACTCAAACATTTAGTTTTGATAATACTGGTATGATGAGTGTTCCTAATAATTTAATTTCAGAAGTAACTAGACAAGATTTAAAGAGACAAAATCAAATTCAAGTTTTAGATTATGAAACAGCAAGAGATATTGGAGTGATAAACCCTAATATGACAGAATATGAATTTGAACAAATAAAAGAAGGCGCCATTACAGAGCCTGGAACATATACAACATAATGCCTAAAAATAATACTGCCTTAAATAGAATAGAATCACACGAAAAACTTTGTCGTATTATGCAAAAACAAACTCATCAAAAAATTACTAGTATAGAAACAGATATTAAAGAACTAAAAAATCATATGCGTTATGCAATGACTGCTTTAGTTGGTGGTATGTTTACCATAATTATCATACTATTTGAAAAACTGTAATTATTTTGGGAGGTTGGGCACTCAGCTGCCGGGACTGATTATAGTGGGGACTATAGTCACTTTATTTACAAATACATCCATAAAAATGACCAGTCCCATCTTTCATTACATAAATATTGGAAGGATAATCATAGTACGTTGCTAAATGAAATTTAAGAATATCACATAAATCAAAGCAATCTAGTTCGTCTAATAATTCTACGCCTTCAATCATTTGTTTTGTAACTTCTACGAGATGATACATACCATCGTTTAATAATATTAAATCCATTCTTTAATGTTTTCATCCATAATTGTGTTAGCAATATTAACTTTGTTACGCAAAGCTTTTACAATTCTTTCATCAATAGTATCTTGAGTCATTATATCAATGTATGTCATTTTTTTTGTTTGACCAATACGATCAATACGTGCTTCTGATTGTTGACGTTTTTCTAAATCATAACCATTAGAAAAGTAAATCATATTACTACCTGCAGTTAATGTAATACCATAACCACCTGTATGTGTAGTACCTACAAAAAATCTACACTTATCATTTGTTTGAAATTTTTTAATGTTAGTTGATCTAGCATCAGTATCAGTTGCACCATAATAATCTACAACAGAGTCATCACCATACACTCTTTTTATTTCTTTAATTATTCTTCTTACATCGTGTGTGTAGTGGGACCATATAATAGTTTTACCTTCTACATTTTCAAGTATGCTCATTAATTCACCTAGCCTACTACAAGGCAAATCTTTTATAGTACCATCATCTGCAGTAAAATGTCCACAGGTAATTTGATGTAGTCTCATTAATTGAGTCATGACAGTTGCTGAAGATTGCATCTTGCCATCTAAAAAAGCTATTGCTTCTTTTTTCATTTGCTCGTATACTTTTCTTTGCTCTTTTGTAAGCTCAACATAATGCTTGACATAACTTTTTTCTGGTAAATCTAAACAATCATCTTTTAATATTCTTTTAGAAAAAGATTTTATTTTATCTGATAGCTCACCTAAGTTTCTATATCCAACAACTATTTCAACTTGACGACCATTAACTTGAATTTTTTTACAAATAGAATACCTGGCTTTAAATGTATAATATGATTGATGACCTAACAACCATGGATCTAAAAATTGACATTGTGAGTATAAATCTAAAGGCGATTTAGTTACAGGAGAACCAGTTAATATTCTTCTGTATTTACAATGATCACTTAGTTTTAATATGTTTTTAGTTCTATTAGACGTAGGTGTTTTTATTGTAGTTGCTTCATCAATAGCAATCATTGATTTAGGATGTGCTGATAAAAATTTATACGCAAAATCAGCGCCATTACCTGATGAAAATGATTCTACATTCATAATTAAAATCCTTAAATCAGATCCTGATTGAAACAAAGTATTTAGTTTTTTTATTTGTTTAATAGACTTATCTGATGTTTTCCAAAGAACTATTTTTTTATCGACATGATCAGGCATGTGAGTTGGTATTTCTGAGTCGTACCAGTTTTTATATACACCTTTAGGTGCAATTAATAATAACGCATTTATCTCACCTTTATCGTAAAGCATGGCAGCATTATCTAATAATACTTTAGATTTACCTGTTCCCATCTCCATAAAGTAAGCATATACTTCTTTATCCCAAGAAGATTCTAATGCATCTAACTGATGCTCATACGGCTTAGTCTTAAATTTATAGTTCATAATTTGCTTTTTCTTTCTAATTTGTTATATAATATACAAAAGAATAAAAGTCAATGAGCAAAGTTTATTTAGTACAAGACATACCTGTCGATAGAGAAAGTGGCCAACCAAAATATAATGTTATGGGTGCACAAAAATATGGCGAGATTACGGTTATGCTTCCTGCAAAAGCTCAAATGATTTTTTCTCCTGGTCCTTTAATTTTTCAAATAAGAGATAAATTAAAAAGTTTTACAACTGACGATTATTTATTATTGTCTGGTGATCCTGCTATTATTGGAGTGACATGCTCAATAGTTTCTGATATGACAAACGGAAAATATAAGTTGTTGAAATGGGACAGACAAGAAAAAACATACTATCCAATAGAAATAAATATTTTTCAAAACTAGTATTGACAATCCGATATAACTATCCTATATATCTTTTACGAAAGGATATATTATGAATATAAATTTAAGACAAGATGCACCTGATCAAACTGATAAAGTTGATGTTAACGAATTATCAGAAGCAATAGAACAATTTAAATCTATTGGGTCAGAAGTTTTAGCAACAGAAATAAAATTAAAAGAATTAAAATCACAAGAAAAATATATTAGTGAATTTGTTATTCCTGACATAATGAATAAACAAAATTTAAAAACTTTAAAACTAAAAGATGGTTCTGAACTATCTGTCGGTAAAAAGTTTTTTGCTTCAGCAAAAGCAGATAAAAAGCTAGAAGCAATACAATGGCTTCGAGACAATGACTTAGGTGATATTGTGAAAAATGAAATCATAGTTAACTTTGGTCAAAGCGAAGATAACAAGGCAATGGCTTATGCTAACCTTGCGAGGGAGAGTGGCTATGAACCTTCTCAAAAAGAAAGTGTTCACCACTCTCAACTCTCAGTAGTGATACGGGAATGGAAAGAAAAAGGTAATGAAGTTCCTGCTGATCTATTTAATATACTAGAAGGTAACAGAACTAGTGTAACTAATAAAAAGTAAACTAATAAAATACTAAACTAATAAAGGAGTAAATAGTATGGACAAACAAGTCGTAAAAAAAAATAGTGCAGGTGCACTAGCATCTCTAAATCTAAGAGCCGATTCTGGTAAAGGTGCAGAGGAAATAAAATCAGATGATGTGTCAACACCGATTCTGAAAATATTACATCAACTATCCCCAGAATGTAATACAAGAAGTCCCAAACATGTAGAAGGAGCAGAACCTGGAATGTTATATTCTAGTAGTTTTGGTCAACCTATGGATGGTGAAAAAGGTATTCAAGTTATCGTAGCACATACGCAGACTAGATGGCCAGAGTGGCAAGAAATGGGAGATAGTCCATCAGCACCTGTTGGAACACACTTAACCCCACCTGCTACAGCAAAAGAAGAAATGCGAGGTATAAAATATAGATTACAGAATGGTAACTATATTGAAAAAACCATGTATTTTTTTGTAATTGTAATGGTAGATGGTGCGCCAAGAAAAGCGGTGATCACTATGAGATCATCTAATCTTACACCGGCAAGAAAACTAAATGATCTGATTTCTAATTTAAGAATAACAGATAATGAAGGTTCTTTTCAACCGGCAGCATACTCTGCAGTTTTTAATTTACAAACTGTTGAAAAAAATGCAGGAGATAAAAGATGGCATGTATATAAACCATCAATGAATAAAATGTTAGATGTATCTAAAGAAGATGATGCAGCTACATACATGATGGCTCAAGAGTTTCAAAAACAAGTATCACAGGGTTCAAATAAACCTCAATATGAAAAAGTTGAAGAAACTAAATCAAAAGATATTATATAGTTTCCCTTTGGGAAGTAGACACGGCCAGTGAGTACAGAGGCGACAAAGGGAGACTGGAGTCGCCTCAACAAAATAAACAGGATGACAAATGAAAGAATACATAGAATATTTTACAGGATTACAAAGAAGTTATGGTGTCTGTAAAGTCGATGATGGATACATTGACGAAGTAACAGGCAAGAAAAAATGGAAACATGAATGGACTAAGACTCCTGTTACAGATCAAGACTACGAAGATCACATAAAAGGAATTAAATCAATAGGTATACAACCTTGTACTGATGAAGGTATGGCAAAATTTGGTGCCATAGATGTAGATAAATATCCTATTGATAAAAAATTTTATCTTGATGTCATCCAAGATAAAGACCTACCGATTATTCCCATATTATCAAAAAGTGGTGGACTACATTTATATGTATTCACCACTGGGTGGGTCAAAGCAAAAGAGATAAGAAGTTTTTTAGAAGAATTATTAGTTGCATTTAAACTACCGCATGCAACAGAAGTATTTCCAAAACAAACACAACTTATATCAAGTGATGGTACAGTATCTAATGGTAACTTTATTAATTTACCTTACAACGGTAGTGATAGAAAAGCATTAGATCCAGATGGTAGTCAAATGACATTTCAAAAATTTGTAGAAACAGTTGGTTTAAATTTAGTTGATCCAAAAAATTTTAAAAAGATAAAAGAAGATTTAATTTATTCAGAACTGAAAGGTGGTGGTGAAGAATTTGAAGATGGTCCACCATGCCTACAAAAATTAACCAAAGAAATTATGACGTTTACAGATGGTAGAGATAGATTTCTATACAACTATATGGTTTTTGCTAAGAAAAAATATACGGACAGTTGGCAAAAAATGGTATTACAAGCAGGTAGAAAGTATTTTTCTTTTGATGAACATTGGACAGACGATCATATAAAACAAAAAATAAAAAATTGGGAGAAACAAAAGAAAGGTTTTACTTGTACTGATCCGTTACTTGAACCAAATTGTATGAAAGCATTATGTGTAAAAAGAAAATTTGGTGTGCTATCAGGAGAAAAAGCAAACTATCCTACATTAAGTAATCTACAAAAAATAAATATAAAACCTAATCCAGAATGGAGAGTTACTGTAGAAAATGCTGAAGAAAGTGAAACAGTACAATTACATTGTAAAAATACTTATAAACTAACTCAAGTACATGAATTTAAAACCGTATTATTTGAACAGGCTTTAATTGTAGCACCATCAATTAAACAAGATCAATTTGATGAGATATTAAAATCAATAAGTAGTAAAGAAAAAATAGAAATTATAGAACCTGCAGAAGGTACAAGTCCAAAAGAAATACTGAAGAAATTATTAGAGAAACATATATACGGGGCTCAGGCAACAAGCTTCATGTCTTTTTCAAGCGGTAGACCATTAGTAGAAGAAAAATTTGCATGGTTTGTATTTGATAAATTTTTAGACAAATTAAAAAACGAAGAATGGAAACATGATGCACAAAAAACATCTTATATGATTGAAAGAGAGTTGTTTAATCATGAAGATAAAGATGAAGATAAAAGAGTTTTGTTTGGTAAACAAAAAAGGTATCCAGGAAAAGATGACGAAGATAAACCATTCAAAGCAATAAGAGCAGCGAGAATACCTTTGTTTATTTTTGAAGAAAATGAAGAAGTTAATGAAACAATAGAAATTGAAAGTGAAGAAGAAATAGTGTGATTTATAAATACTATGGACCACCTGGAACAGGTAAAACACATCGTTTGATATCTAGAGCAAAAGCTTATGCAAGAATAGGCGTGCCTTTAGATCGTATAGGATATTTTGCATTTACTAAAAAAGCTGCAGATGAAGCAAAAGAAAGAATGCCTTTTGCAAATAAAAAATTAAGATACTTTAAAACGTTACATGCTTTAGCTTTTGAACGTTTAGAAATGATACAAGAAGATGTAATGCAACCATATCATTACGAAGAGTTAGGTAAAAAACTAAATCTACAAGTAAAATTTTATGATCGTTATAACAAAGACGAATCATTTTATTTAGGTTTTGAGAATACATATTTCCAAATAATACAAAGAGCTTTCAATAGAAATGTTAGTTTGAAGCAAGAGTTTAATTTAGAAGAATATGATCCTAAAGATGTTGATTGGGTTACTTTAGATCACATAAATAAAAATTTATTTAATTACAAAAATAAAAAAAAGATATTTGAATTTAATGATATGATTAAAAACTTAACAGACAACCCTGAAAAAATACCAGAGTTTGATGTTATTTTTATAGATGAAGCTCAGGATTTATCTCCACTACAATGGAAACTTTATGATGTTTTAAAAAGTAAAACTAAAGATATTTATTTAGCAGGAGACGATGATCAGGCTATTTTTGCTTGGGCTGGAGCAGATGTAACTAGATTTATAAAAGAACCTGCAAAAGAAAAAGTTTTGATATATTCAAAAAGAATATCGAAAGCAGTGCAAGAACAATCTAAAGTTGCTATAGGAAATATCGTTGGAATAAAAAAACAAAAACTTTATTACCCAAGAAATTACAAAGGTATATCAGAAGAAATTTATAATTTAGATGAGATAAATTTAATTAAGGATAAGTGGCTGATATTAGCTAGAACTATATCTAAATTAAAAAAGATAGAAGAAATATTAATAGAAAAAGGTTTATATTTTGAAAGTAACAAAGGGAAAAGTATTCCTGTAACTTTATATAAAGCAATAAAAAATTATGAAAGATGGCGTAAGGGAGAAGAATTATTAGAAGAACATATAAAAGATATAAAAGATTATGTTGGAAATGTTAAGTGGAATAAAAATAAAGGTTGGTTTGAAGAATTTTCATTAGCAAATAACGACGACAAAGAATATTTAGTACGTTTGTTTGAGAACAAAGAAGATTTAGATAAACCTTCACGGATATGGATTTCTACAATTCACGCTATAAAAGGTGGAGAACAAGACAATGTAATTCTATGTTTAGATCTTGGTGATAAAATAATTAAAGCAATGAATCAAAGTCAAGACAAAGCAGATGAAGAACATAGAGTTTGGTATGTAGCGTACACACGTGCAAAAAACAATCTCTATATGTTTAAACTAAAAAACAAAACAAGAAAGGCCTACCCACTATGACAAATAAAGATATATTTAAAGACGCATTTCCACAAGACAAACAAATTGGAGGATCCCACTACAAGGATTTTTACATTCAGCCTTATGAGTTTATTTCTAAGAATGACCTTTCCTTTTTCCAGGGGAATGTTATAAAATACGTGTGTCGTTATAAAAATAAAAATGGCATACAAGATTTAGAAAAAATAATTCATTATTGTGAATTAGAAATAAAAACAATGAAAGATTTAAAAAAGAAATGATTGTTGCACAAACAGAATGGATTATACCAAAAGAATTTCCTGATTTAAGAGAAGCAGAAGAAATTGCAATTGACTTAGAAACACGTGATCCTAATTTAAAATCAACTGGTTCAGGTGCAATATCGGGACAAGGTGAAGTTGTAGGTATAGCTGTTGCTGTTAACGGATACAAAAATTATTTTCCAATAGCACATGAAGAAGGACCAAATTTAGATCGTGAAAAAACTTTAGAATGGTTTAGAGATATTTGTAAATCACCGGCTACAAAAATATTTCATAATGCAATGTACGACGTATGTTGGATACGTAATTTAGGTATAAAAATCAATGGTTTAATTATAGATACTATGATTGCGGCTAGTATTATAAATGAGAACAGATTTTCTTATACTCTAAATACTTTATCTTGGCATCATTTAAGTGAAGGTAAGAGTGAAGCAAGATTAGTTCAAGCGGCAAAAGAAAGAGGACTAGATGCAAAAGCTGAAATGTGGAGACTACCTGCAATGGAAGTTGGAGCTTATGCTGAAAAAGATGCAGAGATAACTTTAAAGTTATGGAACAAATTAAAAAAAATAATTGTTGAAGATAATCTACAAGACATATTTAATCTTGAGACGGATCTTTTTCCTTGTCTTGTCGATATGCGTTTCCTAGGGGTGCGGGTAGATGTTGAAGCATCCAATCAATTAAAAAAAGAATTATCCACCAAAGAAGAATTATTATTACACCAAGTGAAAAAAGAAACAGGAGTAGACACTCAGATATGGGCTGCCAGATCAATTGCAACTGTTTTCGATAAGTTAAAATTACCTTACGAAAAAACTGAAAAAACTCAATCACCTTCATTTACTAAAAATTTTCTTTCTAATCATCCTCATCCTGTAGTTCAAATGATAGCACAAGCAAGAAAATTAAACAAGGTCAATACTACATTTATAGATACCATATTAAAACATGAACATTGTGGTAGGATTCATGCAGATATAAATCAGATCAGATCTGATGATGGAGGAACTGTAACAGGTAGGTTTAGTTATTCGAATCCAAACCTACAGCAGATACCCGCCAGGGATCCGGAAACAGGGCCTTTACTTAGAAGTTTATTTATACCTGAAGAAGGTTGTAAGTGGGGAACATTTGATTACTCGCAACAGGAACCAAGACTTGTTGCACACTATGCTTTAAAATTTTCTCTACCCTCTGTAAATAAAATTGCAGACTCTTATGAAAATGATCCATCAACAGACTTCCACAAAATAGTTGCAGAGATGGCTAAAATTCCAAGATCACAAGCAAAAACAATTAACTTAGGTTTATTTTATGGAATGGGTAAAGCAAAACTACAAGGTGAATTAGGTGTGTCAAAAGAAAAATCAGAAGAATTATTTTTAAAGTATCATGGTGAAGCTCCATTCGTAAAACAATTGATGAATAAAGTTATGAAAGCTGCAGAAGCAAGAGGACAAATAAAAACATTACTTGGTAGACGTTGTAGATTTCCTAAGTATGAACCTGTACTACGTGGTGCAGATTGGGGGACTTATGTACCACCGGAAGATCATGAACGTATGTTGGAATTGCAAGAAATGGGACCACACTTAAAAGATTTTGAAGGTAATATAATTAAAGATAAAGATGGCAAACCAAAGAAAAATTATTGGCATCAAAACTCTACACGTAGAGCATTTACATACAAAGCACTTAACAAATTAATTCAAGGTAGTGCTGCAGACATGACTAAAAAAGCTATGGTTGATTTATATAAAGAAGGGTTACTTGCACATATACAAATACATGACGAGTTAGACTTTTCTATTGAGTCAAAAGAACAAGCAGATAAAATAAAAAACATTATGGAAAATGCAGTTGACTTAGAAGTACCAAATAAAGTAGACTACGAATCTGGTCCTAATTGGGGAGAAATAAAATAATGTACTATGGCTTATTTAAATGCTAACATACCGCCGATTTATTGTAAAATAAGAAGGGAGTATCTCTATGATCTTAAAAAAAATAAAGGACAGTCTAGTGACTGTGTTATCTTTGGCCTTAGCTCTATTTCAGGTCGTGCAATCTTATTCCATTGCATGCTACCAAATGGTGCGGTCTTTTATAGACTACCTATTTCAGCATTCTTTCAAAAAGAGTTTGAAAGAAAAGACGTGCCTGATATGCGAGTGGATC
>Ga0181393_1000263_pt1 | contig 19601 bp, 36 predicted proteins | sample 16SPOviralmetaG_FD_130122 | JGI IMG/M metagenome (GOLD analysis project Ga0181393, IMG submission 130122) | Marine viral communities from the oligotrophic San Pedro Time Series (SPOT) site, San Pedro Channel, CA, USA - 16 SPOT_SRF_2010-10-21 | ecosystem: Environmental > Aquatic > Marine > Strait...
CAATAAGCTGGTGTAGTCTTGGTACGAAGTGCTGTTGTACTAAGTCAGGAAGCGCAAACTTTTGGTCAGCCTTGTCGATGCTGAATCCAGAGTAGTAATGCTTGTTGATTACTAATTGCTCTTCGTTAGCGTCAGGAGTACCTAGAGAGTAAGAACCTGAGTAAGAGCTAGGAGCTCCAGTAGGCTTTACTGCACGAGTGATACTTACAGTCTTGTTACGAGCTGCAACGAGACCTTCGATAGATGCGCCAGCTACGTTAGTAACGGCTTTTGATACCATTGGTCGGTTTGGATACTGGTTAGCTAGAGCTACCTCAACAAACGCCTCTGGTTCGTAAATGGAAAAATTACTATTAATTGCCATGTCTTTATAAAAGTTAAATTATAGGTATAATGTTATATTTTAGCTTTTGGGTCGCTATGACCAGAACATGACAATTAAGGTTTTGCCTAACCATAATAAGATGGATTTACGCTTGTTCAGCCCAACCGCCTGCGGCTCTCATCGCTCCGAAAAGCTCCTCTGCCTTAGCACGGTCTGCTGGATTAGACGAGCGCACAAGTTCTTGAAACTCTGCTCGACTAGGTCTTTCACTACTAGCTGGAGTACCACCAGTTGCTCCGCCAGCGCCCACTTTCTTGGGCTTCGCAAATTGTTTAGCAAACTCAACGAGTGAGTTAGCCACTGACTTTCTGTTGCCCTGTTCGTCTAAGTCAGGAACACCATCTTTAACGGCATAAAACTCCCCATTAGACTCCTCTATCTCGTACTCGTTATAGAACAGTTGTTCTACATAGTCTTGGCGTAAAGTCAGTTCATTATCTTGTTGGAGTGCGCTGAACGCTGACTGAAACTCAGTGTTTATGCGATTCTCCATTTGAGTCATCATGAGTTGCTCTTTTGCAGACTCAGCTTCTTGCTGGTACTGTTGCAATAGCTCACGCAACTTTTCAGACTCACCCTTCTCTTCTTGCTTGGGTTGAAGCGTCTGTTGGATTAGCGAAAAAGCATCGTCTAATGACTCAACGTTATTTCCCAGTAATTCAGAGAACTTTCCTACAACGTCCTTTTCGACCTTACTTTTTCCTTCGTTGTATGCACCACGAAAAAACTTGTCTTTGTCGAATTCTGGTTGTGTTTGTACGGTGTTTTGTGAGGTTGTCTCCTCTACTGCTGATTCAGGAGCATCAGCTTGCTCTATGTTTTGTTCGCTCATAATGTGATTATAAGTTAATTATTGCTCGCTTTGTGTTTCAATACCAACTTGTGCTTGGCGTTGAAGTTCTTCTTGTGGAAGAATATCCACTAAATTTCGTAGGTCAGTAGGCGTTTTAGGCATACCATAATCATCAAAATGTTGCATTACTTCTTCAATGTCTTCTTGAGGCATGGAGCGCTTGCGCATATATTCACTGGTCAACTTCTTAATGAGAGGCAGAGACATTGCGTGGTACTGCATTCCTTCTGTAATGTCTTGGAATATCTCATCCGCACTGGATAAGTCGTAATGTTTCGAATAGGTTACACCGTATCCTTCGTAGTCCTCATCACGAACCTTAGCCATTCTTCTAAGCACCTGCATCTCTATCATCTCCATGTCCATAGCGGTAGACGCTAGTAACCCTTGTTCTTCTACGTTATCAAATCTCTTAGCAGAGCCCGATACATTGCTCTTAACAATGGACTTGTCTCGAACCTGAGCCATAGAGAAAATGAGCGACATTAAATCACCAAAAATTACGTCTCTAAGGTGCTGTAAGCCCTGCATATCTGCTTGGTACAACATATTACTAGGTATTTGCTGGTCATCAGGAATGATGATAGCCATACCAACACCCTCTTTGATGGTGCGAGAGTCGTACTGGTCATCATCAGCTACACCAGCTAGACTTCGAACAATGGAATCTGTGAGAACAGGAATAGGATGCCCGAACAGTTCAGAACCCTTCTTCAGGTCATAAAACAACTCAGAAGAGGCTAGGTACATACCCTTAAGGGAATATCTACGAGGTTTACCTACAATGAACGAACTGTTAGCATCCGTCTGACCCTTGAGTAGCGTGGCTGGAACCTCTCCGAATGGATTAGGTATTTCCAGAGTCTTTTGTTTCTTCCCATTCTCTTCGATGTACACGCAGATGTACTCAGGTGTGTAGGCAGTCCACTTATGCTTCTTAACGTTGTCTAGGTCATAATACATTTGCCTAGTAACAAGCAACGTGAGAGCGCCTTGCTTCACTTGAAAGTTCCATATTTCGTGGGGACGCACAACAAAGTTGTAAGGAACTACGTTGCCGTCTGTGTCGGTAACAGGGTTTCCGTTACCATCTATCATAAGGTCGGTTACTACTGCACCAAACCCCAAAACCTCTTTTACGAAGAGAACCTTGTCTCGGTAAAACTCAGTGATGGAACACCCTGCATCATCAAAATTCGTTTCCTTCCACTTCCAGAAATCTTTGTTGTCAGGGTACATTCGGTTGACGTTGTTCTCGTCATAAATGCGCTGTTGTGCCGAGAAGAACTTCTGCTCCAGTGGGAACAGCTTCATTCGACCTAAACGCTCTCTGTACTCTTCATCCGACTCAATACTGCTCTGGTCAATGATATAGGACTTATCAGAAAAGACCGTGCTAGAAATGGCTGTGTATTCGTCATACTCCGCTTGGAACCAACTGTTCATGATTTTAGCTCGGTCAAGAACCACGCTATAATACGGGTGACGAGTTTCTTTCATTACGATGTCTTCGACAGCGTCTTTGGATACGGAATATAACTTTGAGGTGTCTATCATTACTTTCTTGAGTATTGTAGGGCTATAGCGATAGCTTGTTGCTTCGTATAACCCTCTTTGATAAGTTGTCGAATGTTTTGCTGAATAATATTTGGTGAAGAACCACGCTGAAGAGGCATAACGTTACCATTTTACTTTATCCGCCCAATATGCTGCTGACATACGTCCTTTAGCTATGTTCTTTGCGTGTCTAGCCTTGAAGGATTTGCGTCTAGCTTTTGCAGCCTTAGTCTTAGGGTTCTTGCCTGCACCTGATACACCCTGTTGACCAAAGCGTATAACCTTTACTTTGTTGCCCACTTTTGCTACTACAATATGAGACTTAGTAGGATGACTTGGAGTCCGTTTAGGCTTGTTATAGCCACTTACTCCGTACCTTGTAAGTTTTGGGTCTTTTTTGCTACTCATGGTGTCAAAAATATACGTATATTCCATAAAGATTCAATACTAAAGTAAGGTATTGAATTTTAGTGTAATTCAGCCATAAGTTTGACGCAATTATGGCAAATACTCCAGCAAAACCAGCCCTATACAGCCGAGTTAAATCTGAGGCTAAACGTAAGTTCAAGATATTCCCTAGTGCGTATGCTTCTGCGTGGATAGTAAAGGAATACAAGAAAAGGGGTGGAACGTATAAAGGCAAGAAGTCAGGTACAACTGGTGTAGCCCGATGGATGAAGGAGAAATGGAAGACCCAAGACGGACAGGCTTGTGGCTCTGCCAAGTTCAAAGGCGTAAAGAAATGTCGACCCACCGTTAAGGTTTCCTCTAAGACCCCAGTAACGTGGCAAGAACTACGTAAACGTGGCGAGGGCAAGAAGGCTGTTCGTGAAAAGAGACGTGTTGGTATGGGCAAACGAGCTAAATCCATTAAAAGAAGTTAGCGGAGCACATACATAGGGGCATTACTGCCACGTTCATTACGCCAGATAGCGTAATCAGTAGCATCGGACATGTGACCCCTATCTCCATTGTCTATTTTTAGCCCTTTATCGTTTACAATGGAGTACATATAATCCTTTATGACGTGTTCGCAGCGAGTATTGACCAATAAACGCCTTTCTCCATTGGTTCCAGCGTAAATTACGTTGTTTACTTTGTCTACACGAACCTTTCTTTTAGGGTTCTGGATGTCTAGCTCGTTTTTATACGAAATGTCGTGTTCATCAAAGACTTCTCGCACGTAGTCCCAATCATTTTTACCTACACGACCATAATTACCACTTTTTTGGTTGGAAGTGTTGTCTCCAGCCAATAAAACCTTAGAAACACCCCATTTTTTCAGTAATTCTACTGCTTTTAGGGCTTGCTCAGTGGTTAAAGCCTCTTTGGAGAAGATTTCATCGAAAATAACATACTGCTTAAGCCCATTACGAGCTCTTTTAACTTGGAGAAGAGCCCAACAATGAGGAGACCTGTTGAAATCAGCACAAAGCCAGACAGGATGCCCACTATCGTAATCAAGAGCCGTAAGATTCCCATCAGGGTAGTGATTGTATCCGTCAAAGTGTTTGTAAGCCTTTCTCGTTGGGTCATCTGTTTCCTCGCTCATTTCGTATCCAAGTTTATACGACAGAAAGTCCATCGCTTCCTCTTGGAGCAGTCGTTGTTTACTGTGATTGGTTTCCCATAGGGGTATGTCCCAGACCTTATCTGGTTCTCTCATAATCTACTGAATAATGTTTGCATGACAGCGCCTCCCTCAATGAAATAGACAGGCACACCGACATCGTCACCCTCCGCTATTAAGGACATTGCACCTGAATGGTGCTGGTGTAATGTTTTAAGGTCGTATGTCAGGATAGCCCATCCATTCTTTCCGCATTGCTTTATAATCTCGTGTATCGCCTTAGAACTCTGATTCTTTGCCAGTATCTCCCACTTCTGACCAACAAGTTCAGCCTCTATCATCTCTAAGAACTCTTCCATCTTTGTTTTTATGTAGTCTATCTCGTCTTGTTCTACGTTTACCCCAAAACGAGCATACATTATTACTTTAGCTTTCTTCATCGTGTCTCACTATGTTTCTAAGTTGTTTGGCTAGTATTTGCGGTATATCATACCATTCCCCTCTATGGTGACTGCCTCTTATTATTTTATGAATTTGGCTTTCGTATTTACGAATCTTGTTACTTCTAGCTACCCAAAGTAATCTTATATAAAAAGGATTTCCTGTTTGCATAGTGCTTAATCTTTTTTTCATGGTATCAGATGTTACTCCAAACTTGTAATAACCCTTACACTCTACGCAATACACCATACCTCTTTGTGGTTTAAACTTTGGCTTAAAGTATTTTTTTCTGTGCTTACTTCGGCACTTCTTACATCGTATCTTGTACCCATCAGGGCTATTAACGTCCTTATGGTACTCAGACATACGTTTATCTTTTTGGCACTGATAACAAATTCTACTCTCCAAAATTATTCCACTCCTCAACCATGTAACCAGTCTTATCTTCTTTTACCGATATTTGTAGTACGTTAAAGATGCCTGATTTCATAAGTCTGCTGTTAGCGTCATTAGGATGGTATGGTGTACACACGCTTAAAACAATACCTTTGTCGTGTACACGCTTAATCCAAGTGTTCGATACCTTATTCCAAACGGTCTCCCTTCTAGCCGTAGATATTCTATCCTCATCATTACACACGTCATCAAGAATGAGTACACCAGCCCGCTGTCCCGTAGTTTGGGTGAGGACGGCATACGCCTCATAGGTAGGGTTACCAGTACGGTTACGGCTCTTAACGATGATGCGCTGCGTTGAACCTGTGTCGGTTCTATCAAACTCAACAGGGTTGAAGTTGTGTTCCCTGCACCAGTACCTGTACATATCACTCTGAAACAAGGCTCTTAGGGACAATATCCTCTTCGTTGAGATACCACCGTCAGCAGATACTATAAGGGTTTCTAGCTCGTGCTTTCGAGTGGTCATATACGCTGACAAGCCAATGGGGACTTGCTGGGACTTTCCTGTGTTGTAGGGTGCACGAATCAACCCATTGAGACGGGCGTTCATAGACAAGGCTTGTTGCTCCCAGTCATAGATACCCTTCTGCATCGTGTGATGAATATGGGCTTGGGTAACCTTGAACCCATCTTGGTCAGCTAAACAGTTTTCGATAAAAGAATTACGTAGGTCTAGCGAGTCAGGGGGTGGCTCGTGTCCTACTATGTTGACTAATAAGTCTGACCAATTATTCTTTTTCTGTTTTTGGCTCATAAGCTCGTTTGCACAGTGTGCACTGCACCTCGCACCGCTTACCAGTAGATACTTGCCCCACGCATTTAAATACTCGTGCTTTGTTTTTTAGGGGTACGGGCTTAGGTATAAAGTTTTCTTTCATTTCAGGAAATATGTAGCGTTTAATGTTATTTGAGTTTGAGCCGTTCATTCTCTTTCTCCAAGAATTCGACTTTAATCCTTAACGCAGATACTTCCTCTGTTAGCTTTAATATTTGACTTCGCAACTCATCCTTTTCATCAGATGAATCTTCTAATAAGTTCTCGAGGTTACGAACCCTATTCTTTAAATCGTCACGATACTGAATCGTGTCGCTATTATTGGTTTCGTTTTCTCTTTGCTCAGCCTTTATTTTAAGCCTAGCTTCAAAGAACTTCCAGACCCCAGCGGAGCCTAGTACGGTTGCGAGCGTAATAACAATTTGCGTGATGTTATCCATTTTTGTTTTTATATATTTTTTCTCTCGATAATCTGGACATACTACCGAAAGCAGCTATTATAAATAAGAACCACCCGTAGTGTGTTGGACTAGGGAAGCCTATAGTTACAAGATACATAACCGCTGACGCTAGGTACACACCTAGACAAATCATAGAGGCTCGCACTCTACAATCTATCTCGTCAGAAGCAACGCAAATTATTTGATGGATACCCGACACAGCAGGTATCAAAGAAAGAAACAAACCAGTGCCAATCTCCATGCTCAACGCAAATGGAACCATAAAGATATTAGCCAGCGCAAGGATAATCTCCGTTGGTTGATTGTCAGAGTACATCCATACCTGACGTAGGCGTAATAACTTCATCTTCATTAAGAACAGATTGAGTTGCAGATTGTCGATGGGTCTGTCGTTAAGGAGTTACAGGATGCGCCTAAGATAAAGCACCCTATAAACTCGGTCAATACGACAATGCACATCGGTACTAACTTTTTCATAAAACCTCGTAGTCCGCTTCGATTGCTTCCATTCTACTGGCAAACTCTTTTAGCTGGTCTAAGTTCAAGAAGTCCTGAAGAACCTGAAGGGTCTGCTCCCTCAGCTTGTTCTTATACTCAATAATAATGGTCGGCTCATTACTCAGCTCTTTACGGACATCATGCAAATCCTTCATTATCTTGCTCAAGTCCTTCGGGTGAATCTCATCTAGGTCAGGATGGTTCTCTAATAGAGTCGTAATCTTAATGAGCATGAACTCTACTTTAGCCGACATCTTCTCTTTTCGCTCCTCTAGCGTCCCAATGAACTGAAGAGTGTTACGGTATTGCTCAAGGTCTTTTAGGAGCTCTGGGTCGAATTTTGAGCGTGTTACAACGTCCTTAGCTTGCTCCCTTATTATTATCTCCTCATCAAGGTTCTTTCTCTGAGCCTTCCAGTTGTAAATGGCTTGCCTTGACACGCCCCACTTCTCGGCAACCTTTGACACGTTACCCATCACCTCAATCTCCCTTAGAATAGCGACCTTTTCTTCAGGGCTAAATTCGTTAGTCCCAGCCTTTTTCTTTGACATACTCTATAATGGATTCTATGCGGTTATATATATAATTAGGCAGCTTATCAGACATTGATGGTATTCCGTGCAAGCACTCGATTACCACCTTAATCTCCTCCATCAGCTCCTCTTTTGACTCAATCTTCGACTTCTTGTGCCACGTCATTACGTAGAAATTTATTGTAGTTTACAGACTATAGGTAAAAATCCTTCTAAATGCAAGCGTATTAGGTAAAAATCCTTCATTGACACCATTTGGTGAAAATTTGATTTGTGCGGGGGGATTGGTGGCAGCAACCATCTGGCGTACATTTTAATATATAGCCCCTGTTACACTCTAAAGTATATCATAATATATATTATAACATACAGTAGAATGTAAAGGCTTAACATATTTTTAGTTTCTAGTTATTAGTATATTAGTTTTTTTGTCTACTAAATATATCGCAAGTATATTTATACATATAATAAAAGCATGAATAAAAGTATATTTTAAAGTATAGGTTTCTATACTGAATAATATCATTAAGCTAATCAATAAAGCGTATAATAAATATTTCATTTTAATTATATATTTTATTATTAGTAACTACATCTAAATATATATGTTCACATATATCATTATAACATATATTTTTTACATCAATAGATAAATCATTTTCTTTTATATCGGTTTCTAATTGAGAGTATATATAGGTACATATAATATCCTTTATAATATTAGAATCTATCATATTGTATATAGTTTTATATATTATATCATTATTATTTATATATAACATAGCTTGCCACGTATCTTTATTTTTATATCCGTTATAGGTATCCATAATATTCATTTTAAGGTATCAAATTTTAGTTCTAAGGGCTTAAAAGTAGGGAACCCGTATATAGGTTCCCTTTAGTTGATTAAAGGCTTTCTAGTAGCTTTTCACATTCTTTAGCTTCTAGGTCTAATCTCATTTCCATAAATGATATGGCAAGCTTTTCACAATCTCTAGACACGTCGTACATCTCAGATTTAACAGTCTTTAGGGTTACGGTACTTTCGTACATATAATCATTTTGAAAGCTGTATATTCTTTCGTTTCCATCATCGTCTATAGATATAGGCGGTATGTTTACTTTACCTAAAATATTGCGTAGGCTTTCTATTTTAGATTTTAATTCAGCTGCTTTAATAGTGTATTCTTTAGTAGTCATTTTAGTATTCATTTAATTAAGTGTTAAGTAGTTACTTAAGTAACTGAAAGAAAGATATAACATATATTTCAAATATGCAAAATATATTTTGTAAAAGAATGTAAACACATTTTAACAGTATTAATAAATACATTTTTGATATATGCAAATATTATTTTTTCGTATAATAATTAATCTAATATTAGTTTCTAGTATATTATAATATATATTTCTATTTCTAGGTATATATATATTTTAAGGTATATTCTAATATAATATATATTCCTACTTTAGTGTATATTCTAATATTAGGTATATATATATTTCTAAGTATATTTTTATTTCTAGGTAAATATATATTTATATTTCAAGATATATTTCTATTTATATTTATATTTCTATTTTAGGGTATATAAAAATTTAGGGTATATAAAAATTTAAAGGTACATAAAAATTTATAGGATATATAGAAATCTAGGATACATAAAAATCTATAGGCTATCTAAAAATTTATCGTTGAAGTATTCACATAATATTTTATACTCGTATAAATATATACTTTTATATAATCTATCATTAGTCATTTTTACTAATCTATTTAATCTAGTTTTTTCTATGTCAGTATCTAGAGATAGTTTATATTGTTTTATCTTATGTTCTATTAGTTTTATATATAGGTTATTATATTCCATAATGTTCATTCCTTTTTTGAGTCCAAATTATAGATTGAAGTTCAAATCCTTTTAGATTATAATCTTCAGCTAAAGATATATGTAAATCTTCAAGTTGTTTATATTCTACTTTATTAGGCTTAAAAGAGTCTACATTATATTTGTTTAATAAGGCTCTTTTTTGCCAAATATCAATTGTAACGTACTTATCATTTAATAATAAATTATTATAGAAACTATATATTTTTAGAGCTGAAGTAGGTATATTTTCTTTATAGTCATATATATTAAACGCTTTATACTTTTGAGTATTAAAAGTAGATACTTTTATTTTTTCTTTAGGTATATTCCATTTTCTAGAAATACATACCTTTTGAGTATCTATTTTATTCTTTACCCATTTACAGCGTACCGATAATCTAGCTGTAATTTCAGCTATATTTTTTGGCTCTCTATTATAATATTCAGCTACTTTATTAAGCCATTCATTTTCCCTATAATACCAAAGCTTAGAACTATTGAAAGTATCTTTAGGAGTTCTATCTAGAATATCAACTAGATTATTTCTATACTTTTTTAACTTATAATTACTTAGTTTTTTCATTTCCTTTACCTATTTTTTTTAGTTCATTATTAATACGGTTTCTATATATTTCAGCCATTAATTTTTCATGATGATAATCATGTTCATGATGTAGTTCATCATTTAGTTCATGATATTTAAAATCATGTCTTTCTTTATCTACTAAGTACCTATCTCTATTTTTCATTATGTATTACTTTAGTTTTAATTAACGTATCCAATATATGAAATTTGAAATATGCAATTTGTAAAAGAATGTAAAATTGTATAGGTATATTTATAGTATAATATTAGGTATATATATATTTTAGTATATAATATAATATTAGGTAAAGATATATTTCTAGGTACAGATAAATATATATTTTAAGGGTACGTAAAAATCTATTGTGTAAGGGTCAGTAAAAATCTAAAGGAGGGGTGGGTAGAAATCTAGAGCCACCCTCCGTAGAAATTTATTCAGCTTCTATTATCTTATTTAGTTTTATGTATTCATCAGCGTACACCTTAGCAATGTACTCATGATTATCTAGCTTTGATAATCTAGATAGCCTAGGCTCTGATATACCTGTTACCTTACTTAGGAACTTATTCTTAGTTCCATACTTTCTCTTTAGATATTTGATTTGGTTCATTTTGGTTCCTCCAATAATACACTAAGCATTAGTGCCTTGCTTTGTTGCGGGTTTCCGTTTAGGGCAATGTGTAGCACATTAACTAATTGGTCAATGTCTTTGGTTGCCATTTTTCTTACATAGGTATTTATGATTCTCTTATCCATTTTGATTCCTCATTATTTATAGTTCAAAGTATTCTTCGTATACATCCCAATTTACGTCACCCTGAGGTGTGACTAAGCCATTCTCAATGTATCGCTTAGCCTCCCTCCCATAATGACCCTGCAACCTCCAAGCTAACCCTGTAGCTATCAGGTCAGCAAAGAACTGCACTAGCCAATCAAGGCTGTGCTCCTCCGTTTCATATTCAGTTATCCTTTGGTATAATCCCATTAGTTCAACTTGTTTCATACTAACTCCCAATCTTCTAGTTGCGGTTCTAATACATAATCTCGGTACTGCCAATGTAGGCACTCTAGGTTAGCTACCCTAACCTTTTTATAGGTGGTTTGTGTGAGTTCATTATTCCAACCTAATTCTTGCTTAACCTCAACGGTTGCGGTCTTACCCGATTTGCTGAGTTCCACAATCCTTACGTGACGAATGTGCCGAATAACTTCATCTCTATTAATCTCGAAGGAACCTTTCTTATCAAGGCTAAAGTTTAGTCCCTCATTATAAAGCAACTTCTTAGCCTCATCTAGGAGGGCTTTGTTCCTCTCACTTTTTAGTGTCCCACGATTATCCCTTATGGTATCCCTTACCTTATTACACTCCTGAAGAGGCTTAATCCAATAAGATAGAATCTCATTTAATTGCTCTAGGATAATATCCTTTTTAAGGGTTAGAACCTTAGCCATTTCACCAATAATTATTAGCCTATATAATCCAAAATCAACCTCTGATGACTCTGAGTTATTAACCAACTTTAATGATGCGTTAATGAATTGACCACTTAAATCCAACCAAAATTCGGACTCACTTTCAAAGGTGAGGTATATTATTGACGTGTCCCTCTCATCTTCGGGTCGCTTTGTTCGTACCGAAACAAATAAACTTCGCCAATCTAATTCTACCTCAAAAGATAATGTGTCATCCGTGGATAGCACCTCTTCAAAGTGCTTTTCTAGTGACTTACAAAAGGTAGTGTTTGCGGTTTCTAGTGTCCGATGATATTCATCGCTTGCTTCCTTGTAAGCCTTATCTTGCTTACTAATCATCTCATCTATTATCTGAATCCTTTGCTCAATCATAGTATTCCTTCTTTGTTAATGTTCACTAGACAAGCTATGAAACGTTTCTGATATATGCAATTGGCAAAACAACATTTTTATTAAATAAATGCAATTTTTACCCTGATTTACATTCTTTTACATTTAAGATATTATATTATTAACCCACAGTAGAAATCTACAGTAGAAATCCCTAGGCAGAAATCCTTACCTAATAACCACTGGTGAAAATCCCTGAGCCTCCCAGCTATCTCCATCCTTCTTCTTGTTCTCGGGCTTAAACCAAACAGATTGAGCCTTCTGCCTCCAGCTCCTAACTAGGTTACCCCTGCTATCCTTCCAATACTTCTGCCTGCTACCCTTAACAGATGCCTGATAATAATCATACATTTTTCTAGCACTATCTGTAGTGTACCCATTCCGATTAAAATAATCTATGACATCCTCAAGGGATGGTATACTACTCTCTTCTTTATTTATAGTTTCTTTTGTGTGTGTACTCACTACACTAGTTACTGGTGTACTCACTACACTACCCTGTGTACTCACTACACTACCCTGTGTACTGGTTACACTAGTCACCTCATAGTTAATAGTGATTAGGGTGGTGGCGTGCTTAGACTTTTGGGTCACAATAAATCCCTTCCTCTCTAGTTGCTTAATGGCTCCCACTACGGTCTTATTGGATACCCCAGTCAGCTCCACTATTTGAGATATACTTATATAGTCAGATTGTTTGTGCCAACCAATAGTCTTTCGGCATATAGCCATCAGCACCTTGAACTGAGCGTGGGACAGCTCAGCCATGTGCCTATCAATTATTATGTTGGGTATTTGTGTGTGATTGGGTACTTCTAGCATAGCTTTCCTTATTTGTTTACTCGAATATAAAAATAATTTTGGATACTCAATACTTTTTTATAAATTTATCCACAATCAGGAACCACAAAGGATACAAACAATGGAAGAACACATACAATTTATGAACGCATTCCTATCAGGCTTGCGCTCTCTACCCAACCCCGATGAGTATACCCGTGCCTACATAAGGGCATTTGAGGTGTGCCTACACTCGGCTAAATCAAACCAACAAAAAACAACTGGAGGAATACAGGATGAAAAATACTTGGAACTACCGATTAATGCTCGATGATTCGGGCAAGCAAAAAATCTACTCCTTTCACGAGGTGTACTATGAGGGAGGGGATACCCCAACCGAATTTACTAAGATGCCAGAGACAATGATGTCAGAAGACCCAGAGGAGCTTATTTTTAAGATAGAGGGCTTTCTAAGAGCCTTCGAGGAGCCCATAATATCTATTAACAACTTTCCTAAGGAGGTACATGATGAAGACCTATAGTGATATGTCTAATGCTGATTACCACGCACTAAGCGATTATATATCTAGTTCATTCGTAAAGAGCGTAGCTAAGCATTCGATTGCTAAGGCGCTACAACCTATAGAGCCAAACCAAGCGCTACTGTTTGGTGATGCTATGCACACCTATTTCGAGGATGGGGAGGCTTTCCATAAGCGATTCAAGGTGTTCAAGGATTCCGAGATAATAGCAAAAATCCTTGAGAGGAGACCCGACATTACGAACCCTACAATGACCAAGGACTATAAGACTTATAAGAGAGACTTTGAGTGCTCTCTTGGCGAAAATCAGGTATCTATATCTGAGAATGATATGTATACTATTCAGTATATGTATCAGTCCATGAACGATAACCCTGCGGTGAAGGAGATATATAAAATGTATGAGCCATCGGAGTCATGGGACGAATACTCGTTCCTGACAGAGGAGGAAGACCTGCACGGTCTCAAGTATCGTGTAAGACCTGACCGATTACTCGTCCGAAACGAGGAACCAATGGCTATCATAGATTGGAAGTCATGCAGGGACGCTAGTGAAAAATCCTTTCGCTCGGACTTTTGGAAGTACCGATATGACCTACAAGCCGCCTTCTACTGCGATGTAATGGGCGTTCTAGTGGATGATTTTTATTTCGTTGCAATAGAGAAGCAATACCCCTATAATACAGCGGTATATGGTCTCAACCCTGAGACCCAGATGAACGCACTCAAGGAGCTGAATGTGATTAAGTATCGCATCGGTGAGTGGAAAAATAACCCAAAACAAGCCGAAATGGGCTTACCTAATACTAATACAATTACACTATTATGAGCACAGAAAACAACACACTTAAATTACTAGCCGAGAGATACAAACTCACTGGCAAGGACTTCTTCAAGCACCCATATCAAGGGTTTATTATCATCACCCGAACTGGGGTAGAGAAGATTATGGCGCACGACAAAATCACCGTAACCTATGAGGTTGTGCCCGAACTAACTGAGGGACAAGAAAACTGTTGTATCAAGGCTACTGCCGAAAAATTAGATGCAAATGGTGAGGTATACACCGTAGAGTCTTATGGCACAGCTAACCACTACAACTGTCCCGTAAAAACTAAGAAAGCTGGCGGTGCATTACCCCACTATCCAGTAGAGACCGCTGAAAAGCGAGCAAAAGCGAGAGCCGTTCTACAAATCACTGGGTTCTACTCAGAGGGTGTGTTTAGCGAAGATGAGTCAGAGGACTTCAAACGTGCTAAATAAGAATGGCGAAAAGGGCGAGGCACTCTTAGCTAACTACTTAACACTGTTAGGCTATGAGTGTTTCTCCGCCCCTCCTAAACGATTTCCAGATTGGGACATAAAAGCAATAACGCCTGAGGGCAGGACAGTTTTGGTAGAGGTAAAGCTAGACGTAACGGGTATGTTTCTCAAGAACAAGAAGGGATTTAACTTCTACATTGAGATGTTTAATACCAAACAGTTCGAGCCTAGTGGTATCTTCAAGACCAAGTCAGATAAGTATGCGTACTTTTTCCTAATGCCCGATAACACGTACCGTTTATATGTGTTCAAAACAAGAGAACTTAGAAATTTCTTGTGCGAGAACGTAGACATTCCTACCACTGGAAACTCAGTGGAGGGCAACGCAGCAGGGTGGCTCCTACCTAACACGAGCCTACCAAAAATTAATCACACCCTAATAAAATTAGACCGAGAAGGAAACTATGTTGATAGCAACGATTATTATATTAGCAACGATTATTCTAGCTGATGTCCAAAGCAAAAGGTCGCAGAACCGTCACTAAAGCCATAGCCTTCTTCCACGAGAAAGGGATGATAGTGGATGAGGTAGAGCTGGGAGGGCGCTTCCGAAAATCCAAAGACTTATTCGCTGGACTCTGCACAAAGTGTTGGCTTGAGGAATGTAATCATTCTGATACCAAGTTCGATGGATTCGATATTATAGCCATGGATGGGAGTAACGTTTGGCTCGTGCAAATCAAGACGAACCGACCACCCACACAAAAATCGTATATTCGTTTTGCTAAGAAGTTTGCTGGTAAATATATTAGGGTGCTTGCGATGACGTGGTATGACCGTAAAGGATGGGTCACCCACACATTCAACAAAAATGGAACCGTAACTAAAAGAGATTTAAGAAAAACTAATGAGAAGAAAAATGACTAAGAACGAACTGTCCATACTAAAACTAATTAACGAAAAGGGTCAGGTCACGTATGCGGACATAGAACCCCTAATGACGCAGGGTACACACGACATTTATTGGACTACCTTTTCAACGATATGTAGCATGATACAAGCAGGTATCATAACGTCTGAGGACAAGCATCCTGCCCTTTATAGCATCACCGCTTACGGGCGCAGCAAAGCCATTGAATTGCTATGAGCCAATTAGACCAAAGGCACTTAGAGGAAGTGCTGGTTGGTACGCTCATTGCTAACAAAGAATATAGAGACCTTATATTCAATGTAACGGACGCTACCCACTTCCCTAACCTGCACCCCATTTACTTAGAAGCGTGCGAGCAACACGCACAAGGCATCCTGTTCAATGAGGACACCTTAGCGGCTAGGCTGGATAATTATAGCTGTGATTATTTACTTGAGTTGCAGATGCACCAACGCACCTCCGAGCACGACATCAAGGGGTACTCTCGCATCCTTAAAGATACGGCTGATAGGCGAAGACTAACCAAGTCCTTAACCGAGGCTACCCAGCTTGCTCATAATCCATCCACCACGATGGACGAACTAATGATGCAGATAGACAAGCTAAGTGGCGAACTGGACGAAGCGACCCCAGTAGATGCGCTAACCCCAACACAAATCTTCGAGCGAGAAGAGTCCCAGCCCAAGAAGGAGAAGCTAATCACGGGTGAACCCAAGGTAGATGAGCAACTCTATCAGCACGTGGGTCTGCACAAGGGTGATATAAACGTGATACTAGCCGATTCAGGGCATGGAAAGACCCAATGGTCAACGTTCCTAGCCTCTAGGTTAGCTGTACAAGGCTATCAGGGTCTGTGGTTCCAAATGGAGGATTATGACGTGAACACGGCTACCCAGTTAGCCCTACAAGCAGTAGCTCACGCTGATAACGTGCGCATCGTAGACAACACCGATGACATAGACGAAATCAAGCGTCTGTGCCGTCTAGCAAAAATTGAGGGCGGTCTTGACTTCGTGGTTATTGACTATGTGCAAGAAGTGTATGCTCAGGGCAGGTTCGACTCAAGAACCTTAGAGATTAACTATGTAACTAAAATACTAAAGCAGATAGCCAAAGAACTCAACGTGTTGGTCATCGTACCTAGCCAAGTTACTATCTCTGAATATAACCGTTCAGGGTGGCAACTAGAGCCTAAGTATAAGGACGCTCAATGGGCGCAAGTCATCAAGAACGTGGCTCATTGTATGACCTCAGTGTTCCGACCCAACATGGTTGAGTCCCTTATCCTCATGGATGGGTTTGGTGACCTCAAGGTTAAGGGGTGGAGAGATGGTGACGTTCACTCCTATGAGAGTGTGTTCGTTAAGGTTGTGAAGAGCAGGCGAGGACAGCTCACACATGAACGCATCAAGCTATTGCACAACAAAGACCTAGGACTAAAAATTTAGTTATTGACTTTATTCATTTACTCATCTATATTTAAACTTCAACTATAACTTAATCAAAGAAAAATGGCGACAATTATAAACGCTTCAATAGACGTAACAAAAATCCCAAAAGAATCGTTAGTGGTAGGTAAAAAAGGCACATACGCCAATGTTACCGTATTCATTAATGATGAGACTAGATTTGGAAACAATGCTAGTATTGCATTAAGCCAATCGAAGGAACAGCGAGAGGCAGGAGAATCAAAAGTATATTTAGGCAACGGACGTGTAGTGTACACCGAAGGAGCCGTGACAGTAGCAGAACGGGAAGATGCCGATGCTCCAGCAGCAGCGGTTGAGGCAGCACTGCCCTTTTGATAAAGACCCGATTCTACGCTACATAATAGAGAAACTATTCTGATAGTGTATTTTCATTAGTATTCCTTATGAATGGAGGGTGTGACAGCTCCCATTCTTTTTCAGGAAAATCCTGATACCAATCAAGACTGATTTATTTTTATTCTAACCTGTTAATTGTGTTAGTTAGTCGTTTTGATGATATTTTGAGAAGGGGACTTGTGCGAGCAATGTCCCTTTTTTTATTGGTATAGTTTTATTATATTACATATATCTCTTGTTGAGGTTAGTTAGATTTATCCATTTAAGCCCCACCTAATCAGTGGGGTTTTTTATTGGTATTGATATTTTGATGGTAACTACCTAGATTTTATCATTTAACTAACAAAATACGTATGTACTACGATTATTTTAGCATTAAAGAATTTCTAGTGGATAGAGTGATGGTGGGTGTTCCTATTCACGTAGTAGATAAAATAGAGAAGCACCACAAGCCCATAATTAACCCTATACGCCACAAGATAGGTCAACCCATACAAGTATCCCAGAACAGTGGGTATCGCTCGAAAGATTGGGAATTGTCGCACGGTAGAAGCGGAACGTCAGAACATACCTTTACTGGTCTAGGAGCCGTAGATTACACGTGCGCTAACATGGAGCTACTTTTAGAAGAGCTTAGAGCGTCCGACTACAAGCGCATCTGTTACTACCCAGAGCAGAAGTTTATACACTGTGACCATAAAGGCGACAGATACCACGAATTCGAAGTAGACGAGGACGGAAAATGGCAATACAAGGGCGAAAGAAAATAAAAGCGGTTACCATAGATAACCGTAGTGTACCACAGGGTAAAATAAAGGGCGTTAAGCAAACCAAGATGCCCGAAGTAACTAGACGTAAAAAGGTATTGAGTAGGGAGCGTATCGTTCCTATCATTGATTTCACCGTATATTTAATTAACAAAAGAGCCGTAACTATGACTTGGACTTGGTTAAAATCCCGACTAAAAGAACCCTCAACGTATCAAGGTGTAACCGCTATAGCTGGTGCTATTGGCGTAAGCGTACAACCTGATATGTACGAATCTATTGCTGCATTAATGGTAGCCATCATTGGTGTGATACAAACCATCAAAAAAGAGAAGCCTGAACCAGAGGCAAAATGACTCTTGAAGAAATTAAGGATGCAGTCAAAAAGAGTCCCTACTCAATGGTCGACTTTTCAAAGCACGTTGCCATCTACATGGGCATGGAGTGGTCAAACAAGTTCAAGGAACGAATCTATCAGCTTCTCTCCCCAAAGGGGCACGGTAAACCCTCCGAAGACGAACTATCAGCGATGGTGTTCTGGTGTGATGTACAGAACGACCCACACTGGTATGCGCACAGATACTACCGTTCTAAAGACCTACCCAAAAAATATCTCCTACTAAGAGACTGGCTCACAGGGCGAAGAAGCTACAATCGCCTACAGGCTAAAAAAATGCTTGACTATATATCTCGACTTCTGTAGATTGTGGATAACATAACACAATTAAAGAATAAGGATACAAATGGTTATAGCAGATTACATCATTGACCGAGTGTGCGAAGACACAGGAGTCACTAAAAATCTTTTGATGTCTAAGAGACGTAAACAATTTATCGTGGATGCCAAGCAAATTGTCGTGTTTGCCCTGAGCGAATTGGGTTTTACCCAGCAATATATCGGAAATGCACTAAATTATGCTGACCACACCACTGTTCATCACCTAAAAAAGAAGAAATGCCGTCAGAGCCTCAAAAATCGTCTTAGAGCGAGTCTAGTCGTAAAGTCATACTTGGATATGGCTTTGCTCGAGAACGCTTGCCTAATAGTCGATATGGAAGCCAAAATTTCTGAGGAGGGCTAATTTATGGAAATTATAGCAGTTTTGTCTTTGTCTATTACAACTGGCTACATCGGCTTCATATTTGGGTCTAGCATGAAGCAAATAGAAGCCTCAGAGAAGTCAACCACTGAGGCATTTAAGGAAGGATACATAAAAGGGTATATTGATGGACACGCTAATGCCACCAAAAAAGAAAAGCCCTACTATGAGGACTTTCCAAAGATGGGTATAAACTAGCCTTTCTTACTACGACCAGTCTTTTTCATTGCAGCCATTCTGCCGTTCTTGGCGTTTGGCTTTTTCTTTTTATTGTCGTTAGACTTCTTCTGCTTGTTCTGGTACATCTTCGTTTTCCATTGCGTTTTTGTACCCTTGAATCAAGAATACAGTTTCGTTTAATTGTATTTCGAGTTTAGCTTTAAAGGCTTCTAACTCTTTTAGTCGTTCTTCGTTCATGTGCGTGCTCGCTTTATGTTAATGGTTATACCCAAATATAACTACCAAGCCAATCCTTTCAAAGTCGCAGGATTCTTTTGTGCTTCTATTTGGTCGGTCAATGATTGCTCCACATCTTCTTC
>Ga0181393_1000264_pt1 | contig 19416 bp, 12 predicted proteins | sample 16SPOviralmetaG_FD_130122 | JGI IMG/M metagenome (GOLD analysis project Ga0181393, IMG submission 130122) | Marine viral communities from the oligotrophic San Pedro Time Series (SPOT) site, San Pedro Channel, CA, USA - 16 SPOT_SRF_2010-10-21 | ecosystem: Environmental > Aquatic > Marine > Strait...
AACACGGCAACGCCTGTGCTCGTCGACAGTCAGAACAACGTCGTGGACGTCACGACATGGCAGCGTAACTTGCGAGGCGAGAACTTCATTGACGTGCCCGGTGACCTCGTCATTCCACGCGTTGATTCACCCATCATCGAGGTCCATACCTTCAACGGCGGAGCCGGAGGCGCACTTTCCACTATCGAGGTCGCATCGAACGAATCACTCGCACTTTTGGGCAAACTTGCCTCTGACGATACGGACACGTGGGGAGAGCCGCTCATCGTGTGGTACAGCACCACCGAATACGCCGAAGTGCGCAGCAAGCCCGGCACCAGTAGCGTCACTCAATTGGACGTGGTAACTCGCTCAGCCAACTTTGCATTGGTGGCTGGAGACACGCTGTTCAAGGGCACGACGCGCGCATCGGACGCTGTCCGTACAGATGGTGTACGCCGAGCCGGTAGCAAGAACGCGAGCCCCTTCCTGTATTTCCGTGGCGGGCGCGACAGCCCCGACCACTGGGTGCCGCTCTACTTCGGTGGAGGCTTCTCTGGTGCAGTGGTCGACATCAACGACGGCACGCAGAACGACTACGCTGACTTCTACACTCATCCCTACGCCTCTGGTCCGACGGGCTCGGCGGGCTTCCAGAACATCGGCGAGATGGCTGGCTCTCACGCACTCATCGACACGAATGCAATGCTCGCCATGTTTCCCGGTACGCCATACCTTGACCAACACCGCGGTCAGAATCACCCGCCGTTCTTCAACCAAGATGCACTGTTGTCCTACGACATGGCCAAGGGTGCCAACGCCAAGGCCACAGGACTGACCTACACCGACGGCAGCCGTAGCGTTGCCATCAACGTCCCGACGCCACTCATCCTTCGCTTTGCACATCCTCACGCACGCTACAGTGCGACAGGCGACTCTGACGACCAAACCATCTACATGATTTTCGGACCGGGGCAGGCGTTCCCTCACAACACGGCTGCACACGAACCGCAGGGCGCGAACATCGTTACGACTGGTAACGGCTACAGTGCAGTGCCCATCTACATTGGTGGTAACACGGCCAAGGACTCCTTCCTCCCTAATCAATTAGCCAACGGTGACGCAACGGAGCACTCAGGTCTGAACAGAACCAGTAGCGCCGCTGCCCACCTACCGATGACGACTTTCTTCCAGCAGAACAACACGCGGGGCTTCAACTACCCGATGAACTGGCAACCCGCCAAAGGCTTCCCTAACACAAACGCAACGGGAAGCAAAACGTATTCTCAAGCACTTGCGAAGGCGTTTTACTTTGAAGGCTCGGTCGCTACGACCAGCAACCTACCCAAACACTACCACCCGTTCAACTTCGTGTTCTCAGACCTTGCTGGCGCTTCAATCGGGAGCGCCACTCACACAACCACTCGCAAGTCTTCAGTCATCTGGCACATGGACGGCGGCTATCACCCCGGAGGCCACTTCCTTGATGACCACGTGTCCAAGAACCCAAAGAACCCTGTAGCCAGTGCTCGCATTTCCACTGGAAGCGGAAACAAGCACAACGGTACTTCGTTCCGCCCAGCCGGTCTACTGGCTAAGGCATACCGTTCCTTTTACGCATCCGCGGGGTCTGAGGGTGACCAAGTCGTTGATGAGAACGTCGTCATCGTTGACGCGACGCGTTGCCAAAATGCAGAGGAACTGGGCGCAGTGCTCAGCGGAGCCATCAACACGTTCCCCGGCAACGACCCGCTGAAAGCCATTGGTGGCACGTTCATGCCGAGCATGCAGAACGCACACAACCAAGACCGCTACGGCTGGGTCGAGTTGCCGGTCGTCTCATACGCCGCAGAAAGCGGTTCTACACCTGCTTCATTGGTCGTCACCAGTACGGCTACTACCTATCCCGAGTATGGTTGGCTACGTGTTTCCGATGGCACGTCTGCGGGCTCAACCCCTTACATCTCACATAGCGTCGGCTCGCCCAACACCACATTTACACTCGCTGTTTCTCCGGGCACGACTGCCACAAACATCGTCGATTCTGGACTCAATGCAATTGCACCCGGAGGCGATTTCAAGGCGTACATTTGGACTAAGGCTGGAACGCATCGTCACAACAACACAGGCACTGCTTCGCGTGACCACATGACTCAGGTGCACTTTTCTGGTTATCATGACGCAGTAGACCGCACCAAGCCTGTCGGTGCTGTCGGCTGGCACGGGGAAGCGTATTCCTACCTCAACTCATATGAGGCTGAAACCAGCGTTGGCGCTGATGTTCACTTCGCAGGATTAGGTGCGTGGCACCCACTTTTGGGTTTCAGTCCATACGGCGCTGCAGAGACTTGTCTTACTGGAGGTGCGCCTACGGGGGCTACAGAGAACCCAGCGGCTACCTTTGTCCAAGACTACTGCGTCACTGGTCTGTCTACTCGCCATCTCATCGCTGTGGCTCACGAAGCCGAGTTGCCGATTATTGCCAAGGCCGACCGTGATGGAATCTCTTGCTCAGGTGACTGGCTGTACATGGTGCAGAGCACGAACATTGCGCATGCAGGAACGACCGCATGGAGTACGAGTAAAGTGCACAACCGAAGTCGCTACGTTGGTCCTGCTACGGCCGGACCCCACGTTGAAGCACAGATTCACAGTTCGCTTTCAGTGCCGAACGAGGATAGCGACTATCCCGCCGTCGGGTCTGCGCCGAGTGACGCGCAGTGGCATCGCACTATCCAGAGTGGAGACATGGTGAGAGCCAACGCCTGTCGCTACCCAACAGGTGACTTGTTCTGGGATGAGAGCGTCGTGATTCAGTCAGGTGCGCACGAGTCCGCAAGCACGCTCGGCGTAGAGTGCATCGGCGTCAGCAGCCATGACCACTACCTCGACATCGCTGCCAGTGCGACCAGTATGCCGCACAACGGACTGTTCGGCTACTTCAGCAGCCGACACGCAGCGCGAAACTTCCTACCTGAGCACGTCGTTTGGAAGCGTATGGATGGCGGTAGCCTGACGATGCCAGCCGTCAACGCGCGTGGTCTCGGAATGATTCCGTGGGTCCAGCGAAAGGACAGCGGTGCCACTGATTTCAAGACGGTGGGCGAAAAGGTACTGGGGAACGTGCGCTTCTCTTTCGAGACGACCAACGCTGCCATGTTCCCCATCATCCAAGCACAGGAGTTGAGTCACCCGCAATTGGCCGAGCAGCATCCGCTCGAAGTGCGAAACGCGCTTCTTATCCCCAACGAAGACCAGCAGTTCAAGAGTATGCTCGTCACTGACGATACAGGGCAAGAGCACTACTTGGACGGCGGCTCGCCCCTTGGCACCGTCATTCTCGACTTCCGACATATCAGTGACCGCGAAATCGAAGGCCTCGCTCCTGCACTTGCAGGTGCAGGCGTCAACCCAAACCTCCGTATTCGCTTGCCCGAGCCTGACGAGATTCCGGGGAACATCGTTATCCGTAGCGGATTTGACCGTATTCAGGCATATCAAACTGAAACGATTGGCTCAGGTGGGTTGCAGCACCCTGCTCAGAACATCGCTCAGATTCGTCAGATGTTCAACAACGAATACAGCGGCCCCCGACTATGGCCTACATGGGAGAATAATGGCTGGGAGCACCTGAGTCAGGACGCAGTGGATATCTCGACTACTAAGAGCGACTCCCGCCTCAAGTTCCCCGCGTCTACCAGCGAAGGCTGGACAGACCACACGGGCAACGCGCCGTTGGAATCGGCTTACGAGCCTCATGACCGTAGCCTGTTCTTCCACGTCACACGCATGGGTGTGAGCATGACGCATCGCTTTGACCTCGACGAACTCAACTATTCGAGTTACAGCGGCACAGAAATCAACGTCGCCACCACACCTGAAGCAGCGGTCTGGACTGACTCCACTGAGCAGAGTGGCGGCCGTTACTTCTTGCGTGTGTATGACCCAGCAACGGACAAAGGCGTGCTCGCCTCCTACACAGGCGTGTCCACGAACAAGTTCACTGGCGTGGTCTATAGCCCAGACTTCGCATCCTTTGTCTTGGGTAAGACAGGTCTGAAGGTCGTCCCGTCTTACTACATGCCTGCTGGCAGCACGCGCATGTTCGCAGCCCGCCGCTTGCGTGACCACAGCGAATACAGTGGTGCCAGCCCCGACATGGTCAAACTCGATTGGTTCGACATCTACAGTGACCTGCCCAGTAGCACGGGAGCAATGGCCAACCCGTCTGCCCCTTACACGCGGATGACGGCTCCGAAAATGACGCCCATGCCTATTCCTCGCATGGGTCATCACTACGTCACGCCGACCATGGCGATGATGCCCGGTCACTACGCGCACCCTGCATACCAGCGCCTTTACAGCCTGAACAGGGCTTGTGCCAGTTCTAACCATGCACCGTATGAAGATTCGCTGATTGGGAACAGAGAGGGTACACGTACCAGCGTGACGTCGACGGTGCTGACGCACGGAAATGGGCGCGACCCACTTGTCTGGTTCTCAACGCCAACGGCTCCGTTCGGGCCAAGCGACATCCACGGCGGAGCGTTCACACTCCTGACCGAAACCAAACTGAAGTACGAAGGCTACGGCGTCGCAGCCAGTGCAGGTGCGAATGCGGGTGACGTGAACGCAGAGGGCGGACATACGCTTGTCTTGGAGGCGGCTAACACCTACACGATGAACAATCACTTCCCCGACCCGCTGGAAGTCGGAGCCTACCAAATCATCATTCAGCCGAACGTGTTCAAGCAGCAGTTGCAGGGCTTCCATCAAAACCACGCGACTGAGAACAAGGCACCCAGTGAAGCGGGCACCAAGGTCACCGAGTTGACTGGGCAGCAAGTCAACACCGTCATCGCCATCGAAAAGGACATGTCCACTCGCGGGGCCTATGCACTGATTCTTGCCGAGGCAATGATGGCTGACGTGCGCGGATGCGAGGTGATTCTCAACGAAGTCATCCTCGACATTGAGCCGGACGCGAGCAGTCAGTTCACGAACTTGCCTCCACTGGCGTTGTATAACCCACTGGGCGTGCAAGAGAGCAGCAGCCCATCCTTCACCCGCAGAAGCCTACCTTATCGACCGGGCATGTTCCAAAGTGCGACGCCGGGCCGAACGCTGACCATCCCGTGGTGGGGCATTCTGCACAAGGACGGAGCCGATGCAACTGGTGCGGCTAAGTTCCGGCATTTGGAGTGGCACAGGCCAGACAACTACTACGAGTTCTGTCGAGTAGGCTATGGCGCCGTTGGTGCTCAGATGACACTGGCAGGCTACCCGACGTCTTTCTTGGACCTCTATGAGCCGCACAAGCGCCTGCGTAGCCTCAACCCGAACTGTATCGTCATCAGCGACAACGGCTCGTCCACCATCACAGTCGACGACAACGCAATGTTCCCCGTCAAGCCCTACTTCGGCGAGGTGCTGGAATACACGAAGAACGGTGTGCGGTACACGGCCACCTACACCAATCGCACAGGTACGTTGGCTCACGCCACGCTGGGCGAGAGCGACACGTTCTCTGGCGTATCTGGCAACGCTGCGTTCTGGGCCAACATCGGTGCGAATACGATTCTCCGCCTCAGCCGGCCCTACGACAATGGGTCGTCTGATGACCTGTTCACACGCTCAGAAGTCAGCATCATGACACGCAATCTGCCACAATACGCCAACGGCAGTCGAGACACCAACTCACTGCATGCGCCTGACGCGTTCCTGTGCATGTGGCACCCCAACCTTGGCCGACCGTTCACATGGTACAGTGACAACGCCAGCCGTGCATTCTACACCAACGCTGGGACTGCAGATACACCGGTCGACCAGAAGCCGCTCAACCACGTGCCAGAGCACTTCGAGACTATCCACTACCACGATTTCAACTACGTCGCCAGCAAAGGGCCGTTCGGTCTGGCGATGAAGTGGGTGGTGCCACCTCACGACCACGACAACAACGCAGGTACAGCGCTGAGCCACGACGGCACGCTGACTTCTGCTACGGACATTGACGCCAAGGTTGACGGCGGAGGCACGCTGAATCACCAAGGTGGTACAGTAGGTTCCAACAAATACAACTTCTCGGGCTTTTGGCCCGGCGGTAGCCACGGTGGCGGTGCAGCGAGCCGGATGGAATCCTATGGTCACGCGTTGATTGGATGGGGCAGCGACACCTTTGGCATGGACTGCGAGACGTATCAGGATTCGACGGGCATTGCCACACTCTCACTGCCCAATGACCGCAACCGCTGCTTCGGTTACCGGATGGCAGTGCGCCAACTGTTCAACCGGCCTCGTTGGTCACCGTATGTGCGCGGCTGGCTTGAGGTAGCGAACAGCAACGCGATGCTCGGCTACTACCATGGACCACTTATCCAACAGGATTCCAAGACAAATGGATGGGACTACGTTGGCTCGGATTCTGGACAAAGTGACCAAGACTTCGACGCGCTCTACGTTGGCATCCTTGAGCGCATCACGCAGGTCTCCAGCCTCCTCGGTCAAGACCAGATTGGGCGACAGGTGCGCTACAGCGATGGTCGTCGCATGACTGGGCCGTTCGGATGCCCAGTCCGTACCATGCGCAACGCATCCACGACCACGCGCCTATTCCCCAACGATGAGGCAGGGCAAGGCACTGAAGACTTGGCTCGCGCTCACCGCCACTACATGGTCGACTGGTGGGGCAACACGCGTGGCGAAGAAGTCAGGCGTTTCCCTGTGCGTGGATTCGGGTTGCGGCCATCGTGGGACCCTGAAGACGCATACGCAGACACCAACGTCACGCACCGCCCTGCGGCTAACGGCCTATTCGGTGGCGACGGAAACGACCGCTACAGCGGCAACGACAACAGCGGCAACAACGCGGCCACCAACATGGGCACGGCTGACTGGTTCAACCCTGCCAGTGCGCTGCGTGTGGGCGACCGTGGAGACGGTCGAGGCGTCCGCTGGCCCACAGTGTTCAACGAAAGCCTACTGATGGCTGTGAGTGAGCCGCACGACGCAACTGGACTGGTCCTCAGCCATAGTACAGCCGAGCCTGCGTTTGGCCAAGGACTCGTGCGACCAAGCAACGTGGCGTTGCAGGCTGGCGAGATTGAGCGCGGTATCAGTGACCGAGTGGACCTCAACAGCGACGACGGCTTGCTCAAGCCCTCCGCACACGTAGGTGAGGGCGTCGAGTCGGTCAACGCCGACACGCGCGGTGCAGAGCCAGTCAGTCGCAACGACGTGCGCTTGGGCCTTGACGTGGACACCATTGCTGAACTCAACGATGGCGTGAGCCGAGAGTACGTCGTCATGTCCACAGAGGCATCCAGCCTGCACACGGACCGCGCAGTGGGGCAGCGGACAAACATCCGCGGTGCCTACGACGTGGGTAGTCGCACCCTCAAGGACCTCGACATGACTGCTCTCAACTGGTCAGACAAGCCTGTGTCTGGCGTAGTCAAGCACTCTGATGCCCACGCCATGTGGCCACTTGGCGGCACCTACGTCATGGAATGGAGCAAGCACGCGGGCGTCCTTGACGTCAAGGGATGGGGTAAGTCTGGCGCCTCGACCTCATCCAACCCGTATCAGGACAGCAACCACGACCCCGTCAAGGAGAACGTGAACTATACGGACGGCACCATCGAGTTCCTGTATCGACCGGCGCATACGCTTGACGCCAAGCACAGTCAACTGTTCCGAGCCTTCCTCAACACAGGTGGTCGACAGACTGGCTCAAACTTCTACCGCGCCACGGCTGGCGGCAAGTACGGGCTGTTCACCAGCGACGCACCCAGTGCTCGTACTGGCACTCCGAGCAGCCCTCCTTACGCCCCCGTGTACGACGTGGACCCCTCTTCCCCGACCACCGCCGACAGCAATGGTCCGAAGATTCAGGGCGTCGACGTCGCTGGCTTCGACAAGACCGACGTCCGTTCCCCAGTCGCTCGCATGGTGATGTCCGAGAACACGTTGGAGCATTTCCGCGCCGACGCGAGTCGTCGCTCTACCGATGACGATGAGGGCGACTTCAGCGTGCAACCGCGCCACAGTCAAACCCTGCACCCCAAGGGTAGCAAAGGCGACACTTCCTTCAACACCGGAGACCACAGCGGAGAGTGAGATATCATGGCGCTTGGCAAGAACACCGTGACTGGGCGCGCTGATGCAGCCCAGAACACTGTGATGAAACGTGTTCGCAAGCCACGCTTCGTCGACAACGCTGTCCGTCATGGTGAATACACGCGCAAGCAGTCAGGCTTCGTTGTTGAGAAGCCGACTGCGACGGACTTCGTTCCAACGTCTGAACGCAAGTATCGCCTCATCGAAGAGGAAGACACCATTCGTTTGCTTCACAATCCAACAGAGAGTGCGCGCTATGAAGGTGCGTTGTTCTACGACGTGGACAAGGTTACCACCTCTACGCAGTTACCTGCACTGGTTGTCGGTTCTGAGGACCATAGGCAAGCATTGGTGCTCTCGCAGACGCAGGATGCGACGAAGGGGACGCGTTACAGGCTGGAGAACCTGAAGGGTAGGTCTCTTGCTGAAATCGGCTTCACCGACAAAACCATTCGTTTTGTTCAGAAAATCGGAGTCGGGATGCGAACTTCTGACCTCGCTGGTCGCGTAGCCAAGGCCAACACAAGCAGCATCAACGGCGTGCGAGCCAAGCAGTCTTCTTCGACGTTCTTGGCTCAGGACTTCTACGGGGTCGAAGCGTTCACGGCGCTACGCTTTTTGGCCAAGCATGATGGTTACAGCCCACGCAGTGACCGGTTCGGTAACGTGTGCTACTTCCCGCAGTCCAACATCGAGCGCGAATATTTGGTCAATGAAACCCGAGTCATGGGTGGCACCCTCGATGATGACAGCGAAAGCGCGCCCAATCGAGTCGTTGTCCGCGGTCAGCCACGTGCAAACAACCACTCGAACGTGGTGCAAGTCGATGACTTCGGGCGTCAGGAGGCTGGTATTGTCGAAGTGCCGGGAGGCATTCACGCTCCGACGGCTGTAACCAAGGCCAGTGCACGAACCATTGGTAGGCGTATGCTTCGGATGGCGAAGAACGCCACTGGCTCCAAGAAGTTGCTCGACGTTGTTGGTGCTGGCAACATGCACCCCGGTGACATGATTTCTCACCAGACTCGCGTCGACAACGAGCGCTACATCATCCTCGGTAGTCGGCTCGACTTGAACTCCCGCAGAACTGAACTGCACGTCAATTCGGTCGATGTTGCGCTCGAAGATGTGCTTCAGCGCTTCCAAGAGATTGACGTTAGCGGTAGCGTTGAGGCAAACGAGGAACGCAACCGACAGTTTGCCGTAGAAGAGTTCTCTACCTCATTCGGGTTCAAGTTCCGCGTGTCGTGGCAAATCGCTGAACGCGTGGACATGAACCGGGGTGTAGGCTACACGCTTGGCTCCGTGCATCGAAACAACATCAACGGAGCGCTACTGCTCCAAAGCACTGGTGTGCTCATCAACAGTGGTGCTGGCTATGCTGCAGGGACGACGTCGTACACGGTGGATGGGGTCAATGCGACCACAATCTTCGGAACCGACAACCAAGCCGTGTACAAGCGCAACGGAAACAAATTGGGTCACATTCACGCTGCGTCTGTCGGCGCGACCACTGTCGTCATCAAGTCAGCCAGCGTCCACGCCGTCGTCGACGACGAGGAATTGTTCGTGTTGTCCACCGCCTCCAACCCAGAGGCACGTAGCAACCATCTCAAACTGGGCGCTGTGCACAGTCGCTACTTGAAGAACAGGAGAGGATGATATGCCGTTGTTGAATGAAGGAACTCGATTTTTGGTCGACACGCTGAAGGACCGCATCAACGAGGTTGTTTTCGGATTTGACGGTACGTTGGCTACGCAGCAAGACGGCGGCATTGGCAATCCAGCGGTGGTTGTTACGCCGAGTGTGAAGGTCATTGACGACAACACCTTGATGGTTGAGGCCAGCGTGCCTCTAAGCACGGCGTTCACGCGGCCTTTGCGAGAGGTCGTCATTCGCTATAAAAATCCGAGTGATTCGACAGACACGACGGACTTTATGCGCTACACCTATAACGCAATTGAGAAGACCAGTAACAACGAGATTCAGTTTTCAGCACTCATCGAGGTGGGCATTTGACCAATCCAACAGCAGGACACACCAGCGCAACCGGCATGGGCTCTGATGCTCAGGGTCTGCGAGATGGCGACGGACTGACCAGTCCGAGCCTGACAAATCTGTACGAAGGTCTGCACGGTAACGGTATCATGCGCCTTGGCGACGGTGCCAAAGGTGACTCGCTGCGCAACAGCGTGGTCGCCAACACGCCCGGTTTCATCCAGATTGGTTCGTCTCAGGGCGAGGTCAAGGTCTACGGTGGCTTCTGCACCCTCGACGGCGTCCTGTACAAGTTCGCCAACGGTCCGGGCTCGCACGAGACGTTCATCGTTGGCACAACTGGGGGCGGCGCAAGTCACAGCGGTGATTTGCCCAGCGTTCCGGGCAGCAACAGCGACGTCTTTGTCGTCGTGTACCTTGTCGGTAGGAGCACCCCAGAAGCACATCTGATGTACGAGATGGGTACGCCTGCTGCGGCGACGAGCGGAACACCGCTACTCCCCAACCGGTTCCTTTCCAGCCCGAGCGTTACAGGTAACACTGACTTGAACCATCAGACCACCGTGCTTGGAGTCATTCGCTACACGATGTCGGGAGGGGCGGCCAACGTGACTGCCAGCCTCGGCAGCCCAGTCATCCACGACCGACGCACGTTCTTGCGCAAGTCTCCGCTTTACCTGACGCCGATGACCAAAGGTGCCATTGGGAACGTCGATGCCGCCAATGCGCTATCTAACCCGGATTCTTTCTTTGCATCGCCAGAAGGAGGCGACCTCACTGGAAGCACGTTCGGAGCCATCTGGCAGACGCACCGGGAGGACGTTGCTGGTGCCAAGCACGGCATCATTCTAACCGCCTTGCCGAAGAATCTCAACACCACGCCTGTGACTGGCACCTACGTGCTTGGCCCAGACAGGTTGGAAGTCATCACTACATCAGGTAACGTCACGTTCACGTTCGACGAAGCCAATATCTGGGTCATCACGACCGATGCCGCGCGAACCATCAATCCTACGGGAGTTTTCTCCGCAGGTCACGTTGTGGACATCTTCCACAAGGCTGGTGCGCACAACCTACACTTCGACTCCACCAGTGGAGGACACAGCAGCACGCCCATCAACGTCAACATTGCATCAGGAGAATCTGCTCGATTTGTGTACGATGGAAGCAACTGGCATCAGGTTATCGCCGCTCCGTCCAGTTTCCCTTCTTCCAGCGGCGCGACTGGCCTTGTGCAGTTATCGAATGGCTCTGGTGGCTTCACGAGCGACACGAAGTTGGCATGGGCCAGCGGCTCTTCAACGCTGACGGTAGATGGCAAACTTACCGTCACTGGACTCATTGACCCTACCGGGCTGGTCATTGACGAGAAAGCAAACGTAGCGGGCACTGGTCACAGCACTGCTGCCGGAAAGGGCCTGCTCTGGGTCAAGGACGACGCTCCGAACCGACTGTATTTCACAGACGATGCAGGGACCGACAAGAAGGTCATTCATGCCACGGACAGCGTCACTGAACTGAGCGACGTGAGCAACGTTGGCTCTGGTGCCATCATCACTGGTTCCGAGCGCAGCAAATTGAGCGGCATTGAGGCAAATGCAGATGTAACTGATGCAACCAATGTGACCGCCGCAGGAGCGTTGATGGACAGCGAGGTGACCAATCTTGCGTTTGTGAAGGGGCTGACTGGCGGCGTTTCCAACGGGAATGTGCTGGTCGCCAACGCAGCAGTAGCAGACAATGACTTCTTGAAAATCGACGGAACATCCGTCGAAGGTCGAACTGCTGCTGAGATGAGGGGTGATTTGAACGTAGCGGATGGTGCGACTGCAAACGCAGGTACAGTCACGAGTGTCGCTACGACGGCACCCATCACGGGCGGCACCATTACGGGGTCGGGCACAATTGGCATCAGCGCCGCAACGACGAGCGCAGCAGGGTCAATGTCTGGTGCGGATAAGACGAAACTCGACGGTATCGAGGCGAGTGCCACAGCCGACCAAACAGACGCTGAAATTCGTGCGGCCGTCGAAGCGGCTTCTGATTCCAATGTCTTCACCGACGCCGACCATACCAAATTGAACGGTATTGCTGCAAGCGCGACCGCATACGCAGATGCAGACGCCATCGCTGCCGTTGAAGGAGAAGCAACATTGGCTTTGACGGGCGATGTTACCATCGCCGCAGGCAAAGGTCTGACTGTTGACGGAACTACCTTACACGTTGACGCTACTAACGACCGAGTGGGCATCGGAACTGCTTCACCCGCTACTGCTTTGCACGTTGAGGGGGCAAACCACATCATCAGGGTCAAAGACACGTCTGCCGGTGATAGCGCCCTTACCCGCACAATGGGTGGACTTGAATTGTCTGCTGCGGGAATGAACACCTCGTCGAAGTTCGGCGTCCCCATCAAGTTCATGTCCACGGACAGCGCTTTCACTACGGAAAACCCGAAGTTCTTGGCGGCGATTGTGCCTGTCGCGCGAGAGTCCTACACCGCCGACACAAAAGGTGGAATGGCAATCGCTTTCGCGGTGACGGCCAAGGACGCCGGGGCTTCAACCGTTCCTCAAGTTGCGATGACCCTCGACTCAAACGGAAGGTTGGGCATCGGGACTGGCGGGCCACAGGCTCTTCTTCACGTCAATGGCGACGTTGAGTTTGACGGCGCACTCAACCACGACGGTAGCACCGTCGGCTTCTACGGCACGGCGCCTGCATCGAAGACTACGGTGGCCGCGTTGGGCGGACAGGGTGCTGCTACGGCGGGTGCCGGAGCAGCGGGGGCAGGCTTACCTCACGGAGATGCATTGCAGGCTGAGTTTGCAGCCGCCGTCACCCAAATCAACACCAACATCAACAACCTACAAACCAGACTCGATGCACTTATCGCCGCACTTTCCTCTTACGGGCTGGTGTGAGCATCGGGCGCTTCATCGACCTGCTGAAAGAGCAGTGCGAGAACTGCAACCGCATTATGCTCCCGCGCAGCATCTCAGGGCGCTACATCAGTGGTGAGCCTGTCGTGCTGCACGAGTGCCCTTTCTGCTCCTACACCCGATTTCACGGTCAGTTGGGCTTCAAAGGCGTCCGCAAGCGTAGGGCTGAGCCTGTTTCAAGGCGAGCCGGTGGCCGATTCTCCACCTTTCTCAAGCGTAGGGCTGAGAAAATGCGATGATTATGCGTCACTCGCCACGCTTGCCGATGATGTCGTCGATGCGCAGGATGCTGATGGTGACCTCGCTGGCCGACTGAACGGCTTGGCGGACCAAGTCGAGCGGCTCGAACACGCCTTGCTCGACCATGGAGCAGGCGCCGCCACCTTCGATGTCAGGTCCAGCGTCGCTGTTGCCTTGCATGTGCTCGTTGCGCAGTGCCAGAACGGTGTCGAGTGGGTTGTGACCCGCGTTCTCCGCAATGGTGGAAGGGATGCTTTCCAGCGCCTCCGCAAAGGCTTCGATGGCCATCTGCTCACGTCCACCGGCTTCGGCCGCACGAGAGCGGAGATGAAGCGCTGCGTTGAGGTAGGCTGAGCCACCCCCGGCCACGGATTTACCGCTGTTGTGAGCGAGACAAACGACACCGAGGGCGTCCTCGAAGCCGCGCTCAGTCTCGTCGAGGGTTTGACGCGTTGCACCGCGAAGAACGAGTGTGGTCACTTCGCCTTCGCCCTTGACGACCACGTAGCGCATGTCGCCAATGGTCTGGCACGTCACGTCGCCGTCCGACGCCACGGTGATGTCTTCGACGCTGTGGCCGACACCGGCATCCAGAAGCCGAGACAGAGCCGTCATGTCGCTCTCTGGGACGCGATGGACCACAGCGATGTTGTGACGGGCCAGACTGGCCGCTACGACCTCGTTCACAGTGTCCCTGCAGAACACGGTGCCGCCGTCGGGCAACACGCTGACGATGGCTTGGGCCTTTTCGACCCACTCATCGCGGCTGGACTGCTTGCGATACTGGGTGTATTCCTGCGCTGAGGACAGGCTGAGTTGGACGTTGTCGTCCTTCTTGCCCTCACCGAGTCCAGTGTTGATGAGCAGCACCTTGGGCGCAGGCTCATCAGGCATCGCCGGGAGCATGAACTCCTTGTGGAGTACGACGCCGGGGAAACAGTACGAGTCATCGAGTGAGCCGCCCGGCTGGGACAGTACGCGAACGCGCGAGTAATCGCCATTGGCGTTCTCTGCAGCAGTCACGCACAGTTCGCTGACGTGCTCCATGCTGGACTCCAACGCCTTACCGGTGATGGACGTGCGTGCCACTTTGGACAGAGGAGCGTCGACGGTCAGAGTCTCGAAGTGCTCTGTGGCCCACTTGGCTGCCTTACGGTAGCCACGACAAATGATGTTGGCGTGCAGACCCTTGCTGAACAGCAGTTCGCTGTTGCCCAGCAGTTCACCTGCAAGCACGACCGTGCTTGTCGTTCCGTCGTAGCACATGTCTTCCTGCGTGTTGGCCGCCTCGACGACCATCTTGGCTGCCGGATGTGTGATGTCCAGTTGCTGGAGGATGGTGGCTCCGTCGTTGGTGACGATGACGTTTCCGCCGCCGTCGACCATCATCTTGTCCATTCCCATCGGTCCCAACGTCGTCTTGACGGTCGAGACCGCGCGTTTCGCGGCTCGGATGTTGTGGACAACTGCGCTTGTGTTTGCTTCGTTTTCATTCATGGTATTCCCTCTTCCTCACCAGTCAACCTCGAACTCCTTCACTTCGCCGGTGTGACGGCAGCGGGCCTTTACGAAGCCCTCTTCCATCCCGTGCTTCCACAGTTCGTAGGTGAGTTCAGCGTCTTTCAGGCAGTACTCGGCGACCTTGCCGTAGTTGCCCTTGCGCCATTCGATGGGCGCGTCGTGACTGGTCATCAGTTTCCCCTTCTGCAGCGTGTGCAGACAGGCGTCGGACAGCGGCACAGCGTGCCCTGTTATGGAGCGCAAGAGCGCAGACGTATCGAACACCTGCTCGTCTGACTTGGTGAGAATCTCGCCCGCCGTCCAGCAGTCCAGTGCGTCGCGGATGATGGGCAGGTCGAATTTCTTGAGGTTGTGGCCCAAGACGAGGCCGCCTTCGGACACGTGCTTGGCGAGGTCTTCACCGATGACTCTCGGGTGCAACTTCTTGACGACCGTGCCTTCGGGCAAATGCTTGGACACCGCTTCGTTGGTGTAGACTACGCCATTGTCGCCGTCCCACGTCGCAACGACGGTGGGCTCGAACAGGTGCGTTTGCCCCCAGCCACCGATTTCATGCGAGTAGTTTCCAGTCTCGATATCAAGAGCCAGCATTTTTCTCATTGAAGCATACCTCCATGCAGTGATGGCACCAATCGCACAACGCAACCTCCTTTCCGTGGTGTTTGCCGAGAATCCAGCCACCTATATCCGCACCCACGGGCGTGTCGCACATAACGCATTCGGTACACCAAAACGTCATGCCTCTGTCCCCTTCCGGTGTTCTGCGCGCAGGCGGACGTAAATCCCAACACCTTCGCGCGTATCTTGGAACATCGGCTCGGCAAACTTGTTGAACTTGGCGTTGATGGTGCCACGACTGGCGTAGTTCGCCAATCGGCCAAAAGTAGACTGCACGTCCTTTTTCTTCGCCCATCCTTGTCCACGCGTGTCGTCGAAGTCAAACACTTCGCACTGGTTGAATGCTTTGCGCCATAGACCCTGCATCCTCTTCTTCTCAGCGTTACCCGCCCCAATGTTGATTTCCGACTCAAGCCATTGAATCAGGTTACCATACAGGTCGAACAAAATTTCTCGTGCCATGTCGATGTGGTCACCGGTGACTATCCAAACGCCTTCGACCATGGCCATGTGGTGAGCCAGTACGTTGGTGTAGTTCTGAAGCCCCATGATGAAGGATGAACAGATGCCCTGCTTGTCTGGCCCCAGTGGGTCGACGATGGAATAGTATTCGTCAATTGCCGACATCAGGGCCGGGATGTAGGACTCGTCAACCGTGAACATGCGGTGCATGAGACTCATCACAACGGCTTCTTGGTCGTCCTCGCGCATGTCGTCCCACTCCATCGGAGGGATGTCTGCCAGTTCTTGCACGCGTCGCTTGAGCCGCTTCTGAGTCTCTTTGAAGAAGTCGACCACGTCGTCGAACGGCACCTCAAACTCAGGCTTATTGTGCACGGCTTCGGCCAGTTCGTGGTTGATGGTGCGCTTCATATCCAGCGTCCAATGGCGCCAGTAGGTCAGCACGCGCTGGAAAATGCCCTTGTCGAGGACGTGTTCTTTGATACCCTTTGGTGGGTAAGTCGTAATCCACAGAGACACCTCAGACTTGACGCTGAAGGTGTCGCGGGCCATGTGCTTGGTCAGGATGTTCCGACCGGTCCCTGCCGCGTTGAGAGCAGACTGAAGGAACAGTGTGGTGTTCTCGTTGTGATGTCCGGTCTTGAGTACGACGCTCCCTTCGTCGAAGTTCAGTCCCTTGCGACCTGCGAGGAGGCCGGGGCGGACAATCATGTCCGGGTTACGACGGTCTTCTGAGTCTGGGTCAGGTACGAGTGTACCAACCAAAGCAGCGTCGTTGCCGGAGTTGTAGTCCTCACTACGCATGTTTGCCTCGTTGAGGACCTGCTCAATGACCTGATATGCGGCTGACTTTCCTGTCCGCGTGTCTTGAATCCAGAACATGCTGACGCGGGGGTCGAGGTTGCTCCCACCCACGGGGATGCGGACGTAGGGTACAGCCGCCTGTCCGAGGATGAAAAAGAACGACAGCAAGCCCGGAATCTCATTGTTCCGGCTGTACTGATTGAAGTGTTCCAAGTAGCCTCGCAGCACCGAGTATTGTTTCACGCATTCGTAGTTTTCAGCCCTGTGCTCCATCATGTTCGTTTCCTCCTCTCCCGTAAGTTTTCTGGACGCGCACAGGCTCTTCTGACGTCAAAACGTCGAGCAATCGCTTGCGTAGCGTGGTTCCCATTCCTCTTACTTGCTTCAATGACTCGGGGTACAGCATCTCTTCAATTGACCCGCATGCCTCCAGAGTCTTGTTGACCAACTCCGGTCCGAAACCGGGGACGGTAATGAGCATATCGGCCCGCACGTCGTTCGTGCTGGTCCTTGTGACGGCCCGCGCGCCGTGTCGGCTGGCGGGCTTGTGCATCTTGCTGTGCAGTTTGGCAATGAACATGGCTGCCTCAGTGTGGTCTTTGGCGCGGTAGATGTGGCAGTCAAAGTCTGCCGAGAGGCGTGCGAATAGGCCCAGCATCTGGTTCATCACCTTGGAAAATGAAGTCTTGCGACCCTGTCGCTTGGACATGGCCACGTATTTGGCTACGTCGCCGTGGACGACGAGGAACACGCGCTCACAGTTGGCATCGAGGTTTTCGATTTGACGCATCAAGTGGCCGCTGTAGGATGAAGAGAGTAGGTCGGGCAGGCTCTTGCATTCGATGTTGGCGTTACCCGCCTTGTAGTCGCCCATGCCCTGAAGGTGCTCTTTGACGACATCGAAGCCCTCGCGTGCTGCGGCACGCACCACGGCATCGTGGAGAGGGCCACGCTCGTTAGAGTCGATGACCAGAGGACCTCGCTTCACTTCATCTTCCTCCTCGATTTGATACTCTCGTACCGCTTGGAGAACCGGACGCATCTTCGACATGCTCGGTTTTCTGGATTATTAACAACAGTCCAGTCGCTGTCGCCAACGCCGACCATGCCGCAAAACGACATATCGCCCTTTCGGACTGAGCCATCCCTACGCTTGGGAATTAGATGATGGGGCTTGGTGCCCTTGCGCCGCCCGGTCCACTCGACCATCGCGTAACTCTCACTCATCGGAGGTCGCCTCTTGGTCAATTGCACCAGTCTTGTCCCAATATCTGCACTTCCCGAGGCACATACCCTTCTTGTGAAGCATTGAGCACGTTTGAGGGTATTCCGTACCTACGATAGTGCCCACTTGGTATCGAGTAGTTCGCTCGTTGAAGTCAGCCCAGTCGAGTCGTTGGATGTAGTCGACGATGGTTTCGGTATGTTCTTCCAACTTTTCACGGTCGATACGCTGAACGGGAATGAAGTTGCGCAAGCGCTTGGAGAGGTATTTGACCAACTGGACGCGAGCGTCATGGCTGGGGTTGCTGCCGACGCGGCACGCGGCCGAGTTGAGGCAGGGGAGAATGATGACGCCATCCATCGAGGCCGTGGGCAAGTCGATGGGGGTAGCGTTGGGGTCGAACACGGCGCGCTTAGTCTTGGTACGCGTAACGTTCAACGCAAGCCCTTTCGAGCCGTAGGAAATCATGCCAGAGTGGGCGTCGAGTGCCTTGAGCATGATGTGGTCGAGACCTTCCTCCAAGTCTTTGGAACTCAGAGGAATAGACCACAGTCCGCGCTTGGAGTTGTACGAGTTGGGAATGCGAATCATACCGCTGGTATCGAAGGGCACAGCCGGGTCAGAGCAGAACAGGTTCATGTCGTGAATCCATTCGTTGACCACGCGCATCCCTGCCTCCTTGACGTCGGACAGGTGACCGCCGCTCGACGGCATGTAGGGCTTGTCGAGGGCTACCCAGACGTGGAAACCCCCGCCACTGTACCAGACGCCGTGAGAGATGTCTTCAGACAGCAGATGGTGGTGAAGGCGCTGCGTCTGATGCAGAGCCTTCTCAGGGCTGACGTCAGGTGAGCCCCTTTGACGGAAATCCTTCGGGTCGAAGTCCATGACGAAATGACGGACAATCGGCGTTATCAAGTCCACTCGCTTGTTGAACGGCGGTATGGTAGCCCGATATCCGTACACAGTCATGTAGGCGTTGGACACACCGTTCTTCCCTTCCCAATATCGCTCCAAGTCCGCATTGCTACGCACGATTTTACGGTAACCTCTGCCCTTCTCTGCCCCGAGTTCCATGACCTCTCTCGGGTAATCGAAAACCAGTTGCATGCGTTCACTGTCCTGCGGTGATGATTCGACCCAACACTTCCAACAGTTCGTCGATGTCGTGAACGAGTGAGGCGTTTAGGGTGATGTACATTGGCCCCTTAGGACCGTCCTGACTCTCATCAAACTCATACAGCGAGGTCTGCACCGCGGTGGTGAACGGGACATCGCCGAGCAGGGCGAACGATACGTGGACAGGTCGACCAATGATGGGATGAAGCAATCGCTCCATGACCATGGTCAACGTTCTCATGTCTTGTTTGGTGGGTGTGTTCATGTTTAGGCCTCCTCGTAATTGTCGCGGTATTCTTGCGGGTTGTCGCTTCCATCCCATGAGGGACAAATGGACTTGAAGTTGCACCAAGCACATTTACCTGAACTGGGCTTGGTCTCCCACTGCTCGG
>Ga0181393_1000265_pt1 | contig 19401 bp, 24 predicted proteins | sample 16SPOviralmetaG_FD_130122 | JGI IMG/M metagenome (GOLD analysis project Ga0181393, IMG submission 130122) | Marine viral communities from the oligotrophic San Pedro Time Series (SPOT) site, San Pedro Channel, CA, USA - 16 SPOT_SRF_2010-10-21 | ecosystem: Environmental > Aquatic > Marine > Strait...
CAGGGGGCGTTTTGGATGGACTACGTTCTGAAAGAGGACGTGCAGCCGGAGGAAGAAAACGATGATTAAATGGGTGTTGCTTGTGATCTCATTGACAGAACACAACACCCTCAACCATGAGGCGCTGGGCTTTTATGATACAATAGCCCAGTGTCATGTGGCGGCGACTGAGTACCACTGGGAGGATCAAATGCCGCTCAATGAGGAAATGGTCTGCATGAGGATAGGTATCCAGGATGGTGAAGAGTAAATGGTATAGAGATGACTTGGGGCGAAGCCGCACAAGAGAGGCACTACGGCGCTGGCTTCACGCTGATTACATCCCGGCACTGGATGAAGATGCAAGGGTCGAAGAGGTAGAAAAGACAACCGAAATTGTTCAATCGCTAGGAGGTGCAGGGCACGTTGAAGAGGCGTACTCTGCCCCAAAGCGGTGGGGGTATGATTAGGAGGAGATATTGTGAAACAGAGAGATCCAAATTGGCAGGCCATCAGAAGACACCATGTCATAGCCGACAAAAGAGATGAACTTTTAGCCAAAGAGCATCAGCAAGAGATGTCCTATGGAGGGCGATGCCCACGCTGTGGGAGCAAAGATCGTGTGGAAGTACACGGGCACACTCAGTGTGTAGGATGTCATGTTGTGATTGATGATTGTTGTCAGGGAGGAAGCTGTGATTTTTAAAGGACCGTGGTCCGCTGATCGTGATGCAAGACTCATGGCTGTGAGACCGGAGATAAAAAAGCTCCGCAAGATGATTGATGATTACGAATGGAAGGGCGTTGATTGCTCTTTTCTATCCAGAAAGTTGCAGACTCTCAGAGAGCTTGAAAAGGAAGGAATAAACTATGTCCCAAGATTTTGAAGAAGGACCGACTAAAGAGCAGGCCAAGAAGGCGAGCGAGGCTTTGAACAAGGCGATGTCCGTTCTTGCTGAGATGGATATTGATGCGGACTTTGCAGGTTACCTATTCCTGACTACGGGCTTCTCGCTGATGTTGGCTGGTAATTCGGATGATGCGGTCAGAGTCACGAAGGTTACCGCCCAAGCACTGATGGCTGCGAGCATGAGCGCAGAGGAAGATGATGATGAAGAAGAGGAAGAGGAGATAATGCATTGATCCAGCAAGGTGATGGAACTTGGGCAGAGAGGTTATCTGCTGGCAGATGTCCAGCCTGCTCCTCAGTTCTCAAAGGAAGCAAATGTTTTGTGTGTGGATTGCAGATCGGGGATGGAGTTAATTCAATGAGCAAGGACACAATGCCGTCGGAGTGGGAGCCTACGATCCTCACGACGGATAATGAAATGTCGAAGAAAGAATCAATGGAATGGAGTCGAGCGGTATCCATTATCGAAGGCGTTGTCATGGAGAAGTTAGAGTACATGACGGACTACGGCAATGATTACGACGATGAGCATAAGGAAACGGTGGAGAAAGCATGGAACAGAATTCTGAAGGGCTGAACCGTATCATTCGGATTCTGGATGAGGAGTTGACAGAACTGTTGACCGCAGGCTTGTATAAGCAGGCAGAGCAGACGCGCAAGCGTTTGGATGTTTACATAGACATGAGAAATCAAAAGGGGAACACAGACAGTGACCGACGATACGAGAGACAATGACAACGTGGTTTACTTGAGCGGTAACAAGACAGTTACGTTTGAGAAACATCCTGTACCCGATGTCTGCGAACTAGCTGGCAAGACTCTACAGGACGTGGTTATTTTGGGAGAAGCGGAGGATGGTTCGATCAAGATGATGACAACACAGAGCAGTGTGCCTGATATTTTGTTTTATCTTGAGACAGCCAAGCTTGCCATCTTAACAGATGACGGCACCCACCAAGAATAGGATCAGCATGTTTAATTATAGGACGGAACCCTACGAGCATCAGCATGAGGCGCTCGTAAGGAGCCACGATAAGGAATACTATGGATATTTTATGGAGATGGGCTGTGGTAAATCCAAGGTGCTTATCGACAACATCGTCTGGCTCTATGAGCAGGGCAAAATCGACACGGCAATTATCATTGCGCCAAAAGGCGTGTATCGAAACTGGGAGACTAGCGAGATACCGACTCACTTTCCAGAAGACATACCGCACGAGGTTTATGTATGGAATGCGAGTCCCAATAAAAAGCAGGCTGAAAGACTCTCGCAAGGGACTACGGAGCGTCAAGTCCTGCGCATCCTGTTGGCAAACGTGGAAGGCTTTGCAACTGCGAAGCTGCCGAAGTTTGTGGGGATGTTCGCAAAAGGCGCTGATGTTCTTTTTGCTATCGATGAGTCAACCACTATCAAGAACACCAAAGCCAAGCGCACTAAGGCTTTGCTTAAACTTGGAGAGCAAGCCCGATATCGCAGAATCCTTACGGGATCTCCAGTGACAAAGTCACCAATGGACCTATACTCTCAGTGCGAATTCCTGAAAAAAGAGTGCCTGGGTTTAGCATCGTATTATGCCTTTCAGGGTAGGTACGCAATCACGAGGACACAACGTATGGGCAATCACAGTTTTCAGCAGGTGGTTGGGTACAGAAATCTGGAAGAGCTGTCCGAAAAGCTCCAAGGTTTTTCTTACCGCGTCACCAAAGATGAAGCTTTGGATCTGCCCAGCAAGGTGTACACAACCAGACAGGTGTTCATCACCGATGAGCAGCACAACTATTATATGTCATTGAAAAACGCGGCGATTGCGCTGTTGGATAACGGCGAGCTGGTAACTGCACCATCAGTGATGACGCAGCTTCTGCGGCTACAGCAGGTGTTGTGTGGGCACACGATGACAGATGATGGAGAACTGGTAGAGTTCCCCACGAACAGGATCAAAGCTCTCATGGAGACCGTTGATGAGATGACAGGTAAGGTCATCATCTGGTCGAGGTTCAGGTACGACATCAAGAAGATAGCAGTAGAGTTATCAAAGGTGCATGGCCCAGACAGTGTTGTCACATACTTTGGAGACACAACGGATGACCAAAGGCAGGATGCAATCCAGAAGTTCCAGCACGGCGGTGCAAGGTTCTTTGTTGCGAACCCGCAAACCGCAGGCTATGGACTGACTCTCACAGCAGCAACCAATGTTGTGTATTACGCCAACGATTTTAACTTGGAGACAAGGGTGCAGTCGGAGGACCGCTGTCATCGTATCGGGCAACAACATTCAGTGACATACGTTGATTTGGTCACTCAAGGCTCTGTTGATGAACACATCGTTAAGTCTCTTCGGGCGAAGATTGATCTTTCGGCGAAGACTTTGGGTGAACAAGCCCGTCAATGGTTGGAACTGAACCCCCGCCGAAATGCCTATTAGAAGCATGCTTCTCAGCAGTCAAGGAGCAGGCTTGGCTGTGCTTGCTTCTGAACCTATTCTCAAGCTGATAAGGGTACAACGCAACGTCGAGTGTTTCCATGTCAACATAGAGAAGACGGACGCCAAGCTTTCGTTGCGCGGGGGTGAGCAAACGGGAAATGATTGATCCATTTTTGCGGCGTCCAGCTTTCTTAACGTCGAACAAAAGAGTGTGACCAGTCGCAGTTATGGCAATCAAGTCCACTGGTCCTTGCTCTAAGAGAGGAGCGTAAACATAACACTCTTGAGCAAAAAGCCAGTTGGCTGCAATTAACTCACATCGTTTACCGTCACTATTTTTCTTGGCTGGCTTCATTTTATCCTTGACCTCATTGAATATTCTAGGATAGGTTCTATATAGATAGCATACAACAGGAGACAAGGTCTTGGATACAGAGAAGTGGAAATCAGTTGCTGTTCCTGCACAGGTTTATAGAGACCTGAAAGAAATGGCAGAAAAAGATCATCGAACATTAGGTAAACAAATGACCTATCTCGTTGAGCTGTACAATAAACTTAAAAGAAAACAGGAAGACCTATAATGAACGACAACGTAGTTTTCTTGGGCGACAAAAGGTTTGAAGGTGAGGCTATGGAGTGCCCTCACTGCGAGTCTAATAATCTGCATCAGTCTCAGGTGCAGCTATATTGCAGGACAGAAGGCGTAAGCGCGAGAACCAAGCGTGAAAGTAATGTTCTAATAGTTACTAGCATGTACGATGGTATGGTCAGTCAATGCTCTGACTCAGAGGAAAACGATGAGTCCAATCCTTCGCCTCGACGGCAAGGTATGCGTGTCATTTTTAGCTGTGAAAATTGTGATAATTATCCTCAATGGGTGATGTTTCAGCACAAGGGCCAAACATACACCGGGTGGGAAGTTTAGTTACGGTGTACATTTTGGGGTTGCAGTACACCGTTTGAATATGTATAACCCCCGTCTCAAAGCCGAAGGGCTTAAACTTTAACGTAGTACAGAAGGAGTTGTACGATGAGCGATGTGTTTTCGCTAATGGATGAGGCAGTCGAAGCCAACAAGTTCGACACTGTATACACGGAGGGAGCTTCCAAGCTCTCAAACTTGATACGGGAATCTATGAAGGTTGATGAGGAAATCTCTAAGGTAGAGAAATATCTGAAGGACCTGAAGTTCAAAAAAAGAAAAGTGAACGAGGAAGATATCCCTGCCTTGATGCAAGAGATGGGCATGGATAGCGTTACTGTGGACGGCAACAAGGTTGCACTCCGCCAGTTCGTTCATGCGCGTATTCCAGATGACAAGCGAGAAGAAGCTTTTGCTTGGATTCGTTCTGTTGGAGAGGGCGATATCATCAAGCATGATGTCACTGTGTCCTTCAATACAGGGCAGGATAATATGGCTGGGGCAGTGTTAGATGATCTGCGTAACCAGGGGCTTGACCCAGCACAGAAGACTCACGTCCACCCACAGACTTTGAAGGCTTGGGTAAAGGGTCGTATCGAGTCGGGTAAAGAAATCGACTTTGACACATTTGGTGTTTACGTCGGAACAGAAGCCAAGATTTCAAGGAGCTAAGTATCATGGCAACAGCAGTAGCAGAGAAGAAAGAGACCCTCCCCGCAAACATCATGGATGATTTGTACGCCAGCGCGGGTGCAGGTACGGAGGACATTGGCGTAGAAGATATGCAGATTCCGTTCTTGCGGATTTTGCAGCCGCTGTCACCGCAGCTATTGAAGACAGATGCGAAGTACATCAAGGGTGCCTCCGCAGGTGACATCTTCAATACGGTGACCGGAGATTTTTGGGAAGCAGATGAGGGCTTGACCGTGATCCCGTGTGCCTACCAGATGAAATACCTTGAATTCCAATTGCGTGAGCAGGGTGGCGGGTTTCTTGGTGAGTTGGATAGTGACTCTCCGGATGTTCGTAATGCCCAGCGCAATGGGCCTCACGAGATGTTGCCTTCAGGTAACGAGCTTGTTAGGTCTGCTCAGTTCCTTGTCCTTGGTTTAGGTAAGGACGGGAGCATGCACCAGATGATCTGTGACATGAAGAAGACACAGATGAAGGTGGCAAAACAGTGGAACACCAGACGTGCTGGTTTGAAGCTGATGCACCCTGAGAAGGGTTTGTTTACCCCACCCATGTGGGCGACTGTCTGGAACCTGAAGACGGTGCAGGAGAGCAACGACAAAGGTTCGTGGTTCAACTACTCTCTCTCTCAGTTGGATGTTAATGATGTCCCTACTGAGGCTGTCAAAGAGGCAAAGAAACTCTACGAGCAGTTCAGCAAAGGAGAGATCCAAACACAGGCAGGAACGTCTGACGAAATGCAGGCGTCTCAGCAGCCCACAGATGACGTGCCCTTCTAGGTGCGGAGATTGGTGTGTGCATTTGCCTCTTTAGGTTAAAGCACACCAAAGGGACAATGATGTCGGCGAATGTACATAAAAATTTGCCTTCCATTTTCCCGCAAAATTGACGTGTTAGTAGGCCTGAAGAAGGACAAAAGCACGTCATAGGGCGACAGAGTTGTGGAGAGTGGTAGCTCCGCTCCTGTCGCCCGACTTTACCTCTCAAACCAACAAGGGGTAGGCTATGACCTATGATGAAAGGTTCATGGCTGCATTTGAAGGCTTTAGTGCAGCACATGGACAGACACAAATATCCAATGAACGCAGGGCTGGAAAGCAGAAGGCTAAGTCGTACATTGTCCGTAAACCATTAACTCTGGATCTCATTCGTGGGCATTTAGACGGACGCAATGGTGTGGGTTCAATCCCAATCAATGAAAGTAACAAGTGCAAATTTGGTGCGCTGGACATTGACCAGTACCCGTTAGACCTTGAGGCAATAGATGCAAAGCTCCAGAAGATGGGAGTCCCTTGTGTGGTCTGTAGTTCAAAGTCTGGTGGTGCGCACATATTCTTTTTCTTCACAGAGTTTATGAGCGCGGGGGAGTTCAGGGACAAAGCCTCTGAGATATCCTCATACCTTGGGTATGGCGGTTGTGAAATTTTTCCAAAACAAGAACAAGTTTTGGTCGAGCGTGGGGATGTTGGTAACTTTATCAACCTCCCATACTTTGACCATGAACAGTCTCTTCGGTATGCAATCAAGGCTGACGGTCAGCCCGCATCACTAGAGGAGTTTCTTGACCTCGTTGATGACAGGTTGGTTAAGCCAGATGTTTTTGTTGGTTTGACATTTGGTGATCCAATAGACGAGTTCAAGGATTGGGCACCCTGCCTGAACTGTATGTTTGGGCAGGGTATCCCTGAAGGCACACGCAACACTGTGATGTTTGCCGCTGCCGTGGGGTGTAAGAAAGAGCAGCCAGAACGCTGGAAGGCTAGGCTTGAAGAGATCAACAACAAGTTTTGCACTCCTTCCCCTTTGCCTGCATCTGAGATTGTTACGATTCAACAGCAGCATGAAAAGAAAGAATACGGTTTTCCGTGTGATCAGGAGCCGTTGAAGAGCTATTGCAACAAAGCTTTATGCCGCACGAAAAAGTACGGCATTGGGTCAAGCTCAATGAGTATCGATGCAACAGGGTTATGCGTAGTTAAATCTGAACCACCTGTGTGGTTTTGCGATGTTGCAGGCGGGCGTGTTGAGCTTACCACTGATGACCTACAGACCCCGCAGAGATTTCAAAAGGCTTGCATGGAGCAGATCCACAAGATGCCGCCACTGATGAAGATGGCAGATTGGCAGGCGATTGTTGGCATGATGATGGAAGACATGAGCGAGATTGAAGTCCCGGAGGAGCTTACATATAAGGGCCAGTTTATGGATCTTTTGGAGAGCTTTTGCGATGGTCGAGTTCAGGCACAATCTGCGGAAGAGTTAACCCTTGGTAAACCGTTCACTGATGAAGATGGTTTTACATACTTCAAAATAGAAGCTCTGATAAAGCATCTTCGCAACAACAAGTTCGACAGCTACGGGCGTGGTCAAATACAGGAACGACTAAAAGAGTTGAACGATGGTGCTGCGAATGGTCACAAGAGATTTCCCACAACCAAAGGTGATCTGAAACAGATGCGGGTGTGGTGGGTGCCAGCCTTTAACCAAGAGATTGATGTACCAAAGATCAGTGTCAAAGGTGATGAGGTGCCGTTCTAATGGAGACAACTATTTTTGGACCCCCAGGAACGGGCAAGACTACTAGGCTGATCCGCATTGTGGAGCAGGAGATTCAGAACGGGACTCCACCGGAGCGTATCGCTTTCGTTTCTTTCAGCCGCAAGGCCGCGGAAGAGGCACGAGACAGGGCTAGTACAAAGCTGAACATGGACGTGAACCAGATGATTTGGTTCCGTACCCTGCATTCTTTCGCATTTCAGACTCTAGGACTTGGCACACGGCAGGTTATGTCTGGCAAGGACTACAACAAGGTCGGTGAATTACTGGGCCTTGAGTTTAAATCTAATGCCGGAATCAACATGGCAGACGGTGCGTTGTTTGCACCGGGCAAAAGCGGTGATGCATATCTGAGCATGATACAAATGGCTAGGGTTACAAACAGATCTATCGAAGATCAGTTTTCAAGGACCGCGGACCGACGGCTACACTACCAGCAGTTGAAGCTGGTGGATCAGGTTCTGCATGATTACAAAAAAGACACAGGTAAAGTGGACTTTGTGGATATGATCGACAACTTTATCTCAGAGGGCAACTGCCCGCAGCTAGATGTATTGATAGTCGATGAAGCTCAAGACCTTGTGCCTATGCAGTGGCAGATGGTTCACGAGATTATAAAGCCCTGTGCGAAGCGCATCTACTACGCGGGTGATGACGATCAGTGCATATACTCTTGGATGGGTGTAAATGTGGTTGATTTTCTAAATGCATCAGACAATCGTGTGGTCTTAGACAAGTCTTACCGGCTTCCCATTTCTGTGCATAAGATGGCAGATTCCCTTGTAAAACAGATACATACGAGGCAACAAAAAGTTTGGTCTCCGACAGAAGAAGCTGGCACTGTGGTCTGGCATCGTGATATCCTTGATGTGGACATAACAACCGGTGAGTGGCTAATTCTTGCTCGTACCAACTACATCGCCAATAGGATCGCAAACAGTCTCAAAGATCAAGGATTCCTCTACTGGCGTGAGGGTTCCGGTTGGTCCATCTCTCCAAATGTATTAACCGGTATAGAGGTGTGGTTGCGGCTATGCAAAAATCAATATCTGTCGGCAGCGGAACTGAAGAAGCTTTCAACATTGTTAACGCCAAGCGTTATCAGCAAGTCTGGCAGAAAAAAACTTTCATCCCTAGACCCCGAAGCCACCTACAACCTCACAGATATTCAGAACCTATGCTCCCTAGACGCGACGAGCCAGACCCCGTGGTACACAGTTCTGAAAGTGTCAGAGACGGAACGTATCTACATTACTTCTGTACGGCGGATGGGCGAGTCTATCTTGTCGGGGAAGCCGAGGATTCGGATATCGACGATTCACAAAGCCAAAGGTGGAGAGGCGGATAATGTCGCTCTAATCTTAGACTCTTCAAGGGCATGTGCAGTTACTGACGATCAGGACTCCGAAACAAGGACGTTCTATGTGGGCATGACTCGTGCTAAAAAAGCGTTACATATAATCGAATCACAATCACAATATGGATTTCAGATATGAAGACCAGAGAAGACTTCCTCAGAGAAGCAGAGTCACTCATCAATGGACCGCGGGCCAAGGACTACGGTCCTGCCCGCAAGAACCATCAGCGCATAGCTGACATGTGGTCGATCATACTTGAGAAGAAGTTAGCTCAAGCTCATCCAGCCATAGGCCAGATCAAATGCACCATAGATCCTGAAGAGGTTGTGGCTTGCATGATAGCGTTGAAGCTGGCAAGGCTGGCGGAAGACATGACAAAAGATGATTCATGGACCGACATCATAGGATATGCAGCACTGGGCGGGGAGATTACCAACGATGAGAGCTGATCTGTTTGATCAAGACGAGGAGTGGACTCCTCCGGCGTCTTTCCCTGACCTCACAAACTGTGAACGTATAGCGATTGACTTAGAGACAAGAGATCCAAACCTGACCACTATGGGACCAGGATGGTGTCGTAATGACGGGTATGTGATTGGCTACGCAGTCGCCGCAGGTGACTTTGTTGGTTACTTCCCCGTGCGGCACGAGTCCGGGAACATGCCTGAGAAGATGGTGGTAAACTGGCTAAAGAAACAGTTGGCGACTCCACACATTGAGAAGGTTATGCACAATGCTATGTATGACCTTGGATGGTTGCGCTGGGCGGGCATTGAGGTGCAGGGCAAGATCATCGACACGATGATTGCGGCACCGCTATTGAACGAGAACCGTAGGTTTTACAATCTCAACTCTTTGGCAGGCGAGTATCTTGGAGAATGGAAAAACGAAAAGATGCTGCGAGCTGCCGCAGAGATGTATGGTGTTGATCCAAAGAGTGGTATGTGGAAGCTCGACTCAAGCTTCGTGGGACGGTATGCGGAGCAGGACGCTGCCGTTACACTGAAGTTATGGGACAGGCTCCGCACTGAAATTACCAAAGATGAGGTGACCAGTATCTTTGAATTGGAGTCAAGCCTGCTGCCTGTTCTTCTTGACATGAAGACCAAGGGTGTGCGGGTAGACATCGACAAAGCAGAGCAGACAAAGAAGGAACTCAAGAAACGCGAGGACTCTCTACTTAAAGAAATAAAGGAAGAGACCGGCATCCTTGTGGAGCCGTGGGCTGCTGCATCCGTAGCAAAGGTGTTTGACAGTCTGAGTCTTTCTTACAACAGGACACAAGGGTCTAATTCGCCCTCCTTTACAAAGGCTTTTCTTGCGAACCATGAGCATCCGATTGCGAAAAAGATTGTACGTCTTCGTGAGTTTAACAAAGCCAATACAACATTTGTCGAGACTATTCTTGAACATGCGCATAATGGTCGTATCCATTGTGATTTTCACCCTCTTCGTACAGATGAAGGGGGCACAGTTACCGGACGATTTTCTTCGTCGAATCCGAATCTACAGCAGATCCCAGCCAGAGATCCAGAGATCAAAGCGATGATTCGTGGCTTGTTTATACCAGAAGAAGGCTCCAAGTGGGGGAGCTTTGACTATGCCTCACAGGAGCCAAGGTGGCTTGCCCATTACTGCGCCCAATTGTCTGGGGCTAACCGTCACCCTCAGATAGATAGTGTAGTAGAAATGTACCACGAGGGCAACGCGGACTTTCATCAAATGGTTGCAGACTTGGCAAGCATAACACGCAAAGAGGCAAAGACTGTAAATCTAGGTATCATGTACGGTATGGGCCGCAAGAAGCTTGCTGGGGTGCTTGATGTAACTGAGGATGAGGCCAAGTCTCTGCTAGAAAAGTACCACGATAGAGTGCCTTTCGTTAAAGGGATAGCAGATTTAGCCACGGATCAAGCTCAGAAAAACGGTGTTATTCGTACTTGGATGGGTAGAAAGTGTCACTTCGACATGTGGGAGCCAAAGTCATTTGGCTACAACAAGGCCCTCAAACTTGAAGATGCCATAGAAGAGTATGGTAGCCGTGGAATGATACGTCGGGCCTTTACATACAAGGCCTTGAACAAACTGATCCAAGGTTCAAGCGCCGACCAAACAAAGAAAGCAATGGTTGACTGCTATGCAGAGGGTCTTGTGCCAATGTTAACAGTTCACGACGAGCTATGCTTTAGTGTACAATCAGAGGACGAGGCGGAACGTATTAAAGAAATCATGGAGACATGCGTTGATGGCTTGAAGGTTCCGTTTGAGGTAGATGCCGAGCTTGGTGACAACTGGGGAGAGGTAGGATGATCCGGTGTTTTCATTGTGAGCATGAGCTTATCTGGGGCGGAGACCACGATGCAGAAGATGATGAGGGTGGGGCAATGATTGAGTCCAACCTGTCATGCCCTAACTGCAATGCGTTCTATCTTGTCTGGCTTCCGATAGACGAGAGTTGATATGTTATTCAAAGCAGCGTTGATGATATGCCTGATAGCTCGTCCCGACGCTTGCTTTATCGCGGACGATACTCGCGGACCATATGAAAGCATCGCTGTGTGCAGCGACAGATTAGCTGATATGATCGTCACAATAGAAAACGACGAGACAATAGGTGCTATTCACTACGTCCGGGGTGCGAGGTGCGAGGTTGACACAACCACCAAGCATAAAACATCGATTCTCAGCGACCTCAAGGTACTAGGACACGGCACCCCTTAACGAAGTCCACGAGAATCGACATTTTTATCTAATGATTTTAGTTACTTACTCAAGCTCTGCAAGTGCCCGCATACGCTCGACCAAGCGTCTTGCGCGGTTGGGAACCTGAGTATACCACCTGGAATCGACCATCTCGTCGGCTGCTGCCATAAAGTCACGAGCGTCCACACCACGTTTCATACCCTTGAACTTGCTGAGTCTAGGACGGCCCATGTTGAACATCATATTTGCAATGATATGCTGGCACTCTTCGGGCAGCTCGTCGAAGTCTGGGTACAGAACCTTGCACTCTTCTACCGTAACAGCCATGTCGAGGTTGAACAGTTTCTTGACCCGCTCCTGTTCGACCACTGTACCGACGGGCTTGCCGTGTTCTTCGTCCGACTCTGTAATCAAATGACCGATACCCGTTGTGGGTAGACCAAGGTGATCCAAATAAATTTCGTACTTGCAGCCTTCGTCTTCTGCGATTTCCTCGCGCAATCTATCTTTGTTCATAGCTAACCTCGTTACATACACAGGTCTTCATACTTAGTAGTATGGACTCTGTGTCGGCTCATGTCGCCTGTGTGTTTGTAAAACAATAAACTCTTCAGCCAGTTTATCATATCTATGCCCTACCTAATTGTCTTGCAAGCTCCAAGGTCCGCGGATCGCCGCCCAAGGCAATCGGACTCACTTGAGCAGGTGGTGTTGTATTAACTACGGGAGCCGCTAAAGGGGCTGAAGCGGCTCCCGTTTGCGCTGCCGTCGGAGGGGCGGCTGCGACAACTGATTGTGGTTCTTCCTGCGGCTGAAAGGAGCTTAGATCCGCAGGAGGCATAAACGCCCGCGGGGTAAGCTTTGGGCTTTCTCCGTCTAACCTCCTGTTGCGAAGTTCTTTTTGTATTTTAAACAACTGCCTTGTTGGAACTGTGCCGCCAATTTTTCTTTGTGTAAGAATTGCTTCTTCCAAAACTTGATCACTAATAGGAGCAGGAGTAAATCTTCCGTTATACGTTATAACAGGATCAGATATTCCTCTTCCAGACATTGCTTGAAGAATGTCTGATTTACTGATGCCCAAAGTTTTCATGTCTTGAACCAGACGATACATCTCACTTTGAACTCTAAACCTCATTTCATTTGAGGTTATATATGCTCCTAAAACATTCTCAGAATCCATTTTGTTTTCAACCCTCATAGCTTGGTTGAAAGGAGACTGTGACTTTCGCAAAGCATCTGAGTATTCAAGAGAACCGTATCGCATAATATTCTCTGCATTCACATCTATCGGCCTTGCTCCGGTAACAAAAGAAGCAATCTCGCGAGATATTTTTCTTTCGTTGCCTCTTACGTCTTTACCCTCTTCTGACATTGCTACAGCCAAACGACTAGGAACAAAACCAATCTCAGACCCCTTTTCTGGTTGCGGTCCAATAGTTCCAACGATTTGTTCAGCAGCTCCTGGGACAAAAGCGTCTAAAACATGTGCCGCCATTTTTGAAACTTTAGTTGGGCCGTCATCTCCTTTAAAAACACCCTCATCTGTGTTGTAAATTCTCCTGCCGTCAGCCGTCTCACCCCTGGTTATGTCTATGATTTTTTCAGTAAGCATAGAATACTCGACAAAAGGCCCAAACATTTCTTTTAGAACTTCTTTACCTGCGTTAAACACCACAGTGTCCGCATCGTAGTTCATAAGCTCGCCTTTAGAATCAGCATTTAGAACAGAGTTAAAGACCCTCTGCCAATAGTCATAGGGATTGATAAAACTAAAATCTATGTACGACTTTGGATTACCTTTTTTATCCACCTCAAAAGGAAGCAAGGTAGAGTTCCTGCTCCATCCGGGGGCAGTGCGATTTAGAGCATCGACCTGATCTTGATTGGTGCCAGTAAGATACATCGCAAGTTTCTGCGTAGCTGTCCCAGCCAGCCCCGCTGTTGCAGTAAAACCAAGTGCCCTTCTTCTACCAATCGCCCTAATTGCAGGATCACTAGACTGCATTTCCCGTATCGCATATTTTAGGGTGTTGCCGCTGGTTCTTATTATCTCTGCCGGAAACGCTATAAAGTTACCGACAGGCAGCTTTCTTGCCTGCTTAATTATTTCAGGAACTCTTTCGTAGTTAGGGACTGTGTTCTTTACGATGTCCGCTGCGTACTCGTCCAGGCTTTCAAAGCCCATTTCCATTGCGTATCTATTAGCTTGCTGCTCTCCCATCGCGCTAACAAGCTTGCCTCTTTCAAACATAAAATTGTATATCTTCCAGACATCGTCACCACCTTGATACATGTCCCTCGCAAAAGTTCCTGCCTTCTTGCTGGGAGCTACTATGGCTGAGTCTAAGAATGCACCCATTCTTGACCGGCTCAACAGGTGACGAAAAGTTCCTTTTTCGCGAACAACATTTACTCCAAGACCGTCCAGATCTCCTTTGAGAGTTCCGCCTAGACCGTCTTCAAGAATTTTTTCCAGCTCTTTAATTTGTGTTTGTGTTCCAACAACACCTAACTCCTGAAGGCGTCTGAAGAAGTTGAGTCTGTTTTTGGGATCTATCTTAAATATGTTGTTAAAAACTGTGGCGACAGAAGTACCAAGGTCCGCGGATCCACGTCCAATATTGCCTTGAGCGAGAGCAAACAAAGAGGCGGATAAGACATTTCGTATCTGAGTTATCGGAGACAAAACCGTCTTACTATACTGCGTAACACCTTTGGCTTTTAGAAAACTCCCATAAAGCTCTCTAGGAAAATCCAACGTGCCGCCTCTGCCCGCGGTAAGGGTATGCATAGATTCATACACATCGTTCTTTGCATATGTGCCAGTCAGCATTCCAAACTGTAGATCAGTGCCCGATCCAAGCTGCTTGTGTGTAGACTTCAATGCTTCTCGTTGAGCTTCCGACATGTTCGCTACAGCTTCAGCAGAGATAAAGTCATCCCCTTCATCAATAAAATTTCTAGCCACATAATCATAGTAGTCGTTTGTGACTTTAAATTCAGCCAAGTCCGCTACCGTTGCTAAATATGATTCAAAGGGATCTTTTACTTCTCCAAGCATGGCACGAAGAACGGGCTGTTCAATCTGCTTTTTGCCGAACATAGCAGACCGAATTCTGTTTTTTGCAATCAGAACATTTTGTCCCATGCTTCTTGAAATACGACCAGGGTTTTTATACTTAGCCTCAAACTGGTCAACTATTTCTTTTGCGTATGAATCTTTAACTCTACCATTAACAATAAAATCTTCTGGCAAAGGTGTCGTAGGATTCAAAATACTGTAGAGATCTTTAGCCTCTTCTGTGTTCGCTCTGTAAAAAGTAACGGCATCTTTCTTCGCGTTCTTAAAAATCTCAGAGTTAAACCAATCTCCGTTCTCAAAAGCCTCATACTTTCTGCGAAGATATGTGCCGATATTATCTGTAATCGCAGCCTCTACCTCCGGGACTAACCCAGACCGTAAGAGATCTGACTCTTTGATAGATGTTACAAGCCCAGCTATTTGTCCTCGCATCTCCAATGCTTCTTTTTGCATGAAATCAGGCAAAAACTTTGCGAGTATTGCATCGTCGTTCAAATCTATGAAGTCGGCAGAGTTAGGATTAGACGTGTTAAAACCAAGCCTGTTTGCTTCTATTCTGACATTATCGATAAAAGCAGAGTCTTTTGTTAGATAACCGTGAAGCATATTCATCGACTGGACTCTGTCCAGCCTCGACCCATTGATGGTTATGTCAACAGCATCTTTTTTCTTAAAAGCCTTATCAACGAGCTTCTGCATACGTTTTATAGTAAAGCCTGCCTCGTTCAATTGAGCTTCAACTTTTCCACTGATCCCAGACGCAACCTCAAAAACTGGTTGAGGTAAGCTTCCTCTAGACCTAAAGAACCCAGCCAACCTGTCGAGGGTTTCTTCTTCTACGCCAACTTTGTTCGCTATCTTTGTAACAGCTTGTCCTGTTGCGGAGCCTGTCTTAGAAGCCAAATGGGCACCAGAAGTTGCCAACCTGTCTAGCCCCTCGCTAACAACCGGGGCAACTCCGGTCACCTGTGCGCCAACGCCAAGTGCTTTCAGCGCAGGTTCTATGGCAGCAGTAGCTCCAGCAGCTTCAAGACCAAATTTAAACTTGTTTGCTAGTCTTCTCTTAGCCTCTTCTCTTCCAGTTTGTCCTATGTCTTTGCTGGTTACAGTTGGACCACCCTTCACAAAATCCCCGATTGTTGTGGTGCCATCTGTAGAGACGACAGCGTCAGCAAAACCTGCGGCTCCAATCTGAGTAAGCCTATCTAAATTTTTGTTAAAGTTACGAGCCTTGGCGAGCTTACTAGCAAAGCCCGCTGCACCAAGACCAGGAACAGCAAACTGAACGACAGCTTGCGTTATTTCTCCAGCAAGCCCGGTGGGGTCTATCCCCATCTCTCTTTTTATTTTGTTTTTTACATTTGTAACTTCACGAGAATAATTTGTGTCTGCTGCCAAATCAACTAATGCAGCACCAGTTTCAGCCACACCACCTACAGCTTCAAAGACGCCACCTACAACACCCTCTCCAAATTCTTTTAAAACACCACCCTCATCAAAAACACCTGGCTCTTTTGGTTCAGGTGTTTGAGCCTGAAAATTGGCGAGTTCAGGCACACGCCTTTTTATGGCGGCTATAATTTGTTCTCGCGTAGCGTTTGGAGGACCTTCGATAGAGTATGTCTTACCGTCGGGACCTTCGATAGAGTAGGTAGGCATTAGCCTTGTCCCTTATCAGTTTGTAGTAATACGACCAAACCCATCATCTTGTGGTAAGGTATCGTCCGCTAATCCAGGATTTCCCTGTTGTATAGCCTGTCCTAACGCAGCCGCCGCATCTGGGTCCGCCAGCGGAGTCCCGCTTGTGTAAAGAGCAACAATGTCTTGTTTAGTATAAATACCTTTAGCCACATCACTGATTACTTTTGGTGCAATTACGGTAATAGCGGTGTAGATTTTATCAGGATCGCCTGACCGTAAATCTTCTGTAAGACGTTGTTTATCAGTGACTCTCTGAGCTTTTTCAACAAGACTTTTAACAGTTGGAATCTGATCTTCAGGGACCCCTGCGTCCCGCAAGTCTTGTCTAATGTATTCTGCTGTTCTTATTTTTTCCGTAGGTTCCGCAGACTTTATCTTTTGCACTGCTACCTGAGTTAGATAATTTAACTGAGTTGTGTCAAATTTATCTGCTCTAGCCCTTGCAGCGGCATCTTCTGAAGATGCCATTTCAGCGGCAGCAATTCCAAGTGAGCGTTCTCCTGCTTTCTCTGCTTTTACTCCCTCGCCAAACATTGCAAGAGTTTCTTCCGTTGCATCTCCAAGATTTGTAAGCAGATCTTCGCTTCTGCCACCCATGAGTTTAGCGCCCAGGGTCATCATCAGGAAATCCTTATCTGTTCTGATATCGTCTACGTCATCAACACCGGCTTCTTTCAAAAATTCTTTTGCCGCCGCCAATCTTTCTTTCTTGCTTTTTGTGGGACCTGTACCCTTTAGTCTAGCAAGAGCATCCATAAAAGCATCAGACTCTTTTTTAGCAGAAGGTTTTTGCTTTGGTTTTAATTCACTTGGATCTGGCCCGTCGGCACCCGACACAGCTTTTTTAGCAGGAGCAGCTTTTTTTGTGTCATCTTCAAAAGCAGAGCTTTCCACATCAGCTCCAACATTTGTGTCAGTGCCAACATTTACAGCCTGTGGTTGTGACCCTCCAACAAGTTCTGGCATTTCAACAATATTTGGTCCAAGACCTCTATCGCCACGCGGTGTGTTCACACCTTGGCCTAACAGATTGGCTTGACCGCGAACTTGCAGCTTGTTTACACCAAACATATCGGGAGTAACGAGCGGACCTTGTTGTGCAACGACAGCGTTCATTAGCTCTGGGCTTGACGCAAGAAGTCCCACTGGCTGTCTAGCTAGGTTCTGCCTGTCGGCAGGACGGGAAAACATTCTACGATTAAGGACGTTTCTGTTCATGGCTAACCTCTAGTTGAATGCGCCATATGCGCCAAGACCGGCAATTCCCAGGCCAAGTAGCTGAGACCCCATGTTAGGTGGCGGCGTTTGTGTCTGGCTATACGTCTGCTGCAATGCGGGCACACCCTGGAAGATGTCTGACATAAATCCAACCTGTTGGAACGGAAGCGCCTGTTGAGCCAAAGCATCTTGCTGCGCTGCGGTTAGTGCCGCCTGACCTGTAAAGTTGTTGACGCCTGTTGGATCTTCGTAGCCAAACTGCTGAGTCAGCCCACCAATACCTAGAAGTGTGTTGATATCTTGCACACCCATTTGCTGCGCTTGTGCGCCAAGGCCCAACGCAGTTTGACCCAAAGCACCTTGAAGCTGGGCCTGTTGCATCTTTTGCTGTGCAGCCTGATTAGCAAGCTGCTGCGCTTGTGAAAAACCAGCACTGCGAAGCTGCGAACCTGTGCGAGCCTGCTGTTCTAGGACGTTCCTGCCTATTTCTCCCTGTGCAATAGCTTGACGAGATCCACCAAAGGCACCAGCCCCAACAGCCTGCGCCCCAAGCTGGTTCTGTTGCATCTCCCCCTGTCTAGCAATATCCGCGTATTGCTGCTGAACAACATCTTCAAGGAAAGGATCCATGTATTCCTGATAAGATGTGGGAGTAGTAGTGGCATCCTGTGCGCCAGCAATGCCTTGAGTAACGGCAGCACCTGCTTGTTGCAAAAACGGAGCGTAGGACCCTAGCCCTGCTTGCGCTTGCTGAAGAGCCTGCATTTGTTGTGGAGAAAGACCAGCAACCTGCGTTGGCGCATATGGCAGGGGCACATCTTGTAATGCCTCTGCCTGCGCAAAAATGTCCGCAAGAAAATCTTCTTGGAACTCAGGTAACCTAGTTTCATTTATTACGGTTTGTGTTGCCATTATCCCGTGGCCTCCAATTCAGACATCATATCATACAATCGGGCCGCGCCGATATCTCTATCTCCTCCGCCTGCACCCCTAACTGCTTTTGCTGTCAGAACAAACTCACCATCCGACAAACGAGCAGGAACGGAATCAGATGTACCTGTTCCCGGACCACTAACTTCACCACCTGCGGCTAGACTAGGCTGGTTTCCCATGTAGTCTCTATAGTCAAAATCAGCGTCTTGATACTGACGAACCTCATCAGCGTACTGAGCCACATCTGATGGGGTGTCAAGCTTGTAAGTCTTACCGGAGAATGGACCCTCTACGGTGCCGAATGCTTCGCCAACAGGTTGTGGCCTACGTTCAATGTCCCCTGATTCTTCTTCTTGCAAGCTTCCTAGCGCACCAAGTGCGCCAACCCCCAGCAGTGCTTCTTTCATACCAAAGTTTTCAAACAACCCACCGCTGCCCGTGTCGGTAATCATATTCTGCCCAAGAGTGGAACTTGGATCCATTACACTATCCACGCCGTACAGTTTTTCCTGCATGAAGCTTGGCTGTACGCCCTCTGCCTGAAGACCGTAATTTTGAGCGGCAGTGGGAGAGACAAATGATGTTACTCCATACGCAAGAGCAGCATTAGTAAGAGCGTCATCTACAGACTTGCCGCCTGCAAGGCTTCCAATACCAGAGCCAAGAGCAGCACCACCCGGACCACCATAGTAAAACCCGGCGGCTGTCCCAGCAACGGCAAGCAAGTCCCCAGTGTCTACGTTATCTAGACCAAGAGCTTTTCCAAGATCTCCAAACAGTGCCATTACGTTACCACCTTTACAGTACCGCTATCATTATACAGTGCGCCGGTTTCAAGTCCAGTTGCACTCGTAGGCAGATTTGTCAGTGTTAGTTTTGTTCCGCGCATCTCTCCGGGGTTACGCTCCTGTGCAATA
>Ga0181393_1000267_pt1 | contig 19352 bp, 13 predicted proteins | sample 16SPOviralmetaG_FD_130122 | JGI IMG/M metagenome (GOLD analysis project Ga0181393, IMG submission 130122) | Marine viral communities from the oligotrophic San Pedro Time Series (SPOT) site, San Pedro Channel, CA, USA - 16 SPOT_SRF_2010-10-21 | ecosystem: Environmental > Aquatic > Marine > Strait...
CATATCTTGCACCTGTAAAACCATAAATACTATTCATCGTAACTTTAATAGCTAATTGTACTCCGTTAAGAACTGCATACAAAGGATCATCTGGTGATAATGTTTTCATTTGTTTACGGATTGTTTTACGCTCTTTCCAAAGTCTTTCTAGAATCTTAGGCATAATACCCTTTTTATTTTGTACATATCTAACTTTAATCTCTTTCATAATAGGGTTTTCTTCAGAATCTAGCTCTTCTGTTTCTTCTTCCCAAATAATGTCTTCATATTCAATACCTTCTAAATTATCAAATTCATCTTCCTCTATTATAGTAGAGTAATCAAAATTATGAGCAATCATAATAGATGGATAAAGACTTGCAAAATCTAGACCAGCAATTGGTTCAAAATGAGCGCCTGCTGTTGCATCTAAAACAGTTGCACCTGTAAATTTTTCTTCTATTACATTTTCGTCCTTTGGAATATATTTAGCCGCTGGAATCAAAAAGCCTTCCTGTTTAGTTTCATAAGCAATTTGTGTGTGAACTCTAATTTGCTGTCCTCGAAGTTCGATGTATTGCATAGGCACCATTGTAATATTCGCCATACCAATCATATTAGTAACTAATCGAAGTTTTAACATTAAATCTATAAGAAGCCAAGTATCCTGTGCACAGTACTTAACAACAAGTGCAATTTTATCTTTTGTAGATGTATTATATTTAAAAAGATCCGCAGGACTAAGATCATCTTTTTTATCTCCTGTAAAATGTTCTGCTACATTATTAAGTTTATAAGACTCTAACTTGTGTTCTTTTTTTATAATAAACATTAGGTCAAACTGCGTCAAGCCATAAACTTTTAGATATTTCATTGTATTATCTCCATAAGCAGATGTATTAAGTTGATCTTCATGAAGGTGCGCTGGTTTACTTTCAATTCTACTTAAATTCTCAAGTACATATTCAATACCAAGCAATTCGGCTCTTTTACAAACATACTTCCAATCGAAATCATAACCGTTATATTGAACTAAAATGTCTGGATCTGTTTTAATTATAAATCTCACCCAACCTTCAATAAGCTCTTTCTCAGTGTTGTATTTTTCAATAATTATACCCTCTACTGGATCGCAATCGTTGTCAATAGGACTTTTAATAGTAACAACGTGTTTAATTTTTTCTTTAGTACCAAACTTATATAAACTTGTTCCGATTTGTGTAATTATATCTTCATGTTGTTCCGGATCTGGCATCTCATTAATACCATTGTATCTCGAATTATATGAAAAAGCCTCAATATCCCAGGCTCCAAGAGTTAAGTTACAAATTTCTTGACGATCTAGTTTAGAAACGTTGTTATAATCTGTAAAATACGAGTTTTGACAACGAGAAATACTATTATCAAAGCGCGCGTTTTTAACTTCAAGCCAAGAAGCCATAGAAATTTCCATTTTATGTGTAAATCTAAGATAAGGTTCAATATTAGATTCATACAATTCAAATTCAAGACTATATTGAGGATCAATGGCCATTATTTTTGGAAGTCGAGTTTTTTCTCGCGGACTGAGAATGTATTTAATTTTGTTAAATGTTGTTAGATTTTTGCAAACAAATCTAATAAATTTATATTCTTTATCATTGGTGAAACCTTTGTATTTTTTCCTTTTAACTATACTTACAGATAACAAATCTTCTCTGTTTCTAAAAAGTTTATTACGAATGTATTTTTCTAACTCCTTACATTTAAAATTGTCAAATACACCTTGATATTTATCTGGTACTAAAGCAAAAAAATACGGTTTATAATTTTCAAATCGAACACAAACCGAATTACCTTCTAAATCTACACCAAATGCATATATATTATATTCTTGTTTTTCAGTTTGGTCATCTGAATCATCATTTTCAAAAGTTTCATCAAATGCTTCCCAAGATAATACCTGAAAAGTTAGTTTATTTTTATCAGCTATTATTTTAGATCTATCGAAAATATCCATAATATTTATTATATATTATTGTTTTATATTAATTATTATTTTGCAATATACTTATACCGACTAGAAGCATAGAACCAAATGTAAATGCTTTTTTAATAAGATTGCCATCTGCAGTAGAAATTCCTATTACACTAAAATCTAACCATTTTTCTGAGACTATGTTTCCTAATATTAACCAATCCAATGTAGTAGCAGTTTCTTCTGTAATATTAAAATTAGCTAAATTTATATTTTTTTTAGATTTTTTTAAAATGTCTTCCGTAGACATTCTTATTATGAATTTATTCATAAAACCCATTGATTTAATATATTTTAGTATTTCTTCTCGTCTATAAGAATATCTTAACATATTTATGATAAGTATTAAATTAGTAACTATATATAAAATAACTGGATGTACTAAATATCTATCGTGTTCTTCAAATGATAGTATGTTTTCAGAGCTTAGTATATTTCTTATAAATAACATTAACCCTATTCCTCCTACAAGTGTTGTATATGATATAATATTATTGTAATAATCTATAGTTATTTCTAAATTATGTCTAATAATAGATATTTCTTTAATTATATTACTTAGACATGTATTATTTTCAAAATCAAATTCGTTATTTTCTAATTCTTTTTTAAATCTTTTAATCTTACGTATATGTTCGTGTAATATAAACATAAATAAATAAATAAATAAAAATAAAGAAACTCTTGCATAAGTCCATTCTATTATAATTAAAATATAAAACAATACATTAGATTCTATATTACTTAGCCAATAATACTGGTTATAAAAAGAATCTAAGTCCAAAAAATTTACAACATAACTCAATAGTGAAGATATTATTATTAATCCAGATTTAAAAGATTTACAATTTAAAAATTTTTCATAGTGGTCTGTTCTAAAGTAAAATTTTTCCCATATAAAAATCATTGGTAAATTAATATGTAGAAAAAAAGAGTACAAAAAAGTTATATCTTCCATGTCATTAATAAATTTAATCAATGTATACAACGGCTGAATAGTAATAATACATAATATAAATACGTAATAAAAAGTATATATAATGTAAAAAATTTTATCTCTAAAACTTACTTCATTTTCTATTACTATATTATATATGTCTAAAATAGGAGATGGAGTGTCGTTATCCAATAATTTTAAATTTTTAATAGTTTTAATTTGTTTTTGTTGCGAATTAAGTGTGAATTTAATTTTTGTTTTTCTAACAAGTATATAATTAACATTCCACGATTTAATTCCTAAAAATAACAATAAATAATCTAGCATTATATTATAATGAATACGTTTTTAATTTTTTGTATTTTATTTTCTGTTTTTATTATAATTTTTGAACCATGTGATAGTTACATTAAAGCCGATTCTGGTAATTATTATTCTGCAAGAGATAAAAATACATCGAATCTATTAGATACATTAAGAAATATAAGTTTTGATTTGGTAAACGAACTAGACGAAAGTGATTCTAAAACATTAAAACATAGTTTACAATTTACATCATTTGTTGAATTAAGACATGGAAATAGTAATGTTATGGCTACAAATACAGATAAAGGTAGAGAAATAGCTATAAGAATATATGATCGTTCTGGCAATCCCTATAAAGCACCATTTATACTACATTCTTTGTTTCATGAAATAGCTCATAGTCTTGTAAAACCAACTGGTCATGGACCTATCTGGGAAAGTAAAGACGATGAATTACAAAAAATAGCACCTAAGTACGTTGAATTTTTAATTAAAAATACATTTTTAAAAGAGTAATATGAATGAATTATTTATAGGTGGTGGAGGATATGATGGAATAACTTATATAGGAGCTTTAGAATACATTCATAAAAACAAATTATTAGATTTAAAAAGATTTTATGGATGTTCTATAGGTTCTTTAATAGGCATTCTTTATTCTTCTGGTTGTAATCCTTTAGAAATGTTAACACTTTTTCTAGAAGAAAATATTAAAGACGTTGTTAATTATGATATTAATAATATAGACAAAAAATGTATATTGGACGATTCTCTATTAGAAAAATTAGCATCAATGATAAATAAATACCATAATGAAAACATTACAATTTTAGAATTTTATGAATCAACAAAAATAGATATTAATATATATGCCACTAACATAACAAAAAATGAATACTTTACTTTTAATAAAGAAAATACACCTAAAGTAAGAGTAAAAGATGCTATTAAAGCATCAATGAGTATACCATTTTTATTTAGACCAGTTGAAATTGACGGAGAATTATATATAGATGGGTGTTGTAAAAATATTTTTGGTTCACCCCCTGATAATCACTTTATACTTGGATATGCTATTATAGGTGTATCTAAAAAAAATGATTATATATTAAGTGTTTTAAGATCTATGATTAAAATTGATAAACCTAGATGTACTTTTTTAATTGAATGTAATAAATTTGTAGATATATATGAATATGGTAATTTAAAAACTAAAAACAACTTGAAAATATTCTCTATGTATAAAGCCGGAATAAATTTTTCTAAGTCAGTATTACCTATTGGAATTCATGGATTTTAACCATTTTTTTTTATTATTCATATATTCTAAATAAGAATATTCTTTTGATGATTTAGAATCTAGACTAACAATAGAATTATTTTTCTTATGCATTTTAATATTTTCATAACTAGTTCTAAGATCATCAATTACATTTTCAATTGATATAGGATTTAATGACATTGTATTTTCATAAATAAGTTCTGTATTAATTTTAATTGTTCTAGGTTTAACCTCTACATTTAAAGATTTAATTTTTTTATTAAATTTAATATCTGTCTTTTCAAGATTATACATATATTCCGTTGTAAAATTATTAAATGTAAAAAGAGGAATATTATTGTCTACGCATATTTTAATAATTATATCAGATAATGAATTGTATTCTATTAAATCTGAAAACACTAAACATATATCCATGTATTTTATTATTTCGTATAAATTTTCTATTTCTTTATCTTTTATAAGGGATCTCCTTATAATATGTTTCATTTGATTACAACATATTCGTTCTATTATATATAATTTTTTGCCATAACAACAATGTATAGTTATATCTTCTGGTAAGGTTTTAATTCTTTTAGATATAATAGGTACGTTATCCCAATTATTATCGCACACTATAAAACAATTCATACCGTTTTATATAATTAGTAAATATTTTTAATCTTATTATTGGTTTTTTATCGTAAAATTTAATATATTTTAAATTATAATTATGGAATTGTTTAATTTAATTGTTTTAGTCTTATTATGTATTTTAATAATTATTAACTTATTTATTTGTTATAATATTTTTTTTAATCAAGAGGAGAAAAAAATAGATAACACTGTTCCTAAAAAATCTTTAAAGGAAATTTTTAAAGATTTGCCTAATAACGTAGTTTTAGTATATTACATAGAAGGTTGTGGTTGGTGCGAAAAAATGCAAAAAATGATAAAAGATTTGAATGAAGATAAAGATATCAAGAAAGATATAATCGAGGTTTATTTTAAAGCAGACAGCAGTAAAATATATTCAGAAAAAATTGATAAATATGATAAAGATTTAATAGATAAAATGATTACAGAGTCTCTCGAAACTGTAAATACATTTCCAACAATTATAACAAAAGATAAACATAAGTTTGGTTGTTTTACAGAAACTAAAAATTTAAAAGAATTTATTAATACAGATTAAAAATAATATTTTTATTATATTAACTAAATGTTTAATAGAATTATAACAATAGGAGATTTACACGGAGATTATGAAGTATTTTTACAAATGCTAAAAATGACAAAATTAATAGATTCTAAAGGTTATTGGTCTGGAGAAAATACGTATTTAATTCAAATGGGAGACATATTAGACGGTAAAAGACCAGGTATTAAAATAGATAAAAATTTTTTAAACTCTCCTGGAGAATGGAATATAATTAAAAAGATAATAGAGCTCGATTCACAAGCTCGATTAAAAGGAGGTAGAGTAATATCTATTCTAGGAAATCACGAATTATATCCCTTTTATTTCAGCAACGATTCTAAATTTGAAAATGATTATGTTAAAAAATCTGATTCTAAAAAAATTAAAGAAATTTTTGGAATTTCTAGAAATAATTTTTTTAAACCAGGCGGTGAAGGTGCAAAATTATTCTCAAGAACTAGACCTTTATTATTAAAACTTGGAAAAGTACTATTTGTTCATGGTTCTGTAACAGATTCTATGATTAAAAATTCTATTGAAAATGGATTTGTTAACATAGATAAAATAAATAAAGAAGTTTCTAAATGGTTACTTACTGGAAAAACTATACCCGAATATTTAAAAGACACTAGTAGTGAAAATCCTCTTTTTTCTAGAAATTATTCTGATAATAAAAATTTTGATGAAGATACATGCGACATGATTAAGAAACAACTTGCTAGTTTTAAAAATGTAGAACACGTAATCATGGGTCATTCTAGTTTTAAATCTATAAACTCGACATGCGATAAATTACTAGTAAGAACTGATATTTCTTTATCAAGAGCTTTTGGGGGTAAATTGAAAGATAAAAAATTACAAGCTTTGGAAATTATACAAAATAAAAACGATGATATTAAATTTAATATAATAAGTCCGAATGGAATTATATCTATGTGAATAAAACACTTGATAACTTTTCAAATTCAGGGGACACTTTACATACTTGATTTTCTTTGATTTCTATTAGATTTTTACGTTTTTGAAAAACTTTTTCATATGGAAAATTAGTTGTAATATACATTTTATCAAAAAATTCATTTAATTCTTTTATAAATGTATTAAACTTGTTTCTCCATTTATCATTGTTTATATCTATTATGCCATATTCTATGTCTGTTTCGTTTTCAGAATCGTAAATAACATCATTACATTTTTGTACAATTTTACCTTTAGTCTTATTCATTGATAGTAGATATCCAAATAGTTGATAAAGATCGTATTCGTTTTTCCTAACATTTTGAGGTCTCATTCTTGTTTTAATCTCTATAACAATGTCATTTTCTGAAGCATCGTGTAGCCCTCTAATTGACCATCCATTTTCGTGTGTATAATACCACATTCTATTATTACCTTTTTTATATCTTTTTGCATCTATGACCGTTTTTTCATTATTCGTACCACAATCTTTTTTAAGACTATTCTTAATTTTTTCTTGAATATAATTAATATTTTCTGCTGTAATTGTTGGATCTTCTTTAACAATTTTAGATACAATTTCTGTCTCTATATTATTAAACTCATTTGTATCTATAACTCTTTTTTTATAATTTTTGTATATTCCTTTTAGTTTTGTATCGTAAAAAACTTCATCTTGATCTGCTTCGTTGATAATGCCTATGTTTTTCATTTCTGTTATGTATTTTTCTTTATTAGATTTACATAACTGTATAAGCATAGTTTTATACATAGGTTCGTATTTATTTTTTCCGCAAGCCGAAGAAATAGAAGATATTTCCAAACAATTCATAATAATTTAATAATAGAATATATCTTTAATATAATTATTTTACAGAAATTTTTAAATACTAAAAAAAAATAATTTAATATATTAAATGTCTACGACTAAAACTAATATAATTAACTTTATGGAAGGAGATATATTTAAAAAAGAGCTCGACAAAATTGCTCAAACTAGAGCATTAGAACAACAAATTAGATCTGAAGTTCCTTTTTTTAGAAATTTACTTATTGAAAATTTTAATAATGACGAGATTTTTCATGGTTACGTTAATAAAATAGTAGATGTATGGAAAGAAATAATTTCTAATGAATTTACTACTTTAATTAGAAATTATAATGAAGAACATTTAAAAGAACAATATATTCAGAGTCAGTTAGTTAAAATGGCAGATGATCATAATAGGTCTGAGACGGAAAAAATGCTAGACAATATGTCAATAGATACTCCCGGTATTTATGATTTGACTAATTTAATGAAGAAACAAACTATGTATGGTAAAAAATATTTATAGACTATTTAATGTATAATAATCTAAAATATAAAAGATTTTGTGTTCTAAGATATTTAACTTGACACACAAAGTTTATAGAGGTATTAAATAATTTGATGTGTTTATGGTTGTCCTGAGAATAAACGGCTTGCTGCTGCGATGTTTGCCGCGCTCTGAGACGGCTGGGCAGACGGAAGAAAACCAGGAGTAAAACCAGGGGTGGGAAAGCTAGGAGCGGGAGCAGCAAACGCCGGAGAAGGATTGGGCTGAGGTGCGAACGCTGGAGAAGGATTGGGCTGAGGTGTGAACGACGGGAAAAGACTTCCGGCGGGATTGGGTAGTGGCAAGCCGCCCCCTCCTCCTTGGAAGAGACTTCCAGGGACGTATGTGTAGGGGTCGGACGTTACCCTCGGTGGCTCCTGAAAATCAGGTGGTCTATATAAATTCATTGTTCTTGCGTACAATACAAACATAGTTGGAATAGAAGCACTATTATCAAACGTGACAAACTCCTTATAGCGCAAGTCGCAACCATTTGCTATATCTGTAGGATTTATTAGCGGCGCTTCTACTGCTATTAGAGTGTCAAAAGGCTCCTTAAGACGATCAGGGGGGTGTAGTCGCGCCGGTACCAAGGGATTAAAATCCATCCGGGATTCAAAAAGCTCCTTTCCATAAGTAGTCTGATTTCTTTTTCTCTCTGCCGAGCATCGATCGACTATAGCTGGACAACCAATAGCTACTTTACTAATAAACATTGGATATACTTTGTTATGTAATTTATCAGCCCGACCACGTAACTCGGGTGCATTAGCGTACAGCGCTTGTTCGCGTAAAAACGCAGCTTTTATAGCTCGTGTCCAATCTGGTCCTTTAAAGATAGTAGTAAGTTCTGGATCATCTATATCTAATGGTTTTGCGTACTGATCTATCTTTTCAATCGACTCCGCAAAATAGTTGCCTTTTCCCAACATCGACCCCGACTTTACTGGCATGCTGGGATCTACTCCTAAAAATCCATTTCTGATAATACCAGCCAAAGCAGCAACAGAGTTCGTACCGTGATATAAAAATTGTTCATTAACATTTTTATCTATCATATTTCGAGATATTTCTTGAGCCTCTTTATTGATTTCTTCATGGGGCATGTCTGAATAGTTCATTGTAGTTGTCATTCTATCTACAATAACTTGTTGTATTATACGACTCGACGCCGTAAAAGTTCCTCTCTGCGACTCAATCAATTCTGTTAGTTCAGGTGGACACTCTTTTTCTCGATATTTTGTAATTGTATTATCGTACGCTGATTTAACTGGATGACCAGCTGGGTATATTATTGCATATGCTACTACTGGTACACAACTATTATAACCTCTTACGATAGCGTCAGCGCCCACGCCAAGATGTTGAGGATCTGCACTAAGAAAATGTGTTGCTATTGCCCTACCTATGTCACCAGAGATTTTTACAAACTTGACGCCATCCGCGATGTCTATAACATCGGGTACATCTTCGTTGAAAGGCCAATGATGTGGATATGGAAGACCGATTGGTGCTGGAATGAACTTTGGATCTCGAGGTCTAGTTCCAAAATGTGACATCTCTGGGTCTGCGTCTACCCCGTTAAAATTTGAATATTCATCTCCAAATAGTAAAGGTTCGTCATCTCCAAATCTACCAGGACCAGCATTTACATCAGGCTGTCCTTGAAAACCTATAAACTTGTCAGCTTCTAGTAATTCTGCATTAAATTCTGGGTCTATTATACTGGATTTATCATTCGATATATATTTTATCTGAACTGTGCCTTCTGGAGAATTTAATGGTCTATATAATTCATATGTTAAATTTTCTGCTCTAGGACCGAATAATTTATACATATGTTCTCTAATCTGTTCTTCTGTTAGTTCTCCATCTGCAATTTGTCTTGCAATACCTTTTCTAGCTGGAGGCCTTGTAATACTTAAATTTGTTAATTCTGGCATTTCAACTTCGTCATATGAAGCTACTGGATCTTCTAGTGGCATTTCTCTATCGTCTAGATATGTGTCATCATCATTGATCATTTCCCATTCATGGTCCATTCCAAAAGCGGTAAGACTACCTAGAAAATCTTTACTGTATAAAGCGGTAAGCTGATCCCAAACTGGCGCAGGTAAAGAATCTACTAAATTTTGTAAATCTGTCGACAAATCATCTGTAACGTAATTACCATTTGCTAGTTCTTTTTCTAAGTCTCGGGTTTTCATTTTAAATATTAAAGGCAAGTTACCAATTGGTTTCTTATCATCTATTAGTTTTAAACTTCCATCTTCAAATTTTGCATAATAAAATTTAACAGTTGCATCTCCTTCATAATCATATATAAAAAATGGAACACTTCTAGCATTTTTAGAATATAATAGTGGATAATCTTTTTGCATTAATGCACATGTAGTTTTTTGTCTTATTAACGCTTTCTTAAGAGTATCATTAAATCTAAAAGGTGTTTCTGCTTCTCCTTCAATTTTAGATAAATCTAGACCTTCAATTGGAGATTCTATTTCTTGAGATATATAGTCTTTAATCACTTCAATTACTTCGGGAGGAGGATTATTATATTTTACAACAGTAGAATCATCAAATGATAATAATTCTTCCAAAGACTCTTTATCTTCGTCATTACAATGTTCTTTTATAAATTCTGCCTGTGGTTGTGTTTTTACTATCCAATTAACGTCTCCTAACTCGGCACCTGGGTTTAAAATTAAATCCTCTTCTTCGATAATATTAAAATCAAAGTATTTAACTACAGTTGGACCTACTGTAGGTTTTTCTAGTCCAATAATTACAAATGGTCTTTTTAAACATCTTTTTCTTAAATTATTTACTATTCTAGTAGCCACGTTTTGTTTAGTTGCTTTTCCAACAGCAAGTGGCATAATATCCATTCCAGAAAACATATCAGATACGTCTGTTACAGAAGAAATAGGTTCTTGTGAAGAACCTGGTAACGGTTCAGAACTAGAACCCTCGCCAGAACCAGAAGCCTCGCTTAATGATGCAGCCGCCGGACTATCAGAAACTGGGGGCTTAATATCAGCTGTATCTAAACATAATTTAATTTGTTCTTCTGATAAGTGTTGGATCATCCAATTAATGATTTCTTCGGTGCTTTTATCTTCAAAAAATTTTAATGTCTCTGCACTCATTTAATTATAATTAATATATTTTTTTTAATATTTTAAATTATGAAATAGTTTTTAATATTTCGTCTATCATTTTAGGATTTTCTATTCCTATATTTAATAATTCTTCGATATATGTCTCTGGATATAGTTTATAAACATAAATAATATCTAGTATTTTTTTATTAATTTCAGCTTTAAGTTTATCTCTTTTAAATTCTATAGCAATTTTTCTCTTAATGTCCTCTGAAACCAAATTTTCTTTTGCCATTTTTTTAATACATTCCATTAACTTCATATTTTTTCTAGGATCTATATTAAATTTAGTATTTTTTTCTCCTGTTTCATTTAGATAATCTTTTCTTAAATATGGTATTAAATTATATCTAGAACTTAAATCTTTAAAATAGTTTTTAATATCTTCATCCATATTTAATTCATTAAATGTATTTTCAGATAAATACGGAGTAATATTTTCTTTTAATATTAGATCTTTATTTATTAACGGTTCTTCTATTATTTCTGAGTCAGAGTAAGGTTCCAATATTTCAGTATCTTGTATACCAGCTTCTATAAATTTAATAGGAAAGTCTTTGTTATTAGGATATGAATATTTTCTAGTGATAACATCTTCAAATGTTATATTGTTTGGTATAGAATCACGTATATATTTTCTTCCAGTAGATGGATTTTTATAGTACATTTGATATCTTCCATCTGATATAGGGGTAATATATTCTTCTAATCTTACTAAATTGCCGTCTGTATTTAAAACAGAGTCAATAGCCGTTTCTTTTAAAAGTTTATTTAATTCGTTATTAATGAAATACTTTTTGTCCGATGCTATAAACATTTTAATATCAAAGCCCATTTTATGTAAATTTTTAAAATCTTCTTTTCCGATAGTTTCTTTTAACATAGATTTTGCATCATCGTCCTCCCCGGAGAAAGTTGAATAATGTCTAAATATATCTACGTATTGTTCATCAGGATCAAGACTAGAATGGCTACAATAACGAGATGCTCTTGCTAATATTTGTTCTATACGAGATTCGTTCCACCAAGGGTCTGTAATATGAACTTGTTTAACGTTTTTAAATGAAACACCTTCCATTACAGACCTTGTTCCAAGAATAATTTTAAGGCGCGATCCATCTTTATTAGCTAAAGAGTTAAATGTACTTTTAGCTCTTTTAATAAGAGTTTTATCTTTATCTTTAGATATTGTTTCAGACGACCATATAAAGAAACTTCCCATTCCTTTATCTTCTTTTAAAAAAGGTACCATTCCACAAACTTCTAACATAGCAGCTAAAGGTTCTACACCATGTGCTAACCAATTTGAAAATATAAAAACTGGGCCGTTACTACTTAATGCGAGTTCTATAATATTGGCAAATTTAACAGAGTAAATTTTAAAAAAATCTATTTTTTCTCTAAAGTTTTGAAATGAAGTTGTATTTAGTATTCTTTTAAAATTTTGTAAACCTAATTGTTTATTTTTAAGAGTATTATTAACTTCAGTTGTAACTTTTGGAAAATATATATTAGAATACTGTTGTGTTGTAACATACATTCCAGTAATTGTATCTTCTTTTTCTGTATCGTCTACATTTCCTAATAATAAATTTTGATATTCACTATACTCTGTTCCTCCTCCTATTTTATCTTTTTTAACATCAGATCTTAAAGCATCTATGTATTCGCTTTTATGTTGTACAGAAAATATATGTTCCATAGTAATAATTCTTTTATAAGGATATGCATTTGGATTACCTCCTTTAAAATATGAGATATAACCAGAACATAAATGTTTAATAACTTCTTTATTAAGTACACATGAGTTTTCATTTACAAAATTTTTAGTAGATTTTAAACATTTATCAGTCTTTTCATCTATTTCCCCTATAAAAAAATTATAAAATTTAGATTTATCAATTGGAAATGGTATTCTTGGTTTTAAAAGATTCATTGTTAAAGCTAATTCATATGGATTATCATATATAGGAGTAGCCGACATTAAAACAATTTTTAATTTTGGATGAAAGTAATATTTAATGGAATTATATAATTTTTTATAAAAAGAACCAGATTCGCTAACTAATCTTTGAATTTCGTCTATTACCAAAAGTCCGTTTTCTGTAAAAAGAGCAGAATTAAAATTTAATAATTTATCGTTTTTAATAAACTGTTTATTTGCACCTGTTTTATACAACTGATTTATAAATGTTTGGTGACTTATTATTTCAAAGGTTTTAATTATTTTAGCTCTTAAACTTTGTTGGAAGTTGTTTATGTCTCTTTTTTTACGGTCTATTTCTACTTGTAGTTTTTTAAATTGTAATTTTAATTGTTCACTGTTATCTCCTTTATCTATGGCATCTATTATATCTAATAATTTTTTTTCAGTTGCTTCTAAATCTTTTGTCTTTGCAGTGAGTAGTTTATTTTGCGGTTCAGATACGTAAAAATCTCTTTCTGTTTTACCACCATTTTTAACTAAACAAAAAGAAGGACATGAAAAAAATTTACCATTTCTTATTTCTCCGGAAATTTCTTCATAGTATTGATCTACTAAAGGAGCCGGTACTGTGTATATCATTCTTTTAGTTGAACTATTTTTAAGAGCTTCTCCTATAACAATTGAAGTGCATGTTTTACCAGAGCCTAAACCATGATAAATTAACATATTATTGAAATTACTAGATTCTCCCATTATCTGACCCATAAATTTTTGCTGTGGACCTAAATTTGAATCTGTGGTATCACAAATTTCAGAATTACTTAAATTTATGTAATTGTCAGAAAATTCAAACGGAGATTCTTCTTTAAAAGCTGTCTTAGAAAAATTTTCATTTACAAAAGATAACATATCAGAAGGTCTGTATTTTTCAGCAGAATATAAATTTTCAAATTTTTTCTCTTTACATTCTATATGATATTTTTCAGCATCTGAATTTTTGTCATAATAATATTGTATACAATTCATTTATTATTATGATATAAATATTTTATTATTCAAAATATATCTTAATTCTCTACTTCATCGTCTGTCTCTACGATTGGAGCAGCGCTTGTTGTAGCTTTAACAGTTTCAAGATCTCTCTGTTTTTTACCAATGTCAGCCTGTTTCGATACTAAAGCTGTATAAGCCTTCTGCATTTTTCCTTGTGTTATAGTTAAAGCATCTACTGCCGCCTGAACAGCGGCATTATCTTTCTTAAGTTCGGTTATTTCATCAGAAACAGCCGTCATATTTGTAGACGCATTTTGTTTAATATCGTTGAAAGCTTTTTCGTATGAAGCAGTATTCTGTGAAATACTGTCAGAAAGAGATTTGAATCTAGAATCTACGACACCTTCTAGACTATTCATTTTATCTCCATATGTCTTGAAGTTAGCATTTGTAGCAGCTTTAAAGTCGTCCATTGCTTTTCCGTAAGCCTTAAAGTTTTCTGCGGTTTCTGCCTGGAAAGAGACAAATCTTGTTGTTAGACTGTCAACAGACTTCTCTACTTCGTGTATTTCATCAATAGAGTCTAAAACTTCTTTTTGAATCGCAGCATGATGTCCCTTTGTATACCATAATTTTTCATAGTCAGTGGGTTGTCTATTGCTAGGATACTCTGCATCATCTATTTCTTTGACACCCATTCCCGCAGCAGCTTTAGCACTATAGACAGCAACTGGATTATCACCTGAGTAAGATTCAAAATTATCACTTTTCATCATATAAAAAAGTGCTAGAACAACAGCGGCCGCAATTATTAAGCCCAAATATAAAGTTTGCATTTATAATATTAAAATATTTTATTTTTTAAAAATTCTTTTATTTAGCAAATTCTTTTCCATATTTCATCCAAAGAAAAATAGAAATTGCAAAACCAATTGTAAAACCAACTACACAATTTTCTGGATTATCTGCCATAAAAAATAGTGTTAGTTGAGGACCTATGAAGTATGTTAAGAGTGAGTAAAAAACCATAATAGACACTGTAGTAATATTACTTAAATGAACCATTTTAATATTATTACAATATTTTATTTAATGTTTTATTCTTTTTCTCAATCGTTAATATTTAATTTAAATTAACAATGTCATTCAAGAATAAGCTAAAAGATCTTTTAAAATTTAGATTATACTAATTTTTCATCCAAAACTAGTATTTCCCTTTTTGGGTCATCCCATTCTCGATGCAGTTATGATTCTGTTATTTTGTTTATCTCTTACAATCGTTACATTGTTTTTATTATACATTTTGGTCTTGGCTTCTATTAATGCTCTTTTTCTAAGTTCTAAAGCTTTTTTACGAGCATCTTCTTGAGCTCTTTTTCTAAGTTCTTCTTTAAAATCTCTAGTTACAGATTTTACCATTGGTTTAAAAGTTTTCATTAAACCTCTTCCAAACTGTTGAGAAGCTGGTGTAACAGCTGCATTCATGCGTCTTACAGCAGGAGGGGCTGCATCGGCCTGTACACCAAAAGGCACCGCCGATGCTCCACCAAAAGGCACCGCCGATGCTCCACCAAAAGGCGGTCTTGAATTGTAATAATTCGGGCGACAATCACGTGTAAATGGATTATAACTGTAACTTCTTATTCCTCTATTCTCGTCAGACCCCATAGCGCGACATCTACGTTGTTGTCTTGCTTCTTCCCGTGCCCTTTCTAGTCTCTCTCGTTGTCTTGATTCTGCTTCTGCCTGCCGTCGTTGTTGTATTAGTCTCTCATTGTATCTAAAAGCTGTTGCCCTTTCAACATTCATTGATTGATCGTATGCCTCTTGCTTTCGGTTACGAATACGTTGAGATTGTCTTGGCGCTCCAAATTTATTTATTTTTTCTAAGTCTGATAATAGTCTTTTATAATTTTTATATTTTCTAGTTCCATCTCTACCTATGTAAGTTATTTTAATATTCTTATTTTTTGCTTTTAACTGAAGTTTTGTAAATGCATTTGCTTTTTGTTCTAGTTCTTTTCTTGTTAATGGAATTCTTTTACCAGTTTTTGTAACCTTTGTAATAAGAATACCTACACTTTTTAATTTTCTTTTTAACGTTTCAACTGAAATCGTTTTTATTTTAGTATATGATTTTCCGAATGCGTTGGCAAAGTTGACGGCGTTTACCACGCCGCCGGGGGCGTTGATGGCGGTGGCGATGGCTTGCGCGGCGGCGACAGGTGTTGTATAAGCATCTGTAAAGGCAATCTGCTGTTGCGCTGATTCTTGCGCCGGCTGCATCCCCGATTGGCTGATTCGTGACAAATCTAACAAAAGATTTGCACCTGTAGTGTCCATTGTAGTTTGATCTAGAGACCGCCTCCCTGCTGCTCGAACTGAATCCAACCATTGTTGTGATGATTCTCTACGAGTAAAGATAGTCATTGGAGCCCTAAAATCTTTAGCTAAACCAGATTCAAATAGTGTAAACGGTAAAAACATTGAAGATATTCTAGCACAAAGTCTATCAAACGTTACGAAAAAACTTACGTGATATTGAGTTCGATAAATCTGGTCAAGGTCCGACCAGCGGGAGTTGTTTAGTTGACGATACGGAGTTAAGCCAGCTATTTGAGGTGCGCCAGGTGCATTTACACCGCCACCTTGTACTTTCCAATTATCTACGAATGCTTTATATCTTAATATTGCACCAAAATCTGCTAGAGTCTTGTAACAAGTTATAAGAGGAATTGAATTTAGATAAAAACAGTCTGTCGGCACGTACGTGCCTCGCTCATTCACGACAATACCATTAATTCTATAAGTGTCTGTTAATGCACTTACAGAAGCGTCTTCTTTATTCATACCCAAGCCTTCTTTGTCGGGGCCGTCATATCCATTAAAATGAGCAAACCCAGAATCGTGCTGGTTGGTCGTCCGAATGCGTTGGCCGTCGAGGCCGGTGGCAAGTTGCGTCGGGTCGGTGTCGTCTCTAATAAAATAGGGCTTTGCATGTTTACAAAAAAATCTATCTATTTTTAAAGCGTATTTCCCAATTGGGTTTGTATTATTATTCCCTGCCAAGTACATGGGCATGCGGTTGCCGTAGGGGTCTTCCGCATATCTATTATATGTAAAATCTAAAAGATCTAGAGGACCGCGCGCGTCGCCAGGTCTACTAAAAATTAGTCTTATTCGAAATTGTGGATATTCTTTATTAGAAGGATGATCATGCTCTCTGCCACCGTCTGTCGTTTCTGTTGGAATATAAGTTACGGGTTTTTGTTTACTATTCCTTACAGGAGGATCGGTTACCGCATCGTTAAGGACATTCTTTCTAACAGTTTTTATACCATATTCTCTAAAAATTACTTGCTTCGCCCCTTGCTGCGCCATATTAACTGAGTCGTCCTCAATGTCCTGACCCATTTCAATCAAAGAATTTATGTAACTCTCTACTGCGCTTCCTGAGGCTGAATCATATTCAGTAGCAAGTGTGCGTATAAGATTTACTTGTTTTAAGCTGGTTCTATTTCTACCTAAACTTAATGCATCGCACAGATAGAGTAAAAGAGATGCATAACTAAATTTAGCACTATCAGCATCTACACATATATTCATAAAGTCTACATCTGGTGCAGAACCTGCCCATGTTTCATTAGAAAACTGGGCAGAAACTATCATGTAATTGATTAAAGCGTTTATAGAATTTGTACATCCTATTTTGGCTACAGATCTATTAGTATAACCAATATCATTGGAAGTTTTTGGTTCTATACCTAAAAGACGAAACATTTCTCTGTCTACATCGCTTGTCATCTGCGTAGTACCTATATCCCCCACATTATTGAACATTGGTGGTGGTGTAAAGTATCTCGAACGGTATCTTTGAACAATCTGCCCAATGCTTGAGGCCTTGGTCTGGTCATATAAATTATTTTCCAACCATGCCACGTCATCATCGTAAGATTTTTTTAAAATTACATAACCTACTTTTCTATTATCAGGCCAATTTGCTGGTCTTTTTGTTGTCGGGACAGCGGAGGCGGCGCGCGGGTTTCTCATCTGAACCGCCGGCGGTGGCGCCAAACTGCCGTTTCTAATTTGATTTAGTACTTGGTAATGGTAGTCGCTATTTGGCGGTATCTGGTCGCAATTTTCAGGTGTTACTTGTGGTTGATCCGGCGTGTTCTGCGGATAAATATAACTCATACCAGAACAAATTCCACTCCCCCCTGAAACGGCTTTATAATGTTTATAATAAACATGCTGGTCTTTATCATTGACATCCGGGAACATAGTCGACGACGACGAGGCTCCCGCTGCGGCCGCTCCCGTGTACTCACTGTCGAGAGCTTCTACGACGAGGTCAGCAGAGCCATCTCCGACCATCTCTTCAATTTCGATATTTTCTTCTTTCTCTTTATCTTCTTCTTTTCTTTTTTCTTCAATACTCTTGGCCTTTCCGCCCTTCTTGCCTCCGCCGCCTCCGCCGCCTCCACCGCCTCCACTATGCGGTATCGACTGGGGTGCTTCAGACCATTTATTTCTATCGGCGGATTCTAAAAAATCGTGACATTGATCTTTAAAAAACATCCAGCGAAGTAAAAAAGGTAAAGTATAATGTATACAATCATTAAAACGATCATCATCGGGGAATAATCTATTGCCAGCGTCATCAAGAGGGATATGTATACCGCGTCCCGGCCGGCCGGCCGCCTGGCCTCCAGGATTATGTAAAGCCCATATTTCTCTAATGTCTATGGTATACGGGTTTCGAGCCATTTGTGGGTCGGTCTGGTTTTGTGGGTTTGCCATTTAATAAATACCTAATATTTTATTTTATTTTAAATTTAAAAATTATTGTGTTTCCATTCTAGATAGTATCTTACTTGACCTGGTCTATTTAGATCTGTAAATTTAAAAAATACATATGCACTTTCTGTTAAATTTATAAGAAGTTCTTTAAAATAACTTAATTCAGAATTACCATCCATATAATATGGATTTTCTACTAAACATTTAGTATTGAATATTCTTTTTTTATGTTGTAAATTTAAAAGTGCTATATATTTAGGACCTTGATTTGTAATAATATTGTCGGGATAAAATCCTAGGTAAAAATATTCTGTTGAAGTATACATATTTGCCATACCTTTCATGTTTAGATAATCCATGTAATAATGATCATCGTATTCAACCCCCGAATTTGCAATATACATTAACCAATTGTGAGCCCAGTTTTCTACACTTAAATGTGTCAAAAG
>Ga0181393_1000270_pt1 | contig 19278 bp, 29 predicted proteins | sample 16SPOviralmetaG_FD_130122 | JGI IMG/M metagenome (GOLD analysis project Ga0181393, IMG submission 130122) | Marine viral communities from the oligotrophic San Pedro Time Series (SPOT) site, San Pedro Channel, CA, USA - 16 SPOT_SRF_2010-10-21 | ecosystem: Environmental > Aquatic > Marine > Strait...
ACCACCATTCCATTCTCTATACACTTAGCTAACCAATACTCAACACAAGATCTGCCAGCTTCTGCAAAATGCAAATTACCTTTATATGTAAAATCTATACCATACAGGTCTAACCTTGCTACTTTATTATACAAAGCAAAAGCTATAGCAAAAGGTACAGTATTGTTAAGGTAAGAACATCTAGTTGCTTTAACTACTTCAGCTATAGGGAACTCCACTAATCCAGGACAACGTTCATCTAACTCACACGTGTATATTGGTCCAGGGTGATTAAGAACTAAATTTTTCATAATACCTGTTTGACTGCCTGCTGCATCAGAATCTAGAAACCTAGAGGCTGGATCTAACATGAATATTCTATCACATTTCGTAATCTCGCCCATAGCGTTTATGCCCCAAACTTCATCCCAAGTTTTGCTGTGTGATTTAGCTAAATGAAAATCTAATTGACTTTCCCCCATTGCGACTAGGGCGATGTGTGCGCCTTCGAGGTGCTCTAATTTCATTACTGTGGTGATCTCCTTACTTGGTCATATCTATATTGATCTTGGGTAGATTTACCTTCGCCAAGATTTTTCAGTAAAGCTATAGCTTCTTGAAATCTTTGTTCATAGATTGGTAGTGATTCATAGTTTTTTAGATAAACCATGGCTTCTGTTAAACTTCCGTATAATAATGCATTAGGAGCATTATCAGATAACCAAGTTGTTCCAGAATCACCTGCCGAAGTAAGGGATGAGGGTCTAAAGAAATAATGTAACTCAAATGTATATGTTGTATCAGGGGTTGGTGCTAATATAAAAGTATTCTCATCAAACTCTGCATAATATTTGGGTAATCCTGTTGTCGAGGATGCGGGTGTAAAATCCCGTATAAAACTTGGGTGTTTTAATTGTAGATAGTTGTAATTAGAACTGCTGTCTATTACAGCTAAACTGAAAGAAGAAAGATAGTCGGTAGGCGAACCTAGATAGGGGGAACTAGGGGTTGCTTGTCCTGTTACATTTTTTATAAAATCGTCTAACTGAACACTTTTTAAAATTCGTTCTTCTGTTGTTTTTATAAAGTTAGGTAGATTAGTAACAAAAGACGTTTCAGTTGATTCTGAATAATCTTGTATGGCTGTTTTTAAAGTAGATAATGTCCAACTCATTTTTTATCCTGTTGTAACAGTTACTTCTCCAAGTTCGCCCACAGACTTAGCTATAAAAAAGCTAGAGCCAATCGTATCATTATGGGAGATAAACATAGAAGGAGCAGTAACTCCTAAACTGTTTTTGGTGTTTCCTGTTTTCACTATACCGTACCCTGTGGTTGGAACAGGTTCTGTTCCTCTTGGCTGTAACAAAGCCTCAGGGTCAGTTGGGGTTATCACAGGCTGTAGTTGTGGGTGTTTAGGTTCATAACAATCGAAACAAACTTTTAAATTATTCCACTCAGTTTTTAGTTGTGTATACTTATACACAAACCCACACCTATCACATTGAGCTCTAGAGTATTTACCAACAGCATAAGCCATTATAGATAACTCCTGTGTGGAACTAAATGCAGAGAAGCTCTTCCACGGTCTTCATCTGCAGCTAATTGAAAATCTTGCTCATATTGTTGTTTCAATAACCCAACTCTTTCTGGGTTCTTTTTTAAAGCTATGTAGTAAGCTAGTCCACTAGCCATACAAGGCATAAACCTTGAAGGCACTTCTGGGTCTTGTGCTGATGCTGTTACATCATCTATTCTTTGTATGGTATTAGCTACTAATCTGTATGTAGCAGCAGAGTCTGGCGTTGGCCAGACTTTTACGACAGGTGTTGTTTGCCTGTCTAAAAAATATTGTGTAGGTCTTCCAGTAGAAGCTTTATCAGGTATATTTAGATACTCTGACCTACCTATTCTAGTTAATTGTAAATCTGTTGTAGTAGATCCATCTATTTGTCGTATAACGGCAGAAACTATGTCTATATCATAAGAATTTAAAGTATAACTATTTGTTCCTGCTGTTAAATTTGTGGTCACTTGTTCTATAGTCCAGAGGTTTACACCTCTATTAGCCCAATCTGCAAACATGATGTTCAGAGACCGCCTAGCAGTCTCTGCATCATATCCTGTCCTAAGTTCTAAACCAGCTAATTCATAAGCTTCTTCAATAGTGTCCGCTATAGTTAACTGAAAGGTCTTAGTCCCTGAGGTCGCCATTTTAGTATTCTTTTATTACTGTTAGTACGATAACATAAGAATCTGCACTAGCGTGCCCAGTAGTGGTGAGTTTTATGTCGCCTGTTTTTCCACCAGAAGCAGCAGTATTCTGTAAGCCTCCCATGTATGAAAAATCAACATCGTCGCTATAATCTGAATTTAAATCCCAGCATATAGTGTTTGTACTAGCGTTCCATAATAACTTTACGCTCATACCAAAAGTTGAATAATTAACTCTTGCGACTTTACACCCTGTGCAAGCAGCACCATCCGTGCTTCTTACAGCAAGTGCACTTACATCTACTTTAGTAACAGCTGACTCACCAGTTCCATCCGATGTGTTAGTTAACTGTATAACAGCTTTTCTATCATCATCTACAATCGTTGTTGAAGTTACTGCGTCTGCCATAATTTACTCCTATTAAGCGTCAGCAAATGGTGTAACTATAGTTCCTGATCCTAGTATTATGCCTTCTACTGCATATTTTGCAGAAGCCATGGCAGTTACTTTTACAATACTACCTACAAGCCCACCTTTAGTTGTGCCATTCATAGTTATTACATCATTAGATGCTGCTGAGATAAAGGTCTTACCTGTAGCATCGTCTACACCTGTATAAAGTCCACCTACAAATTTATCTGTTCCATCTGTAAGAATATCCATATCTGTAGCAGCAGTTTCTACAACAAAGTAAAAGCTTGCTCCTAAGTTATTGAGTTGGTTTGGATCTGTTGGATCAGAAGGTGATGTTGTTACTATACTAGGTAGTGTAAACTTACCATCAGCATCATTGGTGGTTAGTATTTTACCTGCGTGTGCTGCTACTGTAAGTGAAGTATCAGCTGTTAAACTAACTACTGCTGTACTACCTGCTGAAATAAAACCAGCTAATGATTTAACTGGACCTGAAAATGTCGATTTTGCCATAATTTCCTCCTTTGGAAATAAGTCTTATCGTCTCGGCTTGTCTGCTAGGTCAGTCGATAAAACAAATTATTTATCCTAGTCGAATTTATTCTATAGTAATACTTATAAAAAAGAAAGGGATCCGAAGATCCCTTTCCTAAGCTACGCTTACTGATTAAGCACCTGGAGATCCGTAGATTCCACGCCAATCACTAAAGCCAAAAGAATATCTTTCTCTAGCTTTATACCTAACGTTACCAGTTTCGAAGTCACCTTCCATTCCAGTTGTCATTGCAGCTCTTTCGAAGTGCTTTAGACCATTAGGGGCATCAGTCTTGATAAAGAAAGCATCTGTATCAGTTAGATAGTGGTTAACAACATAACCCTCTGGGAACATTCCCATGTTCTTCATAGCGTTGATGTCATTATCCGATGTAGCTACTCTTCCTGGAGAATTTAATATTCTGTCAGCCACAAATTGTAGTTGTGGTGGAACGATTAGCTTTCTAGCTTGTACATTTACTTTGATACCTCTTTCATCTTTAAATGCGGAGATATCAATTAATGCATTCTCTAACGAAGTTTCGTTTAAGTCAGCAGCAGTGCTTGGTTCATTAGACTGATCGCCAGCTGTTAAAGTTGGGTGGTCAGTTGTCATGAGAGGTTTTCCGTCTCCTCCTGGGAAGGAAGTTGAGAAACCATTGTTAAGCACGTTTGCAGCTTTTACTTGCTTCGTGTTTGCCATTGATCTAGCTAAAGCTCTTGTGTATCTAGAAGATAGTGTATCGTAGAGGTTATCTTCGATAGCTTCTTCTGTCAACGCAAATGCTAAGGCTACTGTTTCATGAGTGTAACGAGATGTGAAAGTTTCTTGAGCTGCATCATATGTGACTGCTGCGCCTTCCCCTTTTACAGGAGCTTGTGCAAAGCCTGATAACATCACTTCTTCCTCAAACGCTCTGTCTGAAGATTCAGTGTCAAAAATCTCAGCGTGCTCATTCTCGTAACGGTTATACTCGAGACCAAAAAGTGCATTCAGTCCTGGCTCGAGTTCTTTTACTAATTGCGCTCTATTAATTGCCATTATTATTCACCTTTTAGTTATTGCCGAATACAGAAGCAGGGAATATCACATACAATCTAGCGTATTGACCAATAGAGTTATCAGGTCTGTCTACAAACCCTACTACTGTCGCAATACCACTAGAAGTTGTAGTTGTTACACCTTCTTTTGATCGACCTGTGTTAGAATCACCTGCAGTTGTTGAAATCGTATTAGTTGTTCCAATAGATGCTTGTGTAGGAGTCCCAGTTGACTGAGCTTCATAAACAATATCAGGATCGGAATATACATACGCTTTCGCATTTGCAGAACCTAGTGTTGCAGTATCCGCTGTCCATACTTTCGAAAAGACAACAGAACCATCGGTTGCTTGGTATTCAACCCCTGCGAATACGCCTAGAGGAGTACCAGTTGCAGTCCCCTGAATTACTAAACCGCTAGATAGATTAACAACATCACCACTAAAGATAGATGCGTTAGTCGCACTTGCGATTGCAAACTCAGAAGGTCTTATAGTACCACCAGACATATGATAAGCAGGTGTGAAACCATTTGGGCTATTTACATTTGCCATTTATTTTCACCTTTTTATTATATTAAAATTAAAATTCATAATTCTTACGAATCATTTCCTTTACCAAATGTGATTTGAGAATTTCTATTAGGTTGACTAATAGGCATTCTGCTATCACTCTCACGCATAAGATTCGAATCGACTGCCTGCATTTGGTCTGCAGCCATTTGTTTGTAGTATGCACGTCGTTGATTGACGGTTTCGATAGGCATCTTTGCGAGTATTAACCCACCTACTCCGATTACACCTATATGTCTTCCATCCTCTACAGTTGGTGCTTCAAATTCAGGGTGTTCCTCAGCTCTCACTGGTTCCCATCCTTCACGAATACGTTTTGACATATTCGCTTTATCTTCTACTCCTACCATAGATTCTCTAAGCCATCTATAGATATAACCATCAGGTGGCGTTGGTGCGTCTAATAAAGACGGTGGTTGCCATGGTTTAAGACGAGCTTCACTATCTCGTGTATCTGCAGATCGAGGAGCTCGATCCGTTGTGGTGATTTCTTCTTGTTTATCAGCCATTTTTATCTCCTATTTTACGTGTTTAGCGTATTCTTCAAGAGGTACACCTAATCTTTTAGCAATAGCTACTTGACTTGGTGACAACTTGACAGTGCGTGCTTTCCCTGCTTTTCCTCTCGTACCTCTACTTGAGTTTGCTACAGGTTCTTGCATGTTATTATTTAATTGAGAAACTTCTCCACCATTATTGTATTTATGTGGAAAAGCTTTCGCCATTCTTCGATCAACCTCTGAATAATATTCATCAGAAGCTGGATCAAAACCTTCTTTTTCAACTAATTGCCTATGAAAAGCAAAAGCACTCGTAGTCATTGCTAAGTCTTCACCAAACCAATCATTTTTACTCGCCCAATCTTGAGCTTTAGGATCTGGTTCTGCAACTTGTTCTACTGGTTGTTGTTGTTGTTGTTGTGCTTGTGGAACTTCTACAGGTGTTTCTTGAACTTGTGGTTCTGGTTTTACTCTCGTTAAACTCTCTTGTTCTACAGCAAGTTTTGCTACATCTTTTTGAGCAGATAACATAGCTTCTGTGTCGCCTATATCATGTGCTTGTTTGTAACGTTCTTCTGCTGATTGTAATTGAGTATCAACCCTAGCTGAGTATTCATCATAAAGATTTTGATCTTTTTGTGAAAGGTTTGCTTGAGTTGTGTTGAGTTTTTCTTGAACACCTTTGGCATATTCTATTGCTGCTTGTTCTCTTCTTTCTGCTTCTCTTATTTTATAGGTTAGTTTGTTAATTCTTTTCTTTACGGATTCGCTATATTCAGCTACTTCTTCTTCGTTAGATACATCCTTCTCAGGTTCTTGTTGTGTCTCTACTATAGGTTGTGCTTCAACTTCTTCAAGCACAGGGGCTTCTTCAGTTGTTGCTTCTAGTTCGACTTCTACTGCTTGTTCAACAGTTTCTTCAGCTTGTTGCATGGATTCTGCCATGGTTCTTCTCCTGTTGCGTGATTACTCTACATCCTCTGGGTTATTAACCACAGCGAGTATTTCATCATCGTTTAATAAACGCAAGTCCCCACCATCAATTTTGATTCTGGCTCCTGCGTACCTTCCAAAAATAACCCAGTCTCTTTCTTGGCACCAAGCGCCATTCGGAAACTTGTTCTTATCTTTGTAAGCATCTGGTCCCAATGATACTACGAAACCGACATTAGTACCTAATCTTTCTTTTTCTACATAAGATTCAGCAAGATGTATTCCACCTTTAGTTACTGCTTTTTGTGTAAAAGGTAAGATCAGCATCCTGTATCCTGTGGGAACAGGTAGCTTTTCTGCTACTGATTCATCTTCTTGTATCGACTCAGGTGTAAATTCCTGAATGGGTTCTTCTTCCTTTTTTAACTCTCGTACCTTTTCAATATGATCAGGTATGGGAGTGCGTGTTGACTCTGTTGTTTCAGATGCCATCGTTTTGCTCCTTTATATTTTGCAGGTCTATTATAATTCTCTCAGCTGAGCTAAGACCTGATAGCTCCCCAAGAATTCTTTGATACCCCTCCCAGTTCTGGACTCCACCTGTTTTTAAAACTTCTGTAAGATCGTCTTGTCTTTGACGTAGTTCTCGTAAAGTTTTTTCAACTATGTATAGTCCGTCCATCTAGCAGTCCCAATCCCTTCTTGCCCAATAATTAGCACTACATCTATCACTTTTAATTCCACCACTACGTGCGCAATAAGATTTTTTACGTGCTTTACTGTTTTTGTGCATACCTAAATTAGCGTCGCCAAAAGTAATACGTTTAACTTTATTACCACCACTACTACATTGCCCAACAAAAACTACTTTACGTTTTTTCCCATATCCAGGTTCACCTTTGCGCAAACCTCTTGGTTTATTGAGTGTTACTTTTTTACCTTGATATTCTGCCATACTTTACTCGTCATACAAATTATTAAATGTTACTTTAGGATCAGTGTAACTTTCATGTCCTTCTGCTGAATGTGTCCATTGAGATGGTCTAAAATCTGGTGCTCCTTCTCCAGTAACCCAGAGTGCTGGGCTAGTAGCCCTTACTCTATTATTAGGTAATGCTACAAAGTTGCCCTGCCATTTACAATCTTCTGTAATATAAAGTACATGAGATTGTTTGTGTTGAGCTGGGTCATCAGCTATATCATTACCAGTATAGTCAACAGTAAACATATACTTTCCATTATAAAACTTTCCATCAATTTTGCAAAGCCATGGTGATGAAGAAACTCTGTCCATAACTATAACAGAATGATCTCTTGATTCACAATCCCATGGTTGAGCTAAATGGTCTTCCATAGGAACAGGATATTCTTCACTGGGAATATCCGCAACTAAAGCTTGTATTGGCATCCTTGCCCACATCGCACCACCGTGTATATTTCCTTCATCCCAATCTTCACAATTATTTTCTTCGCCTGTAAATACAACTTGAAAACTCAAGGATCTATCAGGGATCGTGTTAACTGCTATAGCGAGTGCGTGAAGATATTCGCCGTGGTATTTTTCGTGGTTATGTGTAAACTCTCTTCTTACCCAGCATTTAAAGTGCGGGATATTGCTGATGAGGTGTGACACTTACTTTTTCTTTTTTCTAGTAGTTTTGCGTTTTGCTCCGCCTTTTGACATTTTACGTTTCATGCCACCTTTTGACAGTTTACGTTTGGCGTTCATTTTGCTTCTTCTCATAACCATGGTATTAACCCCATTTTTTAGTTTTAGTTCCGCCCCAGTATTCTACAGCATGCCCTTCTGATATAAGTTTTTGACATATATCTTCACCATCTGCTGTGTACGGAATACCGAGTATTCTTCCGTACTTTCCTTTTCCCAGTGATTTAACCTTAAATGTTCCAGTACAAAGTTCAATAAGTCTGTCTTTAGCTTTTAGACCAAGTGCTTTTTCTGCTAGGTTTCTTGTTCTAGATTCTGGTGTATCTATACCAGCTAACCTGACTCTCTGTTTGTTTAACTTGACATCAAAACCAAGATCTAAAACACAGTCAAACGTGTCTCCGTCTATCACTCTATCTAGTGTAGCTCTGTATACAAACTCATCTGGTGAATCGCTCATGAGTATTTAGTTGTTTTTCTACGCTTAGACATAACCGCACCACATCCTTTGTGCTTTGATTTTTTAACTTTAGTTTTAGCCACCGTTTCTGCTTCTTCTACGGTTTGCATTACCTGCTAAAACTTCTCCACCACCTTTCATCATTTTAAAATCAGCACCAGATATTTTACCATCTTTATTTTTATCTAGTTTTTTCTGATCGCCATGAAGTCCACCGTGGGATTTCTTAGCAGTTTTTGCTGCGTCTTTAAAGTTTTGTTCTGTTGGTGCACCTTTAGCACCTTTTTTACGCATTTTTTCTCCAGAGCCTGCTTCTATGCGTTTACGTTTTGCGTTTATGTTTGCATATAATCCTGGTTTTGCCATTATCTTACTCCGCTAGGGCTAGTGTTAAATTTTGTGCCTTTAGTTGCTGCGCCTTTACCTTGAACAGTTGTTTGACCTTGACCAAAAATATCACTGTTACTTTTAGTTAAAACCGTTGTGCCTTTAACTGGTTTAGATAGATCTATTCTATCTGGAGCAGGAAAACTAACTTTTTTGTATTTAGTTGTATCTTTCATTTATTCACCTTTTGTATTTGTATCTGCTGATCTGACATCTTTTAATATCTGACCATAAGTTTTATTATTATCACTTTGAGCTTTAAGTAAAGCTTCTTCTCTATCTTGAGCCACTTTCATTTCTGCTATTGCCTCTTGAGATTCTATTTTAGCTATATCCACCTGACTTCGTAAAGTATCGGCTTGAGCTCTTTGTGCTATTTCTTCACGCTTGAGTTCTACGACAGGATCGATCTGCGTATTTTGTTGCGCTTCTGCTAGAGCTTGTTGTTGACCAGTTACTTGTTGTGTAGCATTAGCAGCAGCAAGTGCTATCTCGTTCATTACTTGTGGATCTTGTATTTGCTCAAGTGGTGGAAGTTGTTGACCTAACGCTTGTTCTATTTGTTGTTTATAAACCATAGAAGTATGTTCTTGTATGTTGGCTTGTATTGCCTGTAAAGATACTGGGTTTTGTTGCATCATAGGATTCTGTAAGAAAGCTGTGTGTGCAGTTATGTAAGCATCGTGGTTCTGGAACTCAAAAGCTTTTATAGGTTGTCCCATAATTGCTGCTTGTTGTTCACTTACTGGATCTCTAGGCGGTACTTCTTCTTGAGGCGGTAAAAGTAGTTCTATGTTTTTTACTTCTAAGGCTTCGTACATTCTTTTGTACGCTTCACGCAGATTATGTATTTGCGGTGCTGCTTGTGCCATCTGTAGTTCTTGTTGAGCTAACATAACACGTTGTGCCATACTAAATATATTGGGATCACTGACTGGAATAATATCTACACGATCATCAAAGTCTGATTGTTTGATTTCAGAAGGTGCGCCCTCCACCGCATAGGGATATGACGGTGGCAATGATCTAGAGAAAACTCCAGCCAGTAATCTAAATTCTTTCTTTTGTGCATAGTGTAAACGTTTATGTATAGCGGACATAACTTTAGTGCCACGCTCTAACATAGCTACAGTTGTGCCTACTGGTAGTTGTTGACTACCTATATCACCTACTTGCATGTCTGCTATGTTTGCAAACCTTCTACCTGAGTCAATAAGTACACCTAATAGTTGACTTAGTACGCTACTTGGCTCTTTATACGGTAAAGGCATTAAGGCATCACGTATTGTGCCTCCTGGAACATCAACATCCCTAAATTCTCCAGGTCTGAGGGGTTGATCTTCACCTTGTACACGCATACCACGTGCTTTAAACCCTGCTGGGAGGTTTGATAACGTACCTGCGTCGATTAATTGTCTTAAAATAGACGTTGCTGACTTAGTTAGCCCACCAATCATGTGAATTAAGCCAAAACCGTAAAAACCTAGCCCTGGAAGGAATTTATAGTGTATAAAATACTCTTTTTTACGGAATAATTCGTCTTCCATAGCCCAATTTCGCCTTATTGCGAGTATTTCACCTGAATCTTCAAGGATAGTTACTATATAGGGTACACCGTATTCGTATTCATCGACCCCTTCGAGCTCTAAATCAACGTGTACCTCTAATAAAGTGTATTCATTGTAGTCACTTGTCGGTCTACTGAGCCCTTGTAACTCATCAAGCTTGTCTTTTGCTTCGTTATAGTCAGGTTCACCAGCTGAACCAATGTCAAAATCACGGTAAACACCGTTTAATTGCATTTTTCTGATGTCATTGCCTGTCATTGTGATGACATGTGTTGTTCTTGGGCTAGTTTCTAGGTTAGTGGTGTCATAACTTACGACTAAGTTTTCTGCTTTTACAAATGCAGATGTAGCTCTACCCAGTAATGAGTCAAAATATACTTTCTTGAATGCGCTACCAGCCAACGGTAGATAAAATAACAGACTATCCATATCTGGATCATACTCTTCCATAACTTCTGTTATCTGGTAGTTCATATATTCCTTGACACGTTTGCACTGTGCTTCTATTTCAGGATTGTCAAGTCCTACCATTTTTGTACTCACGGGACCATTGGCTGGTAGCAATTCTTTATAGGCTTGTGCCTGAAATTGAGTTGCCGCTTCTGCAAGTAAAGGGTGAGTAACTCCACTTGCTCCTGGGAATGGTGTATCACGTTCTTCTGATTTTATGCCTAATAAATCTAGACCATCAGAAAAAGTTTGTAACCATTCATCACGGGATTCTTTATCTTCTTCGAACGCTGCGATAAGTTCACCTGATATTTCACCAAGTTCACTCGGATCTAAAACTAAAGCAAGGTTTGAGTTGTGTTCTGTTTCTAATGCTTCCGTATCATCAACAGGCAACATCTCACCATTAGTTCCTACTTGAAATTCTACACCGCCATCGTCATTAGCTTCTTCTAATTCTACAACTAATTCTTCCTCTGACGTTATAGGGTTTTCCTTTTTAGGATATCTTTGTGCTTCTATCGCCATGGTTCTCCTTTATAGGTTATCAATAATAACTTATTTTCTTCCGATATAAAACTTCTTCTTCGTAATCACTTGGTAGTTGTACAAAGCCACCTTGTCTAAATCTCATTAACGCTTGTGTGGTTGAGTCTACTAAGTCGTCGTGATCGCCTGCTGGGAATGCCGCACATTCTTCTATTACATCTTTTGCCCAGTTAGTGTCAGGATACCAAACCATACCAGACTCGAACAATGGAGCACAGGCATTGACCCTTGCTACCTTGTCGTTGCCTTTTGATGGCGTGTAGTTTTGTACAGGTATACCTACGTTCCGCAGTTCTTGTGTCAAAGGCATACCGCTCGCTTTGCCTTCTATGATCACTACGTCAGGTTCCCAGTGTTCGTACTGCTTGAAGGCTTGACCTTTCAGTTCAGGGAAGTTGTACTTACCTTTGACTACATCTAATAATATGATGTGTGGAGCATCGCCGTTGTATATTTCTTCACCACCTAGTCGACCTTCTGGATAAAATACACCCCATGTTGTAATAGCTGAGTAGTCCGCCAGCTCTGATTTTAAAAACGCAGTATCGTAACTTTGTATAATATAATCACAGGCAGGTGGTTTATCGTTTGGCCATTCTTTCCACCACTCCCTCTTTATAAGTGCGCCTTCTTCTGATGAAGGGTTCTGCATATATTGTGCGTGCCACTTTGGTCCACCTCTCAATGAAGCTTTGACACTTTCCATTTCTTCTATTGACCAGTACTCTGGCCATAGCGGATTACCACTAGGTAAAATAGCAGGGAGCTCGATAAGTTCCCACTGATCCGCTTTAGGATCGCGAGCTGCATCTTTGAGTAATCTACCTGTTAAGTCGTTGACGTTCCATCGCGTCATAACTATAACGATGCTACCTCCAGGCTGAAGACGTTGTCTTGGTCCAGAAGTATACCACTCGTATACATCGTCCATGGACTTTGGGTTAAGGGCATCTTGCTCTGAGTGGGGGTCATCAATAATAAATAGATCCGCACCACGTCCAGCTAACGCACCGCCCACACCAGCTGCATAATATTCACCTTTAAGTTTAGGGTTACGTTTATCTTGTGTTTCCCATTTACCTGCTGCTTTTGAGTCTGGGTTAATAAGTACGTTGTCAAATATCTTTTCGTAATCTTCCATTAACATAAGGTCACGAATCTTTCTACCAAATTTTACAGCAAGGTCTGCGGTGTGAGTTGCTTGTAGTATTTTGAGCGACGGATTACGACCCACGAGATATGCAGGAAAGTAATGAGACGCAAACTCAGACTTCGTGTGCCTTGGTGGCATGTTTATAATAAGTCTTTTTATTTTACCGTCGGCTATACGGTCAAAGGCTTCTGCCATTTGTTTATGGTGAGCACCTTCCACGAACGATGGCCACTGGGTTTTGACAAAAGATAGAAACTTAGATTGCGCACCTTCTACTCTTTTGAGTTCTTCTAGCCTTTCTGATAGTTCTAGGTGTTCTTTTAAAACATCTTCGGGTAGTTGTTCAAGCTCGGGGCGAATAGTCATGCAGCGATCTAATACTTGAGAGTCATTAATGGCTTACGGACAGCACCACCACGGTTAAAAACTAAAGTCTTAAATATTTCTTTTAGTTCTGGAGTCATTTCTATTTCTAAAAACTCGTTGAGGTTTTCATCATCTATTACTTTAGCGTTTAGCTTGATACCGTATTCGCCTTCTATACGTTTAATTCCTTTTTCCGTGAGTTTTTTATAATCTTTAGCTAGTGCTTTAGCTGTGTCGTCTGGGAAATATTTGTAACCTGATAACGTATCTGCAACAACAGGTTCTAATCCATCCATTGTTGTTTCCATTTCTATGTCTCTTGCACGTGGTGGCATTAACTCTTGACCTGTTTGTCTAGCTAAAGCATAATCATTAATAGGAAAACGTACTACGTCCGCACCTTTTTCTACCGCTTCATTTAGTGCTGTTTTCATGTGCATGGGGAACCAATCTTTAATCATAGGTGCGTCTATGCCCTTGCCACCTACAATTAAGTTTTCTATTTTTGCTGCAAATTTACTTGCGTTATCTTCTAAGGATAGTGTTTGAGATTCGTCTATACGTTCTAAGTCTAGCTCGTCGTATGGTTTTCCGTTTCTGTCGATGAGAGTCGTCTCGTTCCCAAACATAGGATAATCTTTCGGTAGTCGGAACTCTTCCATAATCTCATTACCTACCCTATCTAGTTCAGTTACTTGTTCGTCTATTAGTTCTCTTAAATCATCTAAAGAGTTGCCTGAATCTTTTACAGCTTTTTGTATTCCTGGAGAATTAGCGAGTTTTTCTAAACTTTCCCCTCTCATTATTTTATTGGCTATACTTTTTTCTTCCCCTTTAATAGCTAGAGGTAGTTTATCTCTAGGTAGTATTTTCATAGACGTGTCCATTCTATACATACCTGACTGACCTTCTGCTGGTATTAATACTTTTTGACCATCAATATCGTATAGAGCAGAACGAGTGGTGAATATACGGTTTGTGGCATTAGGGTCAAAAGAGTCTCTGGTAAATTCAGGTAGTTCGCCTGTGCCTACTTCTTTATGTCCTGGGTCTTCAAAAAGTCTACCATACCTTGGAGAATCTAAGGCAAAACTGCGTTCGGTGTAGTTTAATATAGGAGCACTATCCATGGCTTCTGGTAGTGTTCTTGCTGGTGTGTCTGATTTAGGTATGTTAGGTAGGTAGGTAGATCGCATTCCACCCAAACTAGCGCCAACATCCCCAAGATCATACTGAGATTCCATTTCTTTTATTGTTGGTTTGTTTTTACCTATATTATCTAACACTTCTTGAAGAGTAGCTTTAGTCTTCATAAGTTCTGGAGGAACAAACTCTTTTACTTGTCTTTGGTAACCTCCTTTAGCAGCATCAGGTACTTTTGATTCAATCTGTTTGAGTATATTTTCTACAGGATAAGCTTTGTTGAGGTCAGAAGCTTCTGATGCAAACTTGACTACTTCACGTTCTAATAGCGTTTCTACATTGGGTCTTCCTACAGTTGCTGCATCTTGTAGTCCTATGTCTCGAACATCTTCTCGGAAATCTGATGCTTGATCTAAAGCCGTTGCATCACTCCGAGTTCTAAAAGCTTGAGTTGGAGTTACGTTAAGCTCGCCTTTGTTTCGTAACTTTTTGATCATAGGACTTATTGGTAAAAACGGTAGTGCGCTTAGTCCCATTATACCAGCACCCATAACACGGTTGCCTTCATCAAATATGTATTTACCTTCTCGTGCACCTTGCACATCGCCAAAGCCTGGAAGAAACTCTGATAAAAATGTTGTGCTACCTGCTAGTTGTTGCGCACGGTAATTATCTATGCCCATGTTGCGCAGTAAAGTGGCTATACCTTCTTTTTGTTTTTCTAACGGAGAAGGGTCATAGGGTAACAGTTCCTGTTCTCCTGGAGTTGCCCTTAGTGCGAGTTCCGCGTCAGTGTATTCTGTAGCCATTAATTTTTTGCAAAAAATTTTTTAAACAGTGTGTTCTGTGTATATAGTGTAGTCTAGCTAACCTAAAAAGTAAAATCCTATTCTAATGTCAATCAAAAACTCAGCCTGTAGCCTTATATATAATCGTTATCGTATAAGGGGGGTAGGGGGTAAATAAATCAAGGTTCGTGGTCGGTTCAAATCGTAGGCGTAAAAAAAGGGTACTTGGTTCAAGTACCCTTAATTTTTACTAAGCTACTTGGCTTCTAGCGTAATAAATCCCCTCGCTAAATCGTACTTAATATCTTGGGCATTTACTAACCTAGTTGCTAGGGCTTCGGTCACCGTCATACCGCTCAGGGTTAGGTGGCGTTCCGCGTTATGCGTTGCCCTTGCTATTTTACCTGTAGGTGTATAAATCAAGTCACCGTTCAGTCCGCCTAAGTTCACTTTAACTTCGGTCTTTTTATTAGTAGTAGTTTTCATATTGTTTTCCTATTTACGTTAGTCGTAATTAACTAACTAAGGTCATATTATCCTAAGTAAAGTTTAAAGTAAAGTATTAATTAACCAACATCAGTAAATAAATAATCGTTCAAAATTTAATCAATCGCGTCCGTGTTCCGATTGCGATCGCATTGTGATCATGGACCATGGTGCACATGCCATCACAATATGCATATGCACAACGGATTTTTAGATTACCATCAATTATCTGCACAACGGTTTTCTGATTACCTTGCCAATGTGTTGTGATATAATGACCGTGGACTATTGGCTATTGGCTGGCAGTCCACAATCCACGGTTCACAGTCCATATCTCATAGCTTTTTCACCCTTGTCCGTGTGCTCGGGACAAGTTAGTTCTATATATAGTGTCCTGAATTAATGTAACCATCGTTCGTATTCTGTTTCACATGCTTTATCTCACCTTATACATTGGTACCAACATATTACCACGAACCACAGTCCACGTACCTATTACCTTGTTCTAGCCAATAGGTCGCTAATAGCCTAGCCAATAACCCAAGATAAACGAGTAACTAAGAGGTATACAAGGAACACCCTATTACCTTATTGGCAAATCAGAGATATTTTACGAAAAAAGAATTATAAAATTGGTGAGAAGTAATATAGAAACAGCGTGACCCAGAACGGTAGAAGTACCACGAGCCACGCTAAAGCGTTCAGGATATATTCAAACTTGGTCACTTTCAAGGGCAGCCTCAAAGCATATATCACATAAATAATGGTCTAGCTCAGTATCTAGATAACTTAGACCAAACTTTTCAGTTATGTAATCAAAAGGGTCATGAAGCATATTCGTAGTTCGGTGAGCCTTAAAACCACTTACAGTTGCAAAGTATCGATGCTCCATAATTACGTACACAGGTTCTTTAAAAGCATGACGAGGGTTTTTACCAAACATGGCAGTTTTTACTTCCTTACTGAGTAAAGCAAACTGCGTAGGGGTGAGTTGTAGAGCGACACACGCACCAGTTTCCTCACCATAACGAGCATATATACAAGGTATATAGCCAGCGGATGAAGGCTCATAGATTCCTTGACGAAAACCCAGTAGGCGATCAGCCACACTTTCTACAAAGATATCTTCAGCATTGACCAGTGAGTAATTCAACATATAAAACTCATTGTGGTGCTCACGGATGGTGTCGACCACAGGTTTTACATAATCCACATATTTTCTAAAAGCGGTATATTGCGACATAATTTATTCCTATATTTATTAAACTTACTAGATAATTATAGCTATGAAGCTATTGATCACTATAGGCGATCACGTATATCACTAATAATTTTACCAGTGAGACTTCCCAGTAAATACCACCCCAATATAATAACCAGAGCCTGGAACATGTACCACGGTATATAGATTAAAGATATAAGTAAGTCCATCATAAATATCTAACCTCAAAGATTACTCTTTCAACTGTCGGCATCCACACAAGAGCAAGGTATAGAGCAAACAAAACAAGCCCTACAGTAAACACTATTTTAAATACATTCATCCAACTGTCCTGTAGATAGTCTATAGCGTTGCTAATCTTGTTAAACACTCGTTCTCTTTTCCGTATCACTTTTTTAGGTCTTCCCATTTTTTTCTCCTTTATCTTTCTTCTATGTCTGTATAAATTTCTGCCCAAGCTTTACCTGTAATTTCTAGGTAATCTCGACCTATTGTCTGTATTTTTGGCAACGTCACTTCCTCACACTTACCTGACTCTATGGTCTCTTTTGGGTTTACTGCCATTTGGTATTTGGCTTGTGCTTCTGCTTCCTCTAGTGATTTGCATTTAAAAGTGTAATAGCCTACTTGAGTTTTTTCGTATCTAATTGTATAAGTTTTCATAAATTTTTCTCCTTATTGATTTATAAATTCTAATATTTTGATATCAGATATAATCGCGTTGCCTATAACCAGCATTGCAAAAAGAAATACGAATATAAAAACTAGGATAGCTATACCAACCCATTTCATTTCTTTTGCTAGTTCTTCTTCAAATATCTTTTTCACTATATCCTCCTAAACGTATCGGGATGTACAATCGGCTTGGCTATAGAGCTATTGAAGTCATAACCATATATCCTATCCTGTTTCCAAATATCCACGATATACCGCCAGCCTCCAACCACATCATGTCTATCTTTTAAGGCTTCACGCATTTTCTTGCGTATAGTACGCAATGGTAGATGGGCATAAGTAAACAAGATACTATCTAATGTGCTAAAATATTTTTCCATAATTTTCTCCTAAATAGCCCAGTGACCATGAGCCACTGGGCATAATAGTTACGCAATTAGCATAAACCCCTTGCTGATATCATACTTGATATCACGAGCATCAACCAGTCGGGTAGCTAGTGCTTCCTCAACTGTTTTACCGTCTAGGGATAAGTGCCTCTCAGCGTTGCTTGGAGCCCTCGCGACTTTATCCTTATTATTAGTAAGGGTAGCTTTGAGGTCAAGACCACCAGCGTTTACTTTTTTGGTAGTGCTGGCTGCTATATCTGCTAAAGGACGTTTAGCTGATTTAGACTTAGGTGCAGTCGCCTTAGGACTAGCTTTTTTGGCAGTAGTAGATTTAGGCATTGCCGTTTCTCCTTTCTTAAAGTCAGCGTAATTACTAACTTATACACTTTATTATAGTTAGAAGTAAAGTAAAGTAAATACATGATCAGGTTATTCTATATATCTTTTTAGAGGGCGATCCTCGTAGTTATATACGGTGACGTCACCACGATGCCCTACCCAACCTATAACCATATTGTTAGCGTCACGAATAATCCAGCCACCCATACGTAAATCAGACAAGTCTTCAACAGGTGTCTTATCATACTTATCGGGCACACGGTTCTTGAATATTTTTACAGCTTCTTTGAATGTATGCTTCATAGTTTCTCCTTGTTTATACTCACTTTTATGAAGGTAGATTACCTTCATTTTTCTGCTAGGAATACGTGGGTCGGCTATCATCTTTTAATCTCCCAGGACCTGCAATAAAGTTGTGGTAATCTTCTTTCACGTTACCTTCTTTATCAACTACTAAACGTTTAAAATCTGTATGATAAAACAAGGTGTTTAAGTAAGCACCACCTACTTCCCTAGACGCACTCCTAGACACCCACCACGACTCATCCTCCTCGCTCCACAAATAAATAAACTCTATAAACAGCGTATCGACCTGCGACATATAAGCACGAAGGCTTGGAAAACTTTGGTGTCCCTCGGTGTACTCTTCTTCAGCTATCTCGTCAATCGTAGGTTTGAGCGACCTGATATTACCTAAAGAAATTAACGCTTTTACATCTTTAGTAGAGGTGTAGTTATCTAAAAGCATCTTACCGTTGTGCTCTAAGTAACCGTCATAGTGACAGTATATTGACCTAACACGATTACTTTTCGTGAGCAAAATTATATTACTTCTTGTTGACATATTTTCTCCTATAATTAATTTACCCTATCAAGTTTACTTAGAACTAAGCCCATCACTAGGATGATTGGTAAATAAAAAGTACATTTTTACCACTCACAACGATAGCCTGATTACCATCAATTAAGTACAATCCCTCACCTTCTTTTTCTCGGTGAGGAAAGTACACATCTAAAAACGTTTTAGCCTCTTGTATATTATCAAAGCTGATAACTTTAAACTTCATCGTCCTTAGTGATAACACCCTTGAAATGCTCAGCCTCTTCCTCAAACTTCCAGCGTAGGTCTAAGTCTTGACTAAACTCAGGCTGACAAAGATACTGAATCAACTTTTCTATAACAGGTCTCGGCTCTGCCCATGCAGTCGTAAACTTATATATAATCTTAGTTTGTTTAGTAGGGGTGACAAACTGCTTATACTCAATATCATAAGCATTCCATTTAGTACCCCAGTGTAGACAAGCAAAGTCATACCACCAGCAACTAGCGTGCTCTTTTTCTCTTCTACGTAATGTAAAGTCATCAATAGCGTTATCAAAAACCCAGTCAATATCAGGTATTGGTCCAAAGATATTTTCATCCTGTCTATCTTGCACGTACTCGTG
>Ga0181393_1000271_pt1 | contig 19237 bp, 27 predicted proteins | sample 16SPOviralmetaG_FD_130122 | JGI IMG/M metagenome (GOLD analysis project Ga0181393, IMG submission 130122) | Marine viral communities from the oligotrophic San Pedro Time Series (SPOT) site, San Pedro Channel, CA, USA - 16 SPOT_SRF_2010-10-21 | ecosystem: Environmental > Aquatic > Marine > Strait...
AAATCGGAGGACGCAAAACGAAAGGAGTGGCTACAGGATCACGGCGGGCACGGGCCGGCTTTTTTTATACCGAAGGATGCATTATTGAAACTGGGAGACTTAAATGAGCATCAAAGCGATTGAGTGGGCATTTAGACAAAAGCTGTCCGACCCGACAGCCAAGCTGGTCCTCATTGGAATTGCAGATAAATACAACGAGGATCGTGGCTATGCATGGCCTTCGGTTGAGCGGCTAGCTGATATGGCGGATTGCACCCGCCGTACCGTCAGCCGGAAAATAGCCATGCTGGAAGAGATGAAACTGGTCGCAACGGTTCGGAGTCCGAGCCAGACAAATCAGTATTATTTGCCTACCATGACATCCTGTCATCATGACACCGGTGTCATGGGGGTCATGACATCAGATGTCATGGGGGTCATGACACCAGATGTCCCCCAAACAGTAATTAACGATAGTGAACAAAAAGACTCCATCAAATCTGCATTTGAAGACTTCTGGGGGGCTGTCCCGAAGAAGGTGGGGAAGAAGGCAGCATTGGAAGCCTTCAAAGTAGCGCGCAAGAACGTTGATGCTGACACGCTGAAGCAGGGGATAGTGCGATATGCGAAGAAGGTGAAGGCGGATGGCACGCCTGCCCGCTTCATTGTGCATCCGACGACGTGGTTACAGCAGGGCCGCTGGGATGACGATTTAACGGAGGAGGCCACAAGTTTGAAGCCGCCGGTTGGCTCACGCAATTGGCTGCCGGAAAGCAAAGAGGAATTTGAGCGGGAGATCATGCAGAACGAAATGATGCGGAACCGCACGCTCCAGTACGTCCCGCATCTCTGGCACTACGTCCTGAAGAAAGGGTGGATTGATGAGCGACCCAAACCAACTCACACCTACGGATGAGTTTCTCCAGCACCATACCGTCGAAAAGGTCGAGACGGCTAAGGCAGGCAAGAAGCGGACGCGGGTCACCGATCAGCTATGGATCGACTATTATTTGAAGCACCGGCATATACAGCCGCACCAGCACGTTACTGCCGAGCGGTTGCTGGCGCTCTATAGGGCCGCAGGGCAGGCGCAGAAGGTAACAGGCAGCTTAGACGCACTGCCGACAGGCACCGCCGCTCAAAGCGATAGAGGCGCCAATGCGTTGATGGATTTTTTTAAGCTGAAGTGGCTGATGGGGTCGGAGATGTTTGGCTGCGTGCAGGATGTGGTGTTGTACGACTACTCTGCACCGGAGTGGGCTAAAAGAAATGGCCGCAACCCGAAGGCTGCGACCGAAATATTACGGATGGCTCTGGATAGCCTAGAGGACGCGTTTAAGCGTCTGCATGATCGCCGTCCTTAGCTTTGCGACGTCTCTCCTGAACTTGGGGCGGCAAGCATGCTTCTCCCTTCTGATGCAACTCTTCCTCCATCTCGTCGATCTTGTTGATCCAGATTTCAAACACGCGGTCCATATCGCCGCCGCAATAGCGGATATAGGAAATCTCTTCGATCAGCACGTCGATGCAATGTGAGCAATAACCCATAATGTCATCATCACGCAGATCATGGCCGCCCATCTGAAACAGGCTCAACCCTTGATACGTTAAAACAGCGTCGACCTTCATCTTTACCGGCTCAAAATACGGATCGTTTTCTATTTCAATGTTCTTCCGCATGGCAAAAAGCAGATCAAATTGGTCCCGCTTGTTGTCCATTTTAACGATGTTATGAAAGCCTTTACTGAAGGCTTGGTATTTCTGTTCCTTGATGGTTTCTTCACGACTCATCATCTTCCTCCTCACATCGGACTTCGCCGGTGCCATCGCACCGTTCACAAGTCATAAAAACATCTTCAAAAGGGCTGTAAGCACCGGGCGGGCCGCCATAGCGCTTTACCTCGTACCAGCGCTGTCCGTCGCCATCACACTCAGGGCAGATCGTCATGCCAGACATCCTCTGCCGCCGTGTCGACAGCCTCTACAGGACGCAGGCCGTCCTCGTACCAATCACGCCAGCAGGCATCCGGCATGTCATCTATGCCGACCATGTAGCGGTGGGTGACAAGCAGGTCACACTGCGCACGCCAGTGTTCGAAAGCCAGTTCCGGTTCCATGCCTACCTCCACAGTGTTGGATCAGGGAAAACAAGCACCATAATCACGTACAAAAGGGCCATCAGGCCAAAGAACAGGATCGAAGTGACGATCTGCTCTATCCAGAATTTTATGTCTTCTTTCATGCAAACCTCCTCATGAGCATTTATGCTGATAATATGCCTGACAGTAAATAATGCAAGCAATTATGCGCATACTTGCTATGCGGGGACGAATCTGATATCTTCTTTGCAAGAGTGAACAATTGCGCCGAAGGGGCGCTTTTTTTGTGGATGATATTCAGGTTGAGTGGCTGAGTGTCGCTCAGGTCACGCCTTTTGCACGCAACAGCCGCACGCATAGCGACGAGCAGGTTGCGCAGGTAGCAGCAAGCATCAAAGAGTTTGGCTGGACCAATCCGATCCTGATCGATGAGTCTGGGACGATCATTGCGGGACACGGACGCTTGATGGCAGCACAACGGCTGGGAGCCGATAGAGTGCCGACCATTACGCTGGGGCATCTGACCGACGCGCAAAAGCGTGCTTATGTGATTGCTGACAACAAGCTGGCTCTCAATGCCGGCTGGGATCAGGAGCTGCTGGCTATTGAGGTCGAGGAGCTGTTGGGCGAAGGGTTCAATTTGGACCTGACCGGCTTCGGTGAAGATGAGATCAACAGCCTGCTTGCAGAGGCTAATAAGGTTGAGGACGGCCTGACGGACGCGGATGACGCTCCGGAGCTGCCGACGATACCTGTTACCGCTACAGGCGATGTATGGGTGCTGGGGCGGCATCGGGTGATCTGCGGCGATGCAACGGTGCAGACGGATGTAGAGAAGCTGATGAACGGTCAGCTTGCCGATATGTTCCTCACCGATCCGCCATATAACGTGGATTACACCGGCAAGACCAAAGACGCACTGAAGATACAGAACGACGTGATGAGTGACACTGGCTTCCGCCAGTTCCTATGCGACAGCTTCGCCACTGCGGATACAGTCATGAAGCAGGGTGCAGTGTTCTATATCTGGCACGCTGACTCCGAAGGCTACAACTTCAGAGGTGCTTGCTTTGATGTCGATTGGGAGGTCAGGCAGTGCCTGATCTGGGACAAAGATGTGATGGTGATGGGCCGGCAGGACTATCACTGGAAGCACGAGCCGTGTCTTTACGGATGGAAGAAGGGCGCAGCACATCTATGGGCGTCAGATCGTAAGCAGACGACTATCCTGCGCTTTGACCGGCCTAAGCGTAACGATGTGCATCCGACTATGAAGCCGGTGGACCTGATCGAGTACCAGATACTGAACAACACTAAAGGCGCCGACATCGTGCTTGATGTCTTCGGTGGCTCTGGTTCCACGCTGATTGCTGCGGAGAAGAGCGGGCGCAACGCTTATCTAGCAGAGCTTGATGAGAAGTACGTCGATGTCATCGTAAAGCGGTGGCAGGACTTCACAGGACAGGACGCAGTACACGAGGAAAGCGGACAAACGTTCAATGGCATATCCAAGCAAAAAGACTCCTGAGATCGTCGGACGCTTTTTAGAGGCAATCCGCAACGGACGCAGCGCTGCACAGGCTTGTAAGGCTGAAGGCATGCCGTCAACGCAGACGATCATCAAGTGGGCTGAGAACGATCCAGAGTTCGCTGCACAGTACGAGAAGGCAAAGGAAGAGCGCGGGAATTACTATGGTGAGCTGGTGGCTGAGATCAGTCTGGCTGGCTTGCAGGGGAAGTATAAGGATAGCGCAATGCTGAGAGCAGCTATCGATGGCTTGAAGTGGAGCGCAGCACGGATGGCGCCGAAAGGCTTTGGTGATCGGATACAGCATGAGCATAGCGCAGAGAGTAGCTATGTGGACGCGCTGAGGGCTGTACAGGGCAAGGTAAGCGAAGAGAGTGGTGAGGGTACTATCGCACAACGTTTACCAGTACGCGCGCGTGAGGCGGCGAAGAAGCCGACGATCCAGTAGTTTCAGGTCCGTAGCCTGACGAAAGCGTAGGGTTCCTGCGGGTTAGCGGGATGTATCGCCAGTGTGTCGCCAAACCTGAGTGACGTGTGCTGGTGATCCCCCCCCCTTGAGATCGCGGGCGGGGCAGGTCTTGCACAACCCCATCCTCCGCACCCGAGAGGTCATATGATAACCACCTTTCCGATCACAATCGGCGAGGCGATCATCATCGCTTTGCTGCTTGTATCCATAATCCGGCGCTGACCCCCCCCCTTCGTTGCTGGGAGACGAATGGAGTCCCGCCATGAAAAATTTTCCGGCGCGTTCTGTAAGGACGCCGCGTTATAGGCCTCGCGTTGTACGGAGCGGGAAGGTCTATAGCCGGAAAGGCAGGCGCGCGATCTCCCAGAAGCGCGCTGGGATTGGGGCGGGCTTTGACTGACCTAAAAGACACGCTGTTAGCGCTTAGGAACGATCCTGAGCTATTTGTGCGCCATGTGATTGGTGCAGAGCCGCAGGAGTGGCAGGCGGAGGCTCTGAGGGCGATTGCGGCGGAAGATCGGGTCTGCATCCGCAGCGGTCACGGCATTGGCAAGACGGCGTTTCTGAGCTGGCTGATCCTTTGGTGGTTGTTGACGCGGTATCCGACGAAGATTGTGGCGACGGCAAACACGGCGCATCAGTTGAATGATGTCTTGTGGACTGAGGTTGACAAGTGGGCGCGCAAGATGAATGAAGGCTTTAAGAAGCAGCTCGACTTCAAGGCTGACAAGATCAGCTTGGTGGGCAGCTCTGATAGCTTTTGTGCGTTTCGTACAAGCCGGCGAGAGAATCCGGAGGCGCTTCAGGGCTTCCACTCAGAGAATATGCTGATCTTGGTAGACGAGGCGTCCGGTGTGCCGGATGAGGTCTTTCAGGTTGGTGAAGGCGCTATGTCTACAAAAGGTGCCAAGACTGTCTTGACTGGCAACCCTACTCGTGCAGAGGGCTTCTTTTTCGATGCTTTCCATAGCAATCGAGAGCAGTGGCGCTGCATGAAGGTGTCTTGTGCGGACTCCGACACGGTCGATCCTAAGTTTGTCGAGGATATGGCTGAGAAGTACGGCGAGGAGTCCAATACCTACAGGGTCCGTGTTGCTGGCGAGTTCCCTACGCAATCGGACGACGTTCTGGTTCCTCTGCACCTCGTAGAGGATGCGGTGAAGCGCGATATTGAGGCCTCGCCTACGACGCCGGTTGTCTGGGGCGTGGACGTTAGCCGCTTCGGTGGTGACAGATCGGCGCTCCTAAAGCGGCAGGGTCAGGTGGTGCTGGAGAAGGCCAAAACGTGGCAGGGCAAAGACCTGATGACGCTGGCCGGTATTTTGATGATGGAGTACGAGGCGACTCCCTATTCACTCCGGCCTCAAAGCATATTTATTGATTCGATTGGCGTTGGCGGCGGTTTAGCGGATCGGTTGTCCGAGCTGGGGCTGCCGGCGGTAAGTGTGGCGGTATCGGAGTCTCCGAGCCTGAAGGACAAGTACACGCGGCTGCGTGATGAGCTGTTCTGGAAGGCGCGCGAGTGGTTCGAGGCGCGTGATTGCAAGGTGCCGAATGACGAGACGCTGATCTCCGAGATCACGTCGATCCGGTACAAATATCAGTCTACCGGCAAGCTGAAGGTCGAAAGCAAAGACGAGATGAAGCGGCGCGGACAGAGAAGCCCCGATGTTGCGGATAGCTTTGTCCTGACGTTTGCATATGAGGGCGCCACAGCGATGGGCCATATGTCTCGATGGAATAACAGCGGCACGATTAAGCCGCAGACAGGTTGGATTGTGTGACGGATAACGTGGTCGAGTTTCCCAATCGTGAGATTGATGTTGAGGTCCGGCTGGACTTGAACGAAGACGAGATCGCGATGATCACTGCGTTTCTGACCACCCAGATCAACGGCTTGTTGGTAACCGCCGATATCAGCATGGAGTCTGCGGTCTATGCCTGCTTGCGGGCGGCAGCGCACTCAGCGCTTGAGGATGGCTGGTCCGCTGAAGATTTCGAGGCGTTCTGTAAAAGCACCGAAATTCAGGAGATACAGGTCGATGCCTAAAGACCCCAGATTGGAGCGGGCGGGCGTGAGCGGTTTCAACAAACCGAAACGCACACCGAGCCATCCGACTAAAAGCCACGTCGTAGTGGCGAAAGAGGGCGACAAGGTAAAGACCATCCGGTTTGGGCAGCAGGGCGTCATGGGCGCCGGCAAAAGCCCGAAGACTGCTGCGCAAAAGGCCCGCCGCCGCAGCTTCAAAGCAAGGCACGCGAAGAACATCGCCAAAGGCAAGATGAGTGCGGCCTTCTGGGCAAACAAAGTGAAGTGGTGATCATGCAGTTATGCGCTCCCTGTATCTATCCGGCTAAATGCACCCTGCGTGGCCGATGTGTATCTGGAAACGAGGTTGTGTCTTATCAGCCGGTGCTGAAGAAGGCGCCGGTTGTGAAGAAGGCGGCAAAAGCCGCTCCGAAAACCGTCAAAAAGAAAAAGGTGAAGTGATGTACATGAAGGGCAAGAAGTCTTCAAAGCGTGCGGGCAATGTCAAAAAGGGCAAATACTGCTCGTGATTCTGGTTCGACATTTACGCAGGCCAAAGGTCAGCACAGCCCCGCAGTTCTCCCTCTGCGGTGGCTGTGTGACGCCTAAGCGCTGCAAGGAAGCTGGTGGTTGCGATGCCGAGACGGTTCAAGTCAGTCCCAAAGGACAAAAAGACCGGCCTGCCAAAAAAGTATCTGGCGGGGTCAAAAAACAGGTCAGCCAAAGCCGCCGAGCTAAGAAAGACAGCAGCCGCGTACAAGCGCGGTGAAAAAATAGACATAGCGGCAGTCAGCAAATCGAGGGCAGCGCAAAATGCCAAAAGCAAAACCTCTAAGCGAAAAAACAAAAACCGCTCTGCGAAAAAAGGCTGAAGGCACCCGCTTCAGCTATGGAGAGCTGGCGAAGGTGTATCGTCGTGGGCAAGGCGCTTATCTTGGCGGGGGGAGCCGCAACGTGCCGATGTCCGCTTGGGCAATGGGACGCGTAAATTCATATGTTTCAGGCAAGGGTGGCGCCCGAAAAGCAGACTCTGACATCTACAAAAAGTCTCGGTCTGGGAGCAAAAAGTAATGATGGATAATGACGCTCTCGGCTCTGTGATCTCACGCGAGATCACTGAAAGCCTGAACCATTTTGATACGGAGTACACGCAGGACCGTGTAGATGCGCTCGACTATTATTTGGGGCGCCCTTTCGGCAACGAGGTCGAAGGTAGGTCCAGCGTCGTAAGCACAGAGGTCGCGGATGTCGTTGAGCAGATCATGCCCTCAATGATGCGCATTTTTACAGGCACCGATAAGGTTGTCCGCTTTGCCCCGCGTACCGAAGAGGACGTTGAGAAGGCAGAGCAAGCCACTGATTATGTTAACTTTGTTCTGCAAAACGATAACGATTACTACCGTATCCTTTACAATTTTATCAAGGATTCGCTCCTCTTTAAAGTCGGCGTGATCAAGGTCGCGTGGGACGAGACGGACGAGATCAAGCAGCAGAGCTATGAGGGGCTGGACGAAAGCGAACTGGCGCTCCTACTGGCAAACCCCGACGTTGAGGTTGTTGAGCAAGACACCAGCGTGCTGATGGCCGGCGATCCTGAGTTGGGGATTGAGGAGGTGCTGAATTATGATGTCACGCTCCGGACCAAGACCAAATCTGGTCGCATCCGCTGTGAGAACGTCCCGCCGGAGGAGTTCCTTGTTAGCCGCAGGGCCAAGAGTCTCGAAGAAAGCCGGTTCATCTGCCACCGCACCACGATGACCGTCTCCGAGCTGGTCTCTATGGGCTACGACCAAGACGAAATTGAGACTTACGCGGGCGTTGGTGAGTTAGAGGTCGATATGGAGCGCCGCAAGCGCTTTGAAGACCTTGATGCGCAGAACGATTACAATCACGCCGATCCGTCGCAGCGTGAGGTGCCGGTATATGAAAGCATCATTAAAGTAGACTTTGACGAGGACGGCGTTGCCGAACTTCGCCGCGTGCTTTCTATAGGGGACGGCGGAGAGCATGTCCTTGAGAACGACATCATCGATTACATCCCCTTTGCGGTGATCAGCCCGATCCTGATGCCGCACCGCTTGATTGGGCGGTCGATCTTCGATCTGACAAAAGACCTTCAGGTGATCAAATCGACCCTGATGCGTCAGTACCTCGACAGCACCTACCTGTCGGTGATGCCGCGCGTCGTAGCGGTTGAGGGGCAGGTAAATATCGATGACCTGCTTGAGGGGGCGCCGGGATCGGTGATCCGCACGCGGTCGCCCGGAGCCGTGCAGCCGCTCTCGACAGGCGGAGTAGGCGGAGAGATACAGCCGCTCATGCGCTACCTTGACGAAATCAAAGAGCAGCGCACTGGCATGAGCAAGGCCTCGCAGGGCTTGGACGCAAACGCGCTTCAAAGCAGCACCGCCGCAGCGGTATCGGCAACGGTGAAAGGTGCGGGCCAGAAACTGGAAAGCTACGCGCGGACGATTGCAGAGACAGGCATGAAAGACCTGTTCCGAATTGTGCTGAAGCTGGTCTCAACCTATCAGCAGCAGCCGCGCATCATTCGCCTGCGCAACAAATTTGTGCCTATCGATCCGCGCGAGTTTGAGGGCTTTGACATCGTCGTCAATGTCGGACTTGGCACGATGGACGAGCAGGAGAAGATGTCCCGCCTGATGGAGATTATCGTCAAGCAGGAGCAGATACTCCAGACGCTTGGGCCAAACAACCCGCTGGTCGGGATGGACCAGTATGCGAACACGCTGCGCCAGTATGTAGAGCTTGCCGGCATGAAGGACGCTTCGCGCTACTTCAAAGACCCAGCGCAAGCGCAAATGATGCAGCAACAGCAGCCGCAACAGCAGCAGCCAAATCCGGAGCTGATCAAAATCCAGCAGGACTTTGAGCTGAAAAAAGCCAAGCTCGACGCAGAGATCGCTTTGGAGCGCGAAAAGATGATGGCCGAGCTGGGCTTGCGCAGAGAAGAGCTTGCCGCAGAGGCGCAGCTCCGTGTGGCTAAGGCCATGACCGACGCAGAGATAAGCACAAACCTGCCGCGCGCATGACGCTGGGCAATGTCTGCGACCTGCTCATGCGGGCAGGCGTTTATACCGATTGGACACTGGATCGCGTCTATAGGCAGTTTGCGCATCCGATGTCGCACGGTCAGGCGATCATCTTCGCAAAGGAAGATCGTCCGGTTGGTGTTGTGACATGGGCGTTTGTATCAGACGAGGTTCTGCTTGAGCTGATGCAGGGCAACCGCGCCGTTGCGCCGGAAGAGTGGCGTTGCGGAGAAAACCTATTTTTTGCGGACTTCATAGCTCCGCACGGAGACGCACCGCAGATGATGCGCAAGGTGCGGACCAAGTTTAGAGACATTTTAGGCAAGGGCGTGCGTGGACACTGGTATCGCCGCGCGAAAGGACGAGCAGGTTATGTGGGATCGTGACTTCCTAGACAAGTGGGACATGGCACGCCGTATAGAGGCACGCCTGTTCTGTTTTGGTAGCGGCGCATCTGATGACGATGGTGGCGGTGGTAGCGATGATAATGACAATTATCTCGTAGAGGCTGGTCGCGGCAGAACAACGTCTTCGCCAGCACCAGTAAGGAGCGTTGCTCCACAGGACGACAGCCCTGATCCGGCGCAGAAGATTGCTTCGGTTGTTGGAATACCGCAGACCTTAGTTGAGATGGCACAGTCGGCATCGCCAGAAGTAAGGGCTGCCAACTCTGCAAGAAACGACGCTATTTTTAACGAGTACTTTGCCAACGATATATTTAACCAGCAGATTGACGCTACGCTAAATCCACCGTCCCAAGTCTTCGACATGAACGACGCAGCTGGTGACTATATGCTTAATCCAAGCCTTCTCGGAGGCGGCGCTTCCAACATTAGTGTTGGGTCTTCAGGTTTCCCGCCGGCAACTATCACTGACGCTGCTGGGACCACGTTTGATACAACAACTGGGGAAATCATACAGCCAGAAGCAAACATGGTGCCGCTCAACAGCGCGCCTGTGCCAACGCCTCCACCGCCTCGTTACCAGACTAACGCACAACGCGACTTTTTTGAGGACTTGGCCGGTCAGGGTGATGCTGCAATAAACGCCTTCAGGGCGGAGGTTCGCAACCTCGACAATCGCGGGTTTCTGGGTCGCCGCATTGCAGCGGGTATCGGCGCTGAAGGTGTGCCTAATTTTGATCCTTCGCGTCCCGCTGGGTCACAGATTCGCGGCGTAACGACCACCAACTTTGTTGACCTGCCGTTTGTCGGCACCGTGCCGTTGTCGACATATACCGGCCTCGACAACCCCAACGCGATGTCTGACGACGGCGGCTCTGACGATGTGGTCCCACCACAAACCAACCCGCTCACCGGCACGCAGCAGTGTCCGGACGGATACGTCTTTGACGACTTCCTTCAAGCCTGCCGGCCTATGACCCGCAGCGAAAAGGGCGGCTCTACCGGCACCGCAGACACAGGCTCCGGCGTTTTCTTCCGCCGCACTTCGCTAGATGATGCGCCGGCAAACCTGCCGACCGGCTTTGGTTTTGACGCGGCTAACCGGCGCTTCACTGAAAGCTACGGATACCGGCCTGATTTCTATCGCTCACCCATGAGCCTCACAGGGTTCACCCGCGTATCATGAACGAGGGAAAGCTGAGGCAGCAGGCGGAACGTGCAGCGCGGGCCGAAGCCCTGATGCGCGACCCGCTCATCGTTGAGGCGTTTGAAACCCTCGATAAAGAATTTGTTACCGCGTGGAAGCAGTCAGCAATCGCTGACCAAGCAGCCCGCGAGAACATCTACCAGCTTCTCCAAGCACTCGACGCTCTTAAGGGACACTTTCAAAAAGTCCTTGAGGACGGACGACTTGCAGAAGAACGGCTCAAACACAGATAAATTAGAGGTGACTTATGGTTGACCCCGAAGCGGAAACCAACTCCAACCTTTCCCTACAAGATGCAGCCAGCCTGCTCATGGAGACCCCTCCTGCGGAGGATACGTCTAGTGAGTTGGAGGCTCCACCTGAAGAGATCATTACGGATCAAGATCAGGTGATGCCCTCAAATGAGGCGACCGACGAGTCAGAGGAATTTGACCCTGAAGTTGATGACTATGAGGAAGATCAGACCAACGACGATGCCGATGAAGGTGAATTTGAGGAGGATGTCTTCACTGTCCGCGTAAACGGACAGGACGTTGATGTCTCACTTGATGAAGCACTCAAAGGTTACACGAGAGAGGCTGATTACACGCAAAAGACGCAGCAACTGGCTGAACAGCGCAAACAGTTTGAAGCAGAGCAATCTGAGCTTCAGGCCGAGCGCGCACAAACAAGCCAACTGCGGGATGCGTATGCTCAGACACTTCAGCAGCTTGAGCAACAAGTCCAACAGGGGCTTGGTCAGGAGCCTGATTGGGATAAAGCCTATCAGGAGCTTGACGCTAAGGAATACACCCGCCTTGTCCAAGATTGGAACGCACGCAAGGACAACTTGCAGAAGATACAGGTGGAACAGCATCGAGTGCAAAAAGAGCGTGCTACCGAACAGCAGGGCATGATGCGTGCGCATCTTGTTCAGCAGTCAGAGCTTATGCTTCAGAAACTACCGCAATGGCAGGACCAAAAGGTCCGCGATACGGAGCGGGCGGAGCTGGCTGAGTACGCAAAGTCTCTTGGTTATACCGACGAAGAGATCGCAAACGCTGCTGACCATCGGGCCATCGTGGCCTTGTATCATTCGTGGCAACTCTCACGGCTGAACGCTTCAAAGCCAGAGGCAAAGAAGAGAGTCCGCAAAGCGCCCAAGATGGCAAAGGCCGGAGTTCCTCGCTCAAAGAATGAAGTGGCTACTCGCCGCAAGGTCAAACTTGCGGATCGTCATGCCTCTGAAGGCAGCATTGCCTCAGCGGTTGATCTTCTTCTAGCCAGAAACAAATGAGGTGACACATGGCTACACTAACCTCTGCCACCAAAATTGGTGAGCGTGAAACCCTTGCGGATGTCATCGCAAGGATTGACTCAGATGAAACGCCAATTTACAGCGGCGCTTCTAAACTCTCCACCAGCGGTATTACTTACGAGTTCCTTGTTCAGGAACTGGCAACTGCCGCTACCGACAACCACCGCAATGAAGGCGCGGACATGACCGACTCCGGCGTGACTGCTTTGACGCGTTTTTCTAATACGCATCAAATTAGTTCACGAGGGTTCCTTATCAGCAATACCGTAGAGGCCGTTGATAAGGCGGGGGTCGAGAGTGAGGTGGCATATCAAACAGTCCTTGCGGGCCTCGATCTCCGTCGTGATATCGAGAAGATGATTGGTGACACCAACGTCGCTAAGTCAGCTTCTGACCCGCGCAAGTCTGCATCCCTGCTGACTTGGATGACCAACGGTGACAAGCCGTCCGATATGGCCTTTGCTACCGGCGATGGTTCCGATGCCGCAGATGTGACCGGCACAGCGCACGCGCTGACCCTCGCACGTATCGACAGCGCCATGCAGGCAGCATGGACCGACGGAGGCAACCCTCGTCTCCTCGTGGCTTCGGCCTCGAACCGTGCCAACATCTCTGATCTGACTCAGAGCGGCACCAACTTGGTCAGCAACCAAGCGACCACAACAGCTCGTCAGCCGATTACCTTCAACGGTGCGGTGTCGATCCTGTTTAACGACTTCGGTCAGCTTGAGGTCATCCCGTCTCGTTTTCTCGGAAATGATCGGGTCTTCCTGATCGATCCGGACCACGTTGCGGTTGGCGCGATCAATGGTCGTAACTTTGTCGAGCAGGAAATTGCACCGACAGGTGACGCGCAGAAGCGCCAAATCCTCTGCGAGTGGACACTGGTTCCAGACGCACCGAAGGCCCACGCGGTTGTATTCGGTCTGAACGGCTCCTAAGCAGTTCACAAATGTTCAAGAGGGGCGGCTGCGGCTGCCCCTTTTTTCATGGAGTTTCACGTGAAAAAACTGATTTCTGCGGACAAGTCTGCCGGCAAAGAGACATGGATGAATTTTGACCGTGATGGTCAAGCCGAGATCATCCAGAAGCAGCACATCAAAGAGGTGCTGGAGGCAAACAAACGTCAGCAAAACGAGTGGGAATACGGCAAGCTGATCGGTAATACGCAGCGCCATCACCAGAAGGTCGCTGACATCCCGAACCTGCTTTATGTCCAGCTCAAAGAGAAGTTTGGTCACCCAGCCGACAATCCACGCGATTGGGCCAAGTGGCTGAACGATCCGGACAACCGACATTTTAGAACTGGCGGCGGACGTATCTAATGGCGATCACGAATTATACAGAGCTGAAGACCGCACTGGCGAACAGCCTCGCGCGCTCTGACCTGACCGATAATATTCCGGACTTCATTGTTCTTGCAGAGGCACGTCTGTCTCGTGAGCTTGAAACACGGGAGCAGGAGAAGCGGGCCACCGCGACCCTGACGGCCAGCGATGAGTTTATCAGTCTGCCTACCGATCTGCGGGAGGTCCGCTCTGTAAAGCTCAACACTTCGCCGAACACGGTGCTTGAGTATATGTCGCCAACCTCGCTGGATAACACCTATCCGAGCGGCGGCAATGGTAAGCCAGTGGCTTACAGTCTTGTCGGCACCGAGATGAAGATGCGTCCGGTTCCTGACTCCGCTTACACAGCAGAGATCATCTATATCGGCGGCCTTTCAGCCCTGTCTGACAGTAACGCCACCAACACTATGCTGACCCGCCATCCCGACGCTTACCTCATGGGATCGCTCGTCGAAGCCTATCAGTACCTGATGGATGACCAGCGGGCGCAAATCTACGACCAGAAGTTTTCGCGGATCATTGAAGAAATCCGCATAGATGAGCAGCGCAGCCGGTATGGCACTGGCACGTTGCACATTCAGTCAATCTACACACGGCAAGCTAACATTTAGGAGTAGAGCATGAGCGCGCTTTCTGACTATGCCGAGAACAAAGTGCTGGACGTTCTGGGGGCCAACGCGACCTTCACCGCTCCGAGTAACGTGTATCTTGGTCTTTCGACAGGTTCTTTAGGGGACGACAACAGCGGCACAGAGCTGTCCGGCAACAACTACAGCCGCGTTTCGGTTTCCTTTGGTGCGGCAGCCAGCGGAACGATGTCAAACGATGCCGCGATAGAGTTCGCAGCGGCGACTGGATCGTGGGGCAGTGTGAGCCATTGGGGGCTTTATGACGCCTCATCGTCGGGTAACCTGCTCGTTCATGGCAGCTTCAGCGCTGCAAAGACAATCGCTTCGGGAGATGTTCTGAAAGTTGCAACCGGCGACCTTGATATCACTGCTGCGTAAGGAGTGAGTCATGGCTATTCTGAAGCCAACGCTTGATCAGATAACGACGCCACTCGACAGCATTTCAGGATCACTGGATGATGACGCGGTACTGATCCGGCTGGATTTTACAAAAGAGCCTACACTTGAAGAACTAGACAGCATCATAGCCAACTTTGATGCGCTCGACAGCTTTGGCAACGTGGACAGCCTGAGCTTCGACTTTTTCTCAGTCGCAGCAACCGCAAGCCTGTCAGTAACCGGCACCGCTAGTATTCAGGTGCCGATCCCGATGGATGCCTCTGCGTCTGTCGCTGTCACGGCAACAAACGCCTTTGACCGCATACGCGGAGTGGATGCCGCCGTCACTGGCGCAGTGTCCTTCGCAGCCACCGCAGCCTTCATCGCACGGATGCAGGCAAGCGCATCGCTTGCCGTCACAGCCACTAACGTAGCGGGTCGCATCAGGGGCATGTCTGCAAGCGCCTCTGTGGCCGTCACAGAGTCCGCAAGCTATGTCGTGGTCCTCACAGCAGCCGCAAATGCCGGCGTCTCTGTAGAGGCGTCTGGCGCGGCTACAGGTGTGTTCACTATGCCGGCGACAGGTAGCGTTGTGATCAGCGGTAGCGCCATCGGCAAGATACCGGGCGAAGATTGGTCCGATGTCGCGGAAGACGGTGAGACTTGGACTATCCAGACAGCCGGATCAGAGGTTTGGTCTGTGCAGGATGCCGGCAACGATGGGACGTGGTTACAGCAATGATTACTTTTGGCGAATGGCTGCCTGACCAGCCCGATCTTAACAATGCAGGCGTCACAGTGGCGAACAACGTCGTGCCTGCTGCTAATGGTTATCGCAGCTTCCCCAGCTTTGTCAGCTTCAGCAACGCTGCCACAGCACGCATACGAGGGATGTTTGCGGCAAAGAGTGCTAGCGGCAATGTCTCCCTGTTCGCAGGCGATGATGGGAAGTTGTACAAATTCAATCAGGGAACGAGCAATCTTGACGACGTCTCAAAGTCGGGGTCGCCCGCCTATGATCTAGCCGGCCCAGAGCGTTGGCGTTTCAGCCAGTTTGGCACAAAGGTCATCGCAGCAGGAGGCACAGGTGAAGAGCTTCAAGTCTTCGATGTGGGGACGGATTCCGCTTTTAGCAATCTGGGCGGTAGCCCGCCGAAAGCGGATTATATCGCCGTCGTCAGAGACCAAGTCTGGACCGCCAATATTGATGAAGGCTCAGGCCGTGTTCCAAATAAAGTCAGATGGAGTGCGATCAACAATGAGGCATCTTGGACCATTGGAACAGATCAAGCTGACAGTCAGGTCATTCCTGACGCGGGTGCAATCACAGGCCTTGTCGGTGGTGAGCGGGCTGTCATCCTTATGGAGCGGGCTATTGCTGTCGCTTACTACGTCGGCTCACCGCTTATATACGAAATTAACCGAGTGGAAACTCAGCGCGGTTGTCCGTTTCCTGACAGCATTGCAAATGTTGGAGGCGACGTATTCTACCTCGCGCGAGATGGTTTCTACCGCTTTTCAGGCAATCAATCCATTCCGATTGGGGCGGAAAAAGTAGACAAGTTTTTCTTCAAAGATTTTGACGAGGCGAAGGTCGAAAAGATGTCCTGCGCAGCCGATCCAGAGGCGCAGCTCGTCGCGTGGTCGTATGTTTCAAATAACGCAACCGCTGATACACCTGATAAAATTCTTGTCTATAACTATGCAATCAACCGCTGGTCGATCATTGAGCAGGAATGCGAGCTGCTGGCCCCGCTGTTCACGCCGGCCTACACTTTAGAGGACTTGGATAACCTTGCTGCCAACATTGACTCCCTACCGGCGCCCCTCGACTCGGCACTCTATAAGGGTGGTCAATACTTCTTCGGTGGAAGCAAGGATAAGAAACTGCATGGTTTCACTGGCACGGTACTTGCCGGCACCATTGAAACCTCAGAGTTTACGCTCACCAAGAACCGGCACACGCTTGTAACCCGCACGGTCCCTTACTTCAAAGATGGCTCCGTGACCATGCAGATCGGGTCGCGTGACCGGCAAGACGACGCCACCAGCTTTGATACCGCGTCCAGCCTGACGGATGAGGGCTTTTGCCAGCACCGCGTACAGGGGCGGTTCCACCGCGCGCGTATGAACATAACCGGCAACTGGAGCTTTGCTCAGGGGCTGGATATGGAGGGGCAGACCATTGGCAGACGCTAACTTCCGGCGCCTGCCGACAGAGGCGACAAACCCGCGTGAGATCAGCCAAGTCGTCAACAACATACTGGAAGGCAAGCTGAACAGCACCGGCTCGTTCACTTGCACTGCCAGCGCGGCAACAACGGCAGTGACCGACTTCCGCGTCGGTTTGGACAGCGTGATCCTTCTAATGCCTACGACGGCAAACGCAGCGTCCGAGCTGGGGGCTGGCACGATCTTCGTCAGCGCCCGTGCGAAGCAGAGCTTTACGGTCACGCACGCTAACAACGCACAGGCGGATCGGACATTTTCTTATGTCGTCATCGGTTGATGAGTGGCGCCGCTGCTCACGCTGGATTGAGGATGCGCTGGAATATGCGCATGGCTCTCACACGCTGAATGATGTGTGGGACGCGGTAGAGCGCGGTGACGCTCAGTTTTGGCCTGCAAAAGATGCGGGTCTGGTCACAGAGATTATCGACTATCCACAGCGCCGCACTTTGCGGTTCTGGCTGGCGGGTGGTGATCTGGAAACTCTGCGGGTCTTAGAAGACGAGGCCATCGAGTGGTCAAAGCAATGGGGCTGCACAGCCTGTGAAATTATTGGAAGGCGCGGTTGGGTCCGCGCTTTGGACGGCTATGAAGAGGCCGGCACTATAGGAGTGAAGAGCTATGGGTAAAGGTGGAGGCGGCGGTCAGCAGACCGTCAACACACAGACAATGCCACCAGATTATGCGCTGCCTTATTTGGAGTATGGACTCGCAGAGGCAAAGCAGCAGTTTGAGTCGGACATGCCGGGATACTATCCGGCCTCCACAGTCGTCGACTTTTCGCCCGAGAGCGAGATGGCTTTAACAAGTATGCGGTCCCGCGCACTCGACCCTAATAGCCTCACGGCCCAGACGCAGAACGTGGTGAACCAGAACCTGATGGGTACAAACCCGCTGGCGATGGCGGCTTTCAAACCTGTGATCGACACGGTCACTAGCCAGTTTGCAAAAGCAGGCAGATACGGATCAGGGGCCAACCAGCAGGCTCTGGCGTCCGCTCTTGCGCCGGCTGCACTACAAGCACAACAGGCGGCTATAGGGCAAGCGCCGCAAGTGCAGAACCTCGACTTGCAGCAACTGGCAAGGGTTGGCAGCGCCCGTGAGGATCAAGCGCAGGCTGTTATGCAGGACAACGTTAACAGGTTTAACTTCGACCAGAATGTAGACGCCGAGAAGTTGCGCAACTTCATGGGGCTTGTCGGAGGCGGGACCGTTGGCAGCAGCCAGATACAGCCGGTGTTCCGAAACCCACTGGCTGGCGGTCTTGGCGGTGCTGTGGGTGGTGCGCAACTTGGAAGTATGGCTGGTTTTAATCCGATGTATGGCGCCCTTGCCGGCGGCCTGCTTGGCTTGATGTAGGGGGCGAAGATGGCACTTGGTGGTGGTCAAAAGATGCGCGGGCTTCTTGGTAATGACTTTGCTGATCCTCGCACGCAGGGCATTTTGGGTCTGGCCGGCGGTCTTCTGTCGGCAAGCGGCCCGTCCGTAGGTCGTCCGGTCTCGCTGGGGCAGGCGCTGGGAAGTGGGCTGCAAATGGGGCAGACGGCTTTCAATCAGGCGCAGACAAGAGCTGATCAAAAATCGGCTGCTGATCTGGCCCGATCAGATCGTCTAGCCCAACAGCAACTGATGAACGACTACCGCACTCGTCAAGAGGAGCGGCAGACGCGACTTGATGCGCTTGCAGCGCGTCAAGGCAACCTTCAGGTCGTAGGCGGCAATCTGTTTGATGTTTCCGATCCTTCAAGCCCGAAGCTGATTGAAACGCCTCGCCTGCTAAGTGAGGACGTGTCTTCTGATGGACGTCTTATCTACAGCACTGGACCAGACGGAAAAGTCACTGTGCGCAAGAGCGGCCTGTTTGATGTGTTGACCGAAGAAGAGGCGGCAAACAAGAAGCCAAAGGTACTCAGCAGCACTCTGCAAAAAGTAGAGGATGAAGACTTTGAGGCGCTGAATACATCCGCAAGCATCGTTGATGATACGCAGGGCTTCCTCGATATGATCGATAATGATCAGCTCGATTTCTCCTTTGGCGATAGCGCTGGCGATGCCATCGCGCTGGCTCTTGGGTCAAACAATGAAGAAGTCCTCAACAGACAGGACTTCAACATCTTCCTCGAAAGACTGCGCAACGCAACATTGCGGCTGAACAAAGGCACGCAAACGGAAGGCGATGCCGAGCGTGCATTGAAAGAAATCAGCAGAAACAAAAACAACAAAAACGCTGTGCGTCGTGCGCTCCTAAAGCTGCGTGAGGTCAACGAGCGGGCTATCGAAAACAAGAAGCGCGGGATCAACCGGCGGCGCTCTACGCAGGGGATCGATGCTTTCGACTTCTCTGACACCATGCCGGCGACCAGTTCAAACGATGTTGGCTATGAGGAATTATGATGAGCGTGAAAGTCAAAATAGACGGCGTCGGCATCGTTGAGTTTGACGATAGCTTCAAAAATCTCAGCAAGTCGCAAAAACAAACTCTGATCAATAGGATCGCAAACGAGCGTGAGGCAGTCGAGTCCAAGAACAAAAGCAAGCCTGCCGAAGACGAGGGCTACAACGTCTCTGGTTTGCTGCGCACCGCTAT
>Ga0181393_1000272_pt1 | contig 19222 bp, 24 predicted proteins | sample 16SPOviralmetaG_FD_130122 | JGI IMG/M metagenome (GOLD analysis project Ga0181393, IMG submission 130122) | Marine viral communities from the oligotrophic San Pedro Time Series (SPOT) site, San Pedro Channel, CA, USA - 16 SPOT_SRF_2010-10-21 | ecosystem: Environmental > Aquatic > Marine > Strait...
GGCTTGCCGTTCACTTGTATGACGCTGCCGCTGTTCACAATCTGTGGCTGCTCGCCTGTGCTTGTGTTTACAGCATTACGGCCCGCAGTCGATTGGTCAAACCACGTGTGCACAAATCCGTCACCGCCGCCGCAGAACGTCAACAGCGCAGCAGCGTCCAAGTCCGTACCGCTAAACCCAATGTCCTGTGTTGTGTTGTCGCTGCTGCGTCGCACCTTGATGCAGTTGCCTGTGTAGCCAGCGCGCAACTTGCGCAGACTAAAGGCCGCCTGTCCTCCTGCGTAGTTGTCGAGCACGCGATCAGACACCTCGCTGTAGGTTACAATGAAACTGTATGCGCCTGCCGTAGATGTTGCCAGAGCAGCCATGTACAGGTCAATTTTATCGAACGCCGTGGCCAGTGTGTCGTTGAGTGCAGGCTGATTAACAGGCAGCGCCAGCCAGCCGCCGTCCGCTGCTCCGTGTAGGCCCAGCAATCTGAAGTAGATTTTTCGGCTGATGTCGGTGCCTGCTGTGGGCGTGTCGCCCTGGTTGTTGACGCGTCGTCCAGTGCCGTCAGGCAGCACTGTATAGTATGCTTCGAGCGTCTCGCTGCCTATGACGGCAGACCAATCTTCTGCAAACTTCGTAGCTGCTTGTGTGTTAAAGCCGCGCGTGTTGGGCAATGCTGTCACAGGCTCTTGGCCTGTGCTGCCGCCAATCGGCCTGTCTGGGCCCTTGCCTGTGTTCTCGTCGTGCGTCGTCATGCTGATGGCGTCGCGGCCTGTCTTGCGCAGCGTCAAATCCAACTCGCACGCCGTGGCATTAAGCTGCCAGTTGACGGGCGCATAAGACGTCGCAGTGTCTAAATCTTTGTAGAAGTTAAATGGCGACGGTACTGCAGCGCTCGTGCCACGCAGTACAATGCTTCCGCGCTCCAGGCCTTTGGGTTTGTTGTGACGTGCAAGCGTCTCCTGCACCAGCAGCGTGTTGATGGCGCGCGTCGTGTCGTTGTCCTTGCATACCCAGTTGCTGGTTGTGCCGTACACGCCAGCGCTAGTCTGCACGTCAATGCGGCCCATGCTTGTGCCTAGCTGCCCGACGTTTGTTGTGCCAAGCTCCAGCGCACCGCGCCCTGTTGTTGCGTTGGCTACAATGTCAAAGTCAGGAATGAACTCCAGCAAATCGCCGCTGAACTTGCTTACTTTAAAATCTACAAACGTCGTGGTAAGTGCTGCCTTGTAACCGTTGTTTGCTCCAGCATTTGCATCAAAGACAAGAAAGTCAGGCGTAACTGTTAGACCTGTTTTTTGCGTTTGTGGTGGCGGCACAATAAATACAAAGTCAATAAACCGTTCAATGTCCTGGTTAACGTCGTACACGCCGTTGTCTTGTGGCGCTTTGTAGTAGAAGTATCCTGCGCTGCCGCTGTAAGCTGGGTCCACAGCTGTAAGAAAGGTGCACTCAGCAGCGCCAAAAAGTACAGCAACACTTTGCGCCAGACCTGAGCCGTCTGCCAAGTTGTTGACATAGTATTGTGTGCTGCTGTCGCCCCAGGCAATGGTAAAGCGCAGCATCAGCTCTGCAATGGATGACTGCGCCACGCTCTGTGCAGACTGGCTGAACTTAAACCGCCCGCGCATCTCGTAGAATACGCTGCTGTTTTCCGTGTCAATGCCAGGGTACACAACGTCGCCGTCTGCCAACGCGGTGCCTGCAGCAAAATTAAAGTTACTGATAACGGTTGCGCCGTCGTTGGTGTCACGCGTTACGCGCACCTCATTGTGTGGTGGTGTGTAGCTGATGCGCCACGCTGCGCCCTTCTGCCGCACATCGTTGGCCGCGTCTTTCTGAAATTGATATTCTGTAATGACGTCGCGGTCTACCTCTGTGCCGTTCCACTGCAACACTGTGCCTGGCGTGCGCTCACCAGCCAGCGCCACAGGCAGCATGTGCCATGCGTCGCCGTAGCTGTACAGGCGCCATTGATATGTGATGCACAGCGACTGCAGCAAATCGTAGCAGCTGATGTACTCCGTGGCGCCGCTGCTGTTTACACTGCTCCACGGGTTAGTGTGAATGCGCGAGCGCTCGATGCTTTTTAGATCCGTGCCTGCTGGGTGCGTCTCTGCAGCCATGATATAATCATCCTCGCTGTACACATCCTCTGCCCAGGCCAACCTATACTCCGTGCCGCTGTTCTGCGCGTTTAGGTATGTGTACAGAGACCACTTCTCCTGTATGTTCTTTACAATATCGTAGACTGTTTGGTACCCAGTATAGGCCGTGCCCGAGTTATTGTAATCTACATGCCTTAAAAGGCTCAGGCCGTCCGTTGCGACGATGGTCACCTCCTTGTTGGTGCTGTCCTCATTTACCTCGAACTCTTCCACCAATATGCTGCCCACCCAAATGCGTGTGCTGTCGCGCAGCACCTCTAGCAGGTAGTCGCCGTCAGTGCTGGTAGCCAGTGCGGTCAACAACAGATTCAGTTTGGCGTGAATGTCAGCAGGCCACAGCGTCGTAACCTCGCACCGTGAGTGCATGATGCCTGGCACTAGCGCGCTGTCGTCAACGCTCTCGTACTTCAGGTCAAAGCCGTTTGCAGCTAGGGTGAACTCTGTCGTCTGATTGCTGCCAGCTGCAGTGCGAATAATGCGCACCTCGTAGCTGTCCTCGTTCAAAGACTTGCCGACACCCTTGGCTAGTAGGTAACTGCTCATGCGTAACGGTTGCGGGCGCTGTTGCTGCGTGCGTTGCTCAAAAATATGTCGTCGCCCTTAATGCGTCCGACCACCTCCACAACGCCGCCGCCCATCATGTCTTTCAATTTACTCAATGGCGCCACAACTTCAGGATCAATGGCTGCATTTCTGTTGTCGCCAACCATTGCCATTGTCGGGCCGTATGCAAGGCCGCCCTGCGCTAAGGCAGGTATGCCAACTCTGTTGACCAACGCCATGCCCGCAGTAAGCAAACCAGCCATGACAAACGGAAACGCTGGCCCTGTGCCTGCAGCACCTTCCGCACTGTTCTGCAAAATTTTCGCTTTCGTCTGTGCTAAATAGGCAATGATGACTGCACGAGCGCTTTCCAGCATGGCCTCTTTAAATGTGGCGGCCTGGCCAACTGCATTGCCAATGCTGTCAGCTAACACCTCGCCCATGTTTTTAAATGCCGCTGTAGTTGTTTCTACAATCGGCTTGACTTGCGCCACTGTTGTTTTGACCGCATCCAAACCGCTTGACACCTCAGTTGCAATCACCTCGCCTGTGCCCTCAAACAATCCGTTGAAGCGCTCCATTATTTCTGCCTTGGTGGGCAGCGCGTCCTCGCCTAGCAGGTCAATTTTCTCTGCGTAGATAGCTTCGTTGATGCCTTGCACCAGGTCTGCACCAATGTCGCTGGCAACCTCCACCACGTCGGCAGCTACATTGCCCAGCCCATCCTTCAGCGCGTTAAATGCACCAGGCAGGTCGCCCTGCAAGGCTTTCGTCAGTGCATTGAAAATTGTCTTGAACGTGTCGCCCACTGCAGTGAACGCTGTGACAATGGCTTTGCCTGCATTGACAAACGCGGTCTGCACAATGCTAATCAGCACACGCAGCGGCAGCACGTTGTTGTACAGCTCAATCATCAGGTTGGTTGCCGCTGTGATGATGGGCCGTATCTCGTCGTAGAAGTAAATGAACGCGGCAGTAAGTGCGCCAATGGCCAGCACTGTCACGCCGATGGGCGAGGCCAGCAGTGTAATTGCCTTGACAACGCCCGTGATGCCAATGATGGCAGGTCCGAGCGATGCAGCAAAGGCCGCAATAGCAATGCCGATGCGCTTGGTGCTGTCGTCTAGCTCTGTAAACTTTTGCGCAAGGTTAGTAAACGCGGTCAGCGCCTTGCTTGCAAATGGCAGCAGCTGCTTGCCTAGTGATGCGGCGGCAAACTTAGCGTTGTCTAATGCAGTGCTGAACTTGCCTGAGACTGTTTGGCTTAGTCGCAACATAGAGCCCTCAAACAATCCGCCGTCCTCAGTTAGCCCTAGCAGTACATCATTAAATTCTTTAACACTTACAGCACCTGCTCCAAGTTTATCAGCTGGCAACCCTGTGGCTTCACTAAGCGCTGCAAACACTCCAATGCCACGCTCTGCTAATTGATTTAAACTCTCAAGCTCAACCTTGCCTTTAGCGTTGACCTTTGCAAAGATGGCGGCGATCTCGTCTATATTGTTTCCACTACCTGCCGCAATGTCGCCAAGGAACTGCAGCTGGGTGTTGACGTCTGCGATGTCTGTACCGCTGGCAATCAACTGCCGTGCTGACTTGGCTACTGCGTCAAGCTGAAACGGCGTCTTAGCTGTAAACGCTGTAAGCTGCTGCATCATCTTGCCTGCCTGCTCCACGCCGCCCGTCAAGCTGACAAACGACGTTTCCAGCGTCTCAAGGTCTGCTGCGCTCTTCAGTGCTGCTGCGCCTACTGCTGCCAGTGGCAACGACAGGCTGCGCGTCATGTCCTGACCCATGCGCTGGATGTTGCTAGTCATGCTGCGCAGGTTGCGCTGCACGCGTCCCAGCGACTTGTTCAGGTCGCGTGTGTCAGCTCCTATCCGTACTACAAGATCACCTAGTTTGGCCATTTTTCTTAGCTATAGCTTTTAACTGTGCCCAACCAGTATGTATACCAGCCTTGGGCTTTTCCTCCCACGGAAACACTGCCAAATCTTTAGGCTTGACATTGCTTCCTTTCTTAGTGTGCACGTTTAACAACAAAGCGGTTTGCCATCGTGTACGCTCCCAGTCTACGCGTTGCTGCGCCTCCTGAGCTTTGTACCGACCGCGCACCGCGTTGCCAAACTCCCTGAATGTCAGATCATACAGAAGGCAAGGACTCAGGCACAACAGCCCAAGTCCAAGCTCTTCTATTTCGTCCCATTCAAGTGGTGTGTTGTCTCCTGGTTCTCCGTTTTTTTTTGCGGAGTCATAGAGGACTCAATCACCTCAACAACAGCAGTCAAATCCTGCACATCAATCAATCCTAGAAAGTCGTCCACCTCCATATCAAAGCTCATGCCTTGCTTTTTGCAGCCCTCCTGCACAAAGTAAAACAGCAGCTCAGGCATCAGGGTGACATCCTCGCTGTCGATGTTTGCCACCTTGTGGCCAGTCGCTTGCTCAAAGCTGCGCCAGGCGCGCATGTTAGCCTTGACTGGGAATGTTCGTCCGTCTAGGGTGATGGTCATGCGCTAGGTACGAATGTTGGGTCAGTGACGCACTCGAAAGTAGCAGTGTACGACGCGTTGTCTTCAGTGCCTGCGCTCAGCTCCAAGCTGGTGCAGTAGGCTTTGAAGTCGATGTCCATGTCGTCAGTAATCTCAGCTTCTGCCTGGTTGTATGACGCAATGGTAATGTCAAGCTTCTGCCCTGCTTCCATGTCGGCAAACAGTTCCTCGTAGCCGTTTGTGGCGTCAGCTGCGTAGAATGCAGTCATCGTCACGCTCAAGGTCTTCAGCCCAGGCAAAATTGCGCGGTATCCGCCGTTGTCTTTTGTTGTGGTGTCGCGTGTCTCAGTGCTAAAAGACACAGACAAATCTGTGAGATGGTCCACCAAAACGGGTGTTGCACTCTCGTTTGCGAACGCAACTCGCAGTTGCGAGCCGTTCATAATTCCTGCTGTTGCTGCCATTATTTCTTGTTGTTGGGTTTGATGCGATCTGCAATAATCATATTAATCAGACTATCCAAATATCCAAAAATTTGGTTGTCTTTTTCTGTGGGTGTGAGGTTAATCACAACCTTCACAAATGCCATGAGGGCGAGAACCAGCTCAGCCCAGTTGTGTAGTAAAAAATCGGTCATGTTATGCTGTAGTGTGTCATGATGTTAGACTCGATGCCTGTGCGATTGGCGCTCTGGTCGCTGCCGTAAATGATAACTTCCTGAATGTAGCCATCTAAATGACCAAATCCGTTCAAGCTGCCAATGCCGCTGTCCTCCGTGTCAATGCCCGAGGCTAAATCTAAACTTCCCAGATTGCTGCCATTTAGAAACGCTTGCGCGTTGCCCTGCGTGCTGCCCGCAATCATTGTGTGCAAATTTTTTGACGTGTTTGCTGTGGTGCTTATTCCACTGACGTTGCCGCCATAAGCATAATTGAAATTGCTAGAAAACAACACGGGCACCTGAAATCTTTTGTCGCCTCCAGCGTTGCCACTAACAGCCAGCAAATACTCTGTGTCTGCGGTGTCTTGAAATTTGCCAACCGCAAAAGCTGACAAGCTGCCGATGTCGAGGCCCGTGTTGTCAAAAGGCAGGTCGTCATTTACTCCGTCAAACCTTAACGCAGGCTGGCCGTTGAGCACATATATAGTGCCGTTGCTTTGTGCGAGTCTTGGCTGTAAGTACGCAGTGCTTTCTGTTACATGCCTGTTGTTCCCACTTTGATCGTAAAAAGTATGAATTCCACCAGTTGTGCCGTTAATGAATGTTGTCAAAGCAGCAATGTCTAAAGTGCCGTCATCAAGAAAGCCAATATCCTGGCGTGTGTTGTCTGCTCTTTCGACTTTTACTGCAGGCCCTGTGTACTCGCCACGCACGCGACGCAAGCTGTATGCAGCATGAGCACCTGGGTACTGCTCAAGCAACAGGTTAGGTATCACAGGCGTCAACCGCGCAGTGTAGTCCTGCACGCTGATGTACATGTTGCGTTCTGCGCTCACCTCCGTCACCTCGTTTGTGTACTTTACAGACTGCACCGTGACTGTGCCGTACACTTTTTTGCTCTGCCGCGACAACGCCGCCCGCACCTTATCTGCTAGGTCGTTGGCTGCTGCGTACGTGTCCGCCACACTGAAGACCTCCAGCTGCGCCTCGTCTACTGGCGCGCTTTCCTTGGTGTCAACGGGCGTGTTGGACACAACAGAATAAACCACGTAAGGCGTCTGCGCGCCCTCTTCTGCCAGCTCTGGATATATGCGCGTGCCGACCAAAGCGGCCACCGCGCTGTCATCCTTCAGCATGCTGTATATGGCGGCTCCTACCTTCATTTCATAAAGCGTTCAAATTCTTGTCGCAGCAGTCTGTTGCGCAGCTGCTTCATGCGGTTGCTTGTTGCCTTCTGTGTGCGCGTAAACAGGCCTTTGTTGCGTGCTGGCCCAAAGCCGCTGCCATTCTCTACAATGCTGGCAAACCATCCGTTCTGCCTGTTGCGTTTCATGCTGCCACCGCGGCGGCTTGTCTTTGGTCCTGCCAATGTAATCGCCTTGTTGCTGCGTCTAAAGGTCTTAATGCTGCGCCGCAGTGTGCCTGGCCGCGTCATGGTTCGCACGTTGTTGCGCACGCCGTCCTTGCTGCCTCGGTTACGCCCTGGGCCTGTGCCCTTGTTGTAGACGTAGATGTCGTCTTTGGCGTCCTTGATGTTAGCACGCAGCGCCACGTTGTACACCTCAGCCACGCGTTCGTCTATGTCGCGCAACTTCTGTGCGTCATTCTCGCTCCACTTGGCCAGGCGCGCAATCTTGCGCTCAAGCTCTTTCATGCCGTCTACCTTAATCGCTGCCATCACTCAGATACTACGCGTTCAGTAATAAAGTGCAGCTCATTCTTGCGGCCCACTTCCTGCACAGCTAGGATGTTGTAGATATCGCCGCCGTAGCTGATGCGGTATTTGGGCGTAACAGCTCGCGTCTGTGTGCTGCTGCGCACGCGCCACGTCACGCGGTTAGTGCTTGTCTCCTGCTCTTCCAACACCGCGCTGCTGGCGCTCTTGTTGTCCAACGCAGCCCACACCGTTACATAGGTAGACCACGACGGCACGGTCTGGCCGTACACGTCCGCAGTGCGCGATGCGCTCTGAATGACAATGCGTCTATCTAAAAAACCGATGTTCACTGCCTGTTGTCGATAATGCGTTCAACACTAAGCAGCGACTCAACTGCAATAGGAATGGTGGCCGTAATTGTGCCCGTCACTACAGCGCGCCTGTTCTCGTACCAGTGCGCCACCAGCATCTTCACCGCGTGCTTGACGTTGGCCGATTCTTCGACGCCTACCGCAGCCGTCACGCGTACAGGGTGCGCGTTGTATGTCTCCAGGTCTGGCGTGTCGTGGAAGTAAATCAACATGCTGCCGTCAGTTGCCGCCGTGGTATAGTACTTGCTAGCTGCCAGAGTTTGCTCTGCGCCTGACGTGTCGTTGTACTTTACGTGTGTGATGGCTGTGACAGGGCCGTAGGCCAGCGCTGCGTTGCGCCACCGCTCCAGATAAAACACTGCGGAGCCGCCTGTTGTAAAGCTGCGGTTGCAATAGTCCTCAACCCATGCCACTGCCGCGCGCAATAACGCCGTGATTGTAGTGTCCTCGTCGTTTGAGTCGACGCGCAGAAACTCCTTAGCGTCCGCCAATGTGACGACGTTAGTTCCTGCTGTGTGTGCTTGACGTACTACGTGCATGGTAATGTAAAAAAAAGAAAGCCCAGCCCATTGCCAGGCTTCCCGTGTTAGTCAATTATTACTCGAAGTCAAACAAGTAAGCCAATGCACCTGCCTGGCGAACGTCTACGTCGTAAAACTTGTTGACGTGCAAAGCAATCTGCGCATTGCCTGCGTTGCTGTATGGATCAACCAACAGGTCAATGCCACCAAAGAACGCCATCACCATGCCGAGGCCAAAGTCACCGAACAACAACGCGCCTTCGCTCGCAGTTGAGTCGATGAGGTTTGGTGTAAAATTGGTGTTATAGCCATCAATGTTGTTGCCTTCCACAACTGCTTTAATGCTTGCCACAGCGGCCTCACCTTTCAAGATGCTCATGGCAGTCGGTGAACCGACAAATGAGCAAGCGCTCAAGTCGCCACCAGCAGCCAACACAGCTTTCTGCATGTTGGTCAAATCAGCGTATGTGACAGCTCCGTCTTTGTCAACACGGTTGCCAGCAGAGGCAGCAGCCTTAGCAAATACAGCCTTGTCAATGGTCTCATTGATACCAGCAGCCAACTCGCGTGAGATCATAGCGTCCACCTGAGCACCGCCCTGCAGAATCAACTGCTTGCTGTACTTAGTGTTTGCAGCCACACGGATGGGTGACAGTGTCAACTCGTCGAGCTGCAAGCCAGACGCAGAGTCAGCAGCAACCTCAGTTGCTTCAGTACCTGCTGCCTTAGCAGAAACGCGTGGGAACTTTAAGTTGCCAGTTGCGTTGTTAATGGTAGTGACCCCGACGCGCTCGGCCATTGTAGGCGTGCGCAGGGCGTCAATGACACCAGGCACTGCAGTGGCAACAAAGCCAGAGCCGTCGCCAGTGCCATCGGCCTGAAAGTTGTCAGCAGTACCAGCACGGTACAGTGCGTGGGCTGGAATACCAATCTGGCCGCTCATCTGCAAGCCGCGCATCTGGTACTCTTTAGCTGCCTCCTGGCTCCACTCAGCTTCTGCGCCCTCGAGTGCCTTGCCAAAGCTGGCAGCTTGCACAGCACGGCTGAGGCTGAAAGAGCGATTAATTTTGTTGACCTCCTTGGCCTCTGACACTGACTTGCCACCCATCTGGGCCTGGCGTGCGATCATGTCTTCGTGTGCCTGGCGGCGGTCAATCTTTCCGTCGAGGCGCTCAACCTCGCGCTTGCAAAGGTCGGCCTCTTCTTGTTCGTTGTTGGTCCAGTCGCGGTTTTCGGTTTCTGCGACATTCACCAACTCTTCAAAGCGATCTGCGTGCTTGCCGCGTGTCGCCTTCATCTCATTGAGATTCATAGTTTCAAATGTTTGTGTTTCAATAACTGTTGTATCTGTGTCGGCCTCTGCTACTGCAATGGCTTCGTCTAGCTCAAGCTGTTGGTCACGCGCCTGCACCGTGGCGGCTGCGTATGCTGGATAGGTCACAGGTGACACGTCCAACAACTGCCGCACCTTATCTACGCTGCGCACGGTGCGCTCTTCGTTCCAGCTCTGGTCTTTGATTGTAAAGGCAAAGCTGCTCTGGCTGATGTCACCGCGTTTCACGCTCTCGTAGAAGTCTTTGGCATACTGCTGCGCGCCTAGCTTAACGCGGTACTTTAGCCCGCGCTCGTCTGTGCTGAGCTCCAGTGTGCCGTTCTCGGTACGTCCGAGAATCAAATTAGGGTCGTGGTTAATTAGCGCGCGCACGTCGTTGGTCATTACGTCGTCAAATGCGCCTGGCTTAATTACTTCACGAAAGTGCCCAAGGTCTGTTTCGCTGTTAAACACAGCGGCATAGCCTTCTAACACCATGTCGTCACTGTCGGCCTCGCGCACCTCAATGGTGCCCATGGTCCGCTTCTCAGCGTCTTTATACTGTTGGTTGTCCTCCATCGTTTGAAACTTTGTCGCTGTACTCGTTGATGCGGTCCAGCGCGATTTGGTTAATCTGCACGAGGTGGGCGTCACCGCCGTTCTCAATTGGATTCATCTGCTCTTTTGCCCTCACCTCGTTAATGCTCATAACACCGCTCTGCAGCATCTGCTGGTAGAAGTTGGTGCGCGTGGCAAGGTCGCCGCGGTACAGGTCGTTCATGTTAAACCTGCTGTACAGCTCTGGCCGCTCGAATGACTGAATTAGTTTGCGGTCAATCTCTTGCTCAATGCGCTTCGCCCACGGTGCAATTGTGTGCCGTGCGAACTGCAGGTTTTGCTGCTCTACGTTGTTAAACGTAGTCTGTGACGGCAGCTGCACCAGCGAGGTGGGCACGCTGTAGATGCGGCAAATCTCTTCTGCCTGGAACTTGCGCGTCTCGATAAACTGCGCCTCGTCTGGCGTAATTGTTATGCGCTGGTATTTAAAGCCGAACGGCAGCAGCTTAGTGCCCGCGTTCATGGCGCTCTGGTTCCAGCTGTTCTGAATCACGTCCATCTGCTCCTTGCGCAGTGGCTGATCCGATGCCAGCACGCCAGTCATCTGACCTTTTTGCCCGAAGTACTCGCTGCCAAAGTCCTGCGCTGCCTTGGCCAAGCCCATGTTTTCGCGGTGCAGGCGTATTGGCGACATCTTATTCATGCAAGAAATTTCTAGCATGTTGTCCTGTGTAACAGCGCCGTAGTCGCGGATGACATACACGCGCTCGCCGTCTACGTCCTTGATATCTACGTCGTAGTAGCTGACAGGCACAAGGCGCTCTGCATAGCCTCGTGTGTTGCGCTCAATAATGGCATAGCCGCAGCCGTACATTAGCGCGCTGCTCATCAGCGTTTCCCAGAAGTCGAATGCGTTCTGATGCTCGTTAGGCGCTGATGTGATCAGGTCGTAGGCAGGGTGCTGGTTGGCCACCTCGATGTTGCGGCCGTCACGCACGTACAGCTCAAGGTCCAAGCTGCTGATGGTGCTTGCAATCTTGTTGATGCAGGCATAGACTGTAGAGATGGCCAGGGCGCTGGTCTCTGTGATGTTGACGCCGCTGCGCACCATAGGGTTAATGCCAAGCTCGGCCTCCAATGTCTGGCTGTTAAACTTACCCACGCGGTAACGAAACAAGGCGCTAAGACGGTCTGTTAGTGTGGCCATTCAGTACAGGTGAAGCTAGAATATAAGCAAGTTACGTTACAAATCCAAGACATCGAAAAAGAAATCTTGCTCACCTAATGTGTGACAGTATTCGTTCATTGCAATAATGCTGGCAATCACACCGTCCACTTTCTTGTTTTCCTGCTTCTCCTTAGTCACGCGCTTGTTCTCATTAACGTCCATGTACACAACAGCGCAGCCCATTTGCCAACGCATGCATCTGTTTCCGCCGTGTATAATTTGGCCCTTCATTGCGGCCATCTCGAACTCTTTAGTTGGGCCGTTCATGGTTGTAATGTTCTGAGCCATTGGAGACATCTGCACGCCGTCGGCCTCCAGCTCTGCCACAATGTATGTGCTGAAGCGCGGATCGTATCCAATGCTGCGCACGTCGTACTTAGCGCACTGCGCGTTGATGTACTCCTTGACTATGCGGTAGTCAGTGACGTTGCCTGGTGTCAGGGTGATGTCACCAGCGCGCTCATAGGCTATGTAGTCAATGCCTGCGCTCAGTTTCTTCGTGTGTGCTTTCTCGCTGTTGACAAACTGATGCACAAGCAAATAATAACAATCGTGCTCCACGTCAGCAAAAAGTAACGCGAATGCAGTGAGGTCTTGTGTAGATGCAAGGTCCAGACCGCCATAGCAAGGTAGTGTGTGAAGCCTGTCATGTGGTATTGGTTTGTTGCCCTTCATCCAAATGTCGTCTGGAATCCACGCGGTCTCTGCTGATGTCCAAATGTTTAGGTGCAAACGTAGGAAACTGTTGACCATGCTAGGGTTCGCCTTTGCATTCTTAACGGCCTGCTCAAAGTAGTCTTGACGGCAGATACTGCCATAACCTGGGTTGGCCTTGCGCCACGTCTCCTCTGCTGTCCAGTCGTCGTCAATGTCTGCACAGTACAGCACAGGCAGAAAGCTGTCGTCCTCAATGATGCCATCGCGTACTTTTTTAGCGTACTCGTGCACCTCGTAGCAGATGCTTGCGCGGTCGTGGCCCGCTGTAGTCAGTGCCATTACAAGCGGCTGGCGCCGTGCGCCTGTTGATGTAGTTAGCACGTCCCAAAGGTCTCGATCAGGTTGCGTGTGTAATTCGTCGAAGATGACTGCGTGACAGTTGAGGCCGTGCTTTGTGTACGCCTCTGCGCTGATCGACTTGTACCAGCTGGATTTATAGTGCACTACCTTGCTCAACACCTTGGCCCTGCTGCGCAGGTGGCGGCTGTTGTTAATCATCTCCTGCGCGATGTTAAACACAATGTTGGCCTGGCCACGGTCGCCCGCTGCGCTGATTACCTCTGCGCCTGGCTCGCCATCAGCAAACAGCATGTACAGCGCAATGGCCGCGCTTAGGTTTGACTTGCCGTTTTTGCGTGGAATCTCAACGTAGCAGGTGCGGTACCTGCGCGTGCCGTCCTCTTTCTTCCAGCCGAACAGCGGGCGTATGATGTCGTCTTTCTGCCACGCCTCCAGCAGGAACGGGTGACCGCCAAGCTCGCCCTTGACGTGCGTGCAAAAGCGCTCGATAAATTCAACAGCGAGCTCGGCTGCTGCGTCGTCAAAGTGGTAATCAGCCAAAGTACTTGTCAGCTTCGTCTGCTACTTCCTTGCCCTCGCCAATCCAATTCTCCAGCCGCGTAATAATAATCTGCTTGCGGTGGCGCGCCTCTTTAAGCTGCTGCCACTCTGGACGCATTCGGTTCATGACGTCGCCGCTCTTGGCCGTCATTGCGTAACACGTGCCGTGTTCGTCGCAATAGTCCTGCAGGTGTTTCTCTTCAATGATTACGCAAGCCAATGTGTACAGCAGTTGCTGCTGGCCTGGTGTTAAGTCTGCCCGCTTTTCGTATGCGTTAAGCAGGTCGTTGTACTTCTTAGTCTGTTGTGCTGTCATACCCTTCTAGTTTTTTATGGCCTGACCCTGCGCGTGACTGACGCTGGGATGTTACCGTGATGTGTATTCATTTTTGCGATGGGCTACCCGGTGCTGTTGGCGCCACAATCTGTCCAAGGTGATGCTTAAGCTGTTCCTCTGTCAGTTCGTAGCTGTTGAGCCACATGCGCCCGTCGTCTGGCTTTGTGTTCTCAAACTGCAGCAGCCAGTAGCCACACCACGTCCACTGCATCGACTTGATGCCGTAGTGCTCATTCCTTGCCAGTATGCCCAGGCGCATGGACTCATCGATCAGCTCCATTGTCAGGCGTTGACCGTAGGCAGGCTCGCACTGATAGCACTTCATCTCGACAAACGCCAGGCGGTTTGTGCTGTAATTGCGCAACACAAAGTCCACGTCATACGTAGTAAAGCATGACGGCCTCATACTGCTCGGCAGGTTCTTGCGTATCCACTCGCTCATGCCTTGCTCGCGAAAGCCAGTGCGTTCTTCAGTGCGCTCTTCAGTCGTGCTCATTCGTATGTAATGTAGCTGAGTTCGTCGTAGTAGTCTCCATAGGTCCAGCTTGCGTCATCGTACCATGCCGCTCCTTCGCACTCTTGCGGTTGTGGCATGACGTGCACAGTGGCTGCAGGTTGCTGACGTCGTAGAAGGCACCGCCCTGCGTCACTGGCCTGATGTGGTCCACCACGTTGGCCTGCCATCCGCATGCTGCGCACACTGGGTGTTGCTTGAGGAATGCCTTGCGTAGTTTTCTCCATAGCTGTGACCAGTATCGTTTATCCTGCTTTCTCTTAGCAAATGGTTTCGCCAACGACTTTGAGTGAAGCGCGCCGCGATGCGTTCGATTGATATGAGCCACGGTAAATGTCTTTTTGCATGTTGTGCAGGCGCTCATTCTGCGTCCCGCTCATCCCTGTCTCGCCCACGTGCACCTCGCCTTGTTGATCTGTCCACGTGTATTCTACGCGTAAGGTCTTGCGGTATGCTTCGATTGAAGCTGCGATCTGCCGCAATTCGCTCTGCGAGTATGGCTGCAACTTTGGCTTCATAGTATTCAATCCATTCTTTGAGTTTGTCATTGGTCGGTCTTTTTCCTGTTGTTGCTATCTCGTATATCTCATCGCACACGCCCTTGCCGTACATGCGCTCTAGTGCTTTGCTGTACAGCCACTGCTGGCCGCCGCTCTGCATGTTGCAGCCCTTGCATTGCCCGTGGACGTTTATGCCCATCCATCGCGCTGCTAAGAACTTGCGGCTGATGAAGTGCCCTGCATCGACTTTCGTCCAGTGCTCGCGCTTGCCGCAGGTAATGCACGTCACCATGCCTTTGCTGTCGCTGTCACGCAGCCGCACAAACCAGCTGAAGCATCTATCCAGTCTGCTGGTCAATATCGCCCTCTCGCTGCGCTTGCGCCGTGCCTTTCTCTTCGCTTTGCTGTTTGTGTTGCTCCTGGGTTGCTGCATCCGCTTTGTCATTGGGATAAGGTATGAACGTCCTGTCTAACACCTTGCGCGGCGTCTTCAGCAGTCCTTCTGCGTCCAGGTCGCGCTTCAATCTCTGCCAGTCGATGGCTGCTGTCTCTACGTGCTGCTTTTTCTTATCAACGTGCTCCTGTTCACGCATGGCGACTGTGTTCTGCATCTCGTAATTGCGGATGCAGTCAATCAGCACATTAGTGGTGAAGTTGCCGTAGAGGTCAAAGCGGCCCTGTCGTATCTGCTTGAAAGCAATCAGCACCTCTTCTAGCTTCAGGCTCGGAAACAGCTCGCAGATGTCCTCTACTGCGTCCTGCAGGTCTGTCTGCGTCTGGAAGGTGCGCGTAGCATTCACGTGACGCACCAGTCGCTCCAGCTCTGCCAGCATTGTGAGCCTAACCTTTGCAGGTTCCGCCTTCAGTGCTTTGCTCAGTGACATGCCGCGCTTGTACGCCTGGGTGACTGTCAAGCCCTGCATTGCTTGCCTGCTATTTTCCAGCAGCCCATGCAAGTGCTTGTTCTCTATCAAGCTCAGGCCGTTTTCCGCTTTTTGCTCCTTTAAGCTCAAAGAGTCCCTGCCAGCCTTGGGCAATGCTTTGCTGGATGATTGCGATTGCGATTCTGTAGTCATTATTTGCCATTTTTTTTAGGTTGTGCAGTGCTGCCTGCTCGCCGTTGTCGGTGTAGCTTTTGTAGCGCCTGTCGCGACGCTCCTGCAGCCATGCTTTCCACGTATCCAAGAATTCAATTTCAGTGAATGGATACACCACCTCTTTTTTAGATGTATTCTTAGTTGTTCTTTCTATTGTATTAGTATGTGGGAATTTTGACGATGCAGAGTCGTAATTTTTCCCATGCAGACTCGTCATTTTTCCCATGCTGCCTAGGCTCAAATGTCGCACACGGCCATTGAAGTAACACTCCAGCAGCTCCAGCTCCACCAATTTTTTAATGATGCGCTGGACTGTCTTAGGCGTGATGCCATACTGCTGCCTAATTGTGTCATTGCTCTTGTGAAAGGTCTTGCCATTCTTGCTAAATGACTCCACCTCTGCCATAAACGCTTTCTCTGTCATTGTGAGCCGTTGATCTAGCCACACCTCTGCAGGTATCCAGATGCCAAGAAACTCACGTTCGCTCATTGCTCGGTGCTGTCGGAATTCATACAGCGCTCAAGTACGCGGTCTAACCTCGTTTTAGGCCTTACATTATCCTTCTGCTGCGCCTTAAGGTATTTGTCCTCTACGCGGTCAAAGATGTGACGCAACTGCTCCAAATGTTCTAAATGCGCCGCCATGTCGTCTGCATCTACTTGTCTTTGAGCGGCCTCAATTATCCACATCTTTGTGTCACGCTGTGCATCAATCAATACCTCTAGCAATCTGTCTGCCTGGTCCTGTCGCAATGATGTGCGTACGTATGTCTTCTTCATCATGAGAATGGGTCTTCACTGTTCAACAATGCGTCCAAATTGACGTTGAGCGTAGCCATTGCCTGCTCAACCTCTGGCACAATCGGCCCAGTCACTGGAATGACTGTGTACTTAGTCTCCAGCCCTTCGCCCTTGCGTGTAATGCGCAAATCGAATGTGTTAGGATGACCAAAGTCTGGCTCCATTGTAATGTCGTGCAATGCGTCGAACACGCTTTTTTGCGTAATCTCCCACACCTGGACACACTGGTCGTCGTAGTTCCACACAGCTACTGCCAGGAACTTGCGCGGCTTATCGCCGTCTCGGTAGTTGGCCTCTGGCTTGCTGTCTTTCCAATGCCACCGCACAGGCTTGTTGTCCTCTGTCCAGCACACATAGCCCTCAAGGCCTTTCTCGCTCAAGATTCGCACTTTGCTGGTCTTGTCTTTTGCAGGGCGGAAGTAGCTGCCTGCGTTGTTGTTCGCCTTCGCGAAGTCTTCAGAAATAAAACTCATAACACTTGATTTTTAAAAGGTTCGATTTGGTTGATCATAAGACGAAGCAGAGCGCTCACAGATACGCCCATCTTGTTGGCTTTGTCTTGTAACACGTCACGCTGGCTCTCAGTCATGCGCACGTTCATTCTTATAGGATAGTTCTTCATGTATTCAATCATGACCGCGTAATTGGGCCGCAGGCCTCGTAGCCCATGCTTTGAATGCCTTGCAAGCGCTTCTGCACAGTGCGCTCATCCTTAAACCACCAGCGTGTAAGGTCTTTGCGGTCTTTGTGGCGGAAGTCTTGAAAGCACCTAAAATCCATATCGCGCATGCGTTCGCGCATAAACTGTGCGCCTGCATCTGGAAGGCACTTGTAGCCGCCTTCGCGAAAGTCAACACCGTTGCGCTGGGTGTAGTGGCCGTAGCCCTCGTGCATGTAATCGTGTGTCATGTCGATTGGTTTTGTGCGTGGATGTACTGCATCCACTGGTTATACGTCATGGGTTTGTCTGGCACCACGCTGTGCGATATGCCGTTTGGTTTGAGAGCTTGCATGACACAAACGTACGTCACTTGTACGTCACTTGTATGTACAATGCGTGTGTAGTTATTCACATCCACATGTTCACGCACAGAAAAGGGCCGACACAATGCCAGCCCTTCACTAACCAATTCTGATGACTCACGTGTCAAGCACGGCTCTCAAACATGCTGACGACTAAAGGTACAACGGCAATGGCACACAGGCAAACCGCCTCCCAGCTCATGCCGTGCGTGCCGATGTCGTAGCAGGCTGTCGTAGCAATCATGCCGCCAACAGTACGCTTCGCACTCCAGCGCTTCAGGTCGCCTTTCGTCTTGAACGCCTCCGTAAGGTCGGCGCCTGCAAGTGCCTTAGTAATAAGTCCAGATAACTGCTTCATCTTTCTCAACGTCACAATCTACATGTACAAACCCGTCACCAATGCCGATGCGGTCAAAGCCTGCCGTGAGCAGCGCCGTGATAATTTCCATGCGCTCGCGCGATGTGCCGCAGGCGATGTCAGCAGCCAGGCCCTGCATGTGTGAGCTTCTGCGCGATCCGCCTACTGCATGATTGTGCGCCTCGGTGCGGTAGCCGCTGGTAATCTTAAAAGGCACGCCTGCAAACTCGCGGGCGTCGTCTAGCATCTGCAGAAAGTCCTCGTCCATGTTGTGCCCGCTGCCTAGCTGGTCAGGGCTGTCAAACTCGCAGTAATTAAAGTATCTCATCTTCCTGTCTTTCCTTGCGCACCTTCAGCGCGCGTTCAATGTTCCACCACATCAAGGTAAGGCCTGCGCAGATGGTCACGGCAGTGTCCACGTAGCCCACCAGTACGCTGCCCACGTATGTGACGTTCAAGGCGTTTTGCAGGTGGCATTTAAGTTCATTCATCTTCGTCCTCAATTATCCAGCCGTTCGCAACCATGTACTTGTAATCGCGCACCGTCACCGTGGTGGGTAGTATGCTGTGCAGCGGTATCTCATCGAGCTGGTGGATGGCGCTGCCTAGGTTGTAACGCTGCATGGCGCTTATCTCTGGAAACATGGCCACCAGTTTCTCAAGGTTGCACTCTGGGTGCACTGCTATGAGGTAGTCGGTGTCAACGCGCAGCGCATAGTTGTCCCTGTCTGTTGGGTGCTGTAGTAAACTGCACAACGTGTTGCCAGCTTCGTCAGGCGACTGCACGTGAACGGGCCTCGTAATATTGTACAGCTCTCGCGCAATGATGTGTGCGCGGTCTTTTGAGTTAATTAGGCCAACAGGCTTGACAATAATCCACTGCATTAGAATGCGCTGTAATGTGTGTTCAATTCGTCGCTTAAGTCTTCAGCGTCGTGAGCTGTGCCGTTGCTAAATACAATAAACTCCTGCAGCGTGCCACGAAGTGGCGATCCACCGTTGTCGCTGCGCGTGCCTAAAGCCATGGCCCTGCTGCTGTTGTTTGGGTTTGCATTGACATTTGCACTGAATTTGTCAAGCTCATTTGTGCCGTTGTAGTATGCTTCACAGCTGCCGTTTGCAAATGTCCCTGTGCTGATAATCTGGGTGCCTGCGGTAAATGTTGCAGTGCTGTCTGGCCGTGGCAGGTTGTTGTTGCTGTAGCGCACAGCCAAACGCACCTTTGCGCTGGCCATCATAACACAAATGAAGTTCTGTTGTGATTGCGTGCTGCTCCAGCTAGTTGCTGGCTGCTGACCTACGTTTACAACATTGTGCTCATGTACTACAGCTAGATTGTATGCACCGCTTGGATTTGGCGCAAAGGCTGAGGTCAGCAGCGTGTCGTTGCTGCCGTCAAACTCAACTGCAGGCTTGCCGTTCACTTGTATGACGCTGCCGCTGTTCACAATCTGTGGCTGCTCGCCTGTGCTTGTGTTTACAGCATTACGGCCCGCAGTCGATTGGTCAAACCACGTGTGCACAAATCCGTCA
>Ga0181393_1000273_pt1 | contig 19215 bp, 33 predicted proteins | sample 16SPOviralmetaG_FD_130122 | JGI IMG/M metagenome (GOLD analysis project Ga0181393, IMG submission 130122) | Marine viral communities from the oligotrophic San Pedro Time Series (SPOT) site, San Pedro Channel, CA, USA - 16 SPOT_SRF_2010-10-21 | ecosystem: Environmental > Aquatic > Marine > Strait...
AAAGTTCTAACACATGTTGTGGAAGCAGTGGATCATTCCAGTCTTCACTTTCCCAATCAAAACCAAAAAGTTCTTCACAACCCATGCGTAGATCATTCCACACACCAGTTTCTACATCAAGTCTGCTGTGAAGTTCACTGTTGAAATCTGCATGACTTACACCCAACAAATCACGATGTTGCGCATGACAATGTGTACTCAGTGCCAAACAGTTGGCAACAAACTTGCCACCACTGTTGATTGGATAAGAGAATATCAGCAGCCTGTTGGTGTTATGTATTACCGGAAAGTTTTTCAATTTCTTTTATGTCTTTTTCTGTGTACTGTGTGGCAAGATAATCTAATTCATCACGTTTGGCTGTGGGATGCAACTGTTCTATGTACTTGCGCACCTTGTTGCTGTTGCCTTTGTCTTTCTTTTTGTGTCCTATCCATTGATGAAACTGCTTGCCCATGCCTGGACTCACAGTGCATAGCAATTGCCACACCAATTTGGGATGTTTAGCCAGTTCAAAATACTGTGTGTTCACACGCTGATTTGTGGCCATCAAATAGTATGCAGCCAAGTCGTTGCTGCCTTTGACAATGCTCATGTATCTGTTGAGCAAGAATGGCGCCACAGTCTTTTGCTGTTCGGGTGACAGTTGATCATAGAAACCATAGTCCTTAGCATCCAGTGCACCTAGTATGGCATTAAGCGGAATCTTGTCACTCAAAATGCACACCCCCTGTTGTGATATCATTTACAAAGTATAACTTAAACATGTTAGCATCGTCAATATTTTCAAACTCCAACATCAACCAATGCTGTAATGGCCCTTGGTTGCCTGCACTTCTCATTTCCATGTACCTGTGTACATAAGGTTGTAAACTTGGTCTTGCAGCAAAGTATGCATCCATGCGGTTGTGTGTTGCTTTGATACTTTCATAATCAACATCATTGGTGGGTGTGGTCCTAAACATAAATGTACGATATTCTTTTTGCACAATAGTTTTACCAGGCTTTGGTGATGTCGACAATTTCGTTCTGCCTGTTTATTTCTTTGGCTGCATACACGCAACGTGGTCCTTCACAGGTTTCCACAGGTATAGCCAATATTTGCCCTTGTTTTAGTTTTGGAAAATACCACTTGACATCACTGTACAAATCTACAATGCGTATGGGCAAGTAATCGTGCATCCTACTGCTGAGTGGATTAAAACTGAATGCTTTGAATCCTCTGTCATTGAGACTTGAAAGATTTAGCATTTCCAAGTCGCCTACTTCTTTTTCACCTATGAGTATTTTCCAATCTATTGGCAGTCTTATCAAGTTGCCTGCTACATCTATCACAGCGGCTGGACTGTTAAAACTTTCTAAAAAGATCAGTGGAATAAAAAAGTAATCTGGATTGTTGCTGTCACTGTTGTCTAGCACTGCAAAACGCAAGTCATCTACTTCATCGGGCAGTTCATTCATTTCAAATGCTGTGTCTTCTAGTGTTAGAATTCGCATCAATACACTTCCCTAATTTCATCAGCAATGCCATATTTGATTGCTTCTTCTGCACTCAACCATACATCTTCTGCAGGCAGTAGTACTTCACGGATTTTCTTTTCTGTGAGTCCGGTACATTTTCTGTAGTGTGCAATCATGCGCTCACTGCTGAGTTCAAACTCACGCATTGTAGCAAACAGTTCATGTTCTTTACCACGTGATCCCCAACTGTATTGATGTGACAGTATACTGGTGTTTGGTGTAATAACTCTGTGGCCTTTTTTACCAGCCATAAATGTGAGTATGCCGCAACTTGCAATCAAACCCACACCCACAGTGTGAACAGGAATAGCACTGCCTTTCATGGTGTCTATGAGTGCAAATGCACTGTGTACACTGCCACCCGGTGAATTGATAATAAGTGTTAATTGTTTTTTGCGTTTGTTTTTTGGCTGTAGATTTTGATCTATGATCCAGTTTATTACTGTTGCAGTTGATTTATTGTTAAAACCATCATGAAAATAATACATGCCTGCATCATACATAGCCTCTCCAGGTTTTAGTTCTTTTTGTTCATCACTCATGTGTTCAGTTCCAATCTATTTTATCTACTTTAAATGGGTAGTTCGCTTCTTTGTAGAAAGCCTTACGTTTGGTAAGATGTCGCTTTGCAAATCTGCAGGTGCTTGTGATGTCCCAAATTTGGACGAAGTCTTTATCATGAGCCTTGCGAATTCCGCGGCCGATACTTTGGATGACCCTAACAAAGCTCTTGCCAGGCTCAAGAAGTACCAAATTGAATATCCTAGGGATGTTAATACCAACAGCGGCAACACCATAAGTAGCAATAATAACTTTATCACTAGATTCAGCAACTTCATCATACTGTTCTTTCCTGTCTGCTGCTTTGGTTGCACCACTTACAAACACACTATTGGGTATACGTTTTTGCAGCTCTTTGCCTGCATTTACTCTATCAACCAGTATCAGTGTGTTACCGCTTTGCACAATATTATCTATCATGCCTGCAATGTAGTCCAAACGTTTTTCATCATCTAGCAAATACTTTAATTCGCTTTGGTAATTCTGATGTTCTTTTAAGTCTATTAATTGTAGCACATTAACATTACAATTTGCAAGAACTCCTTTGTCTTGCAGTTCCTTTGCACTGATTTGATTCACAACAGGACCAATACTGCATGTGAGTGCTACACTTTCAAACTTCTCTTTGGGTATGGTGCCTGTCAGTCCCCAACGTATGGGTATGTGACTCATCACACCTGTGAGCAGTGTTTTAAGTGCATCTGCTTTGGCTTGGTGCACCTCATCAATTATGATGCACACAACATCTTCTATAAAGTCTTGTATTGTAACATCAGCAACCTGGTTCTTGGTGTTTTTCAACAGCACATTCAAACTTTGCCAAGTGCATATGGTGTGTGTACGACCAAACTCTTTACGGTCGCCAAAGAACACACCCACATCCAGTCCCATGTTAACATAGTCTGCTTCTGTTTGTGTCACAAGGCTTTTGTTTGGCACCACAATGATACTGCGTCCATACTTTTCAACACTGGCACTGAGTGCTGCAGTCATCAGTGTTTTGCCTGCACCTGTTGCCACTTCCTGTATGCACTGTTGATTGTCCAGAAACTTGTTTACAGTGTCCACTTGATAGTCACGCAACACAATGGGTTCACCTGCCACAGGATGTCCTTTTGGCCAAGTTTTGTGTGCAAATGTGTTGTCATCAACACTGTGCAATGGCATATCAATCACATAGTCACGCTGGTCGTTGAGACTGACATCATATCCTTGACTGTTTAATATGGGTAAAATGTCTGGCAGTAGGTTGATATAGGTGCTGCCTCCCATTTGAAAGTAAGCCATTTTGCCATCCCAACGACCTAATCGCACTGCTGGCATGTAACGTGCGCCAGGAATCTCATACTTGAACAAGTTACTCAACTTGCGTCTAGTGTCCAAGTCCAGACCTTCAATTTTTACGTTAACTTCATCTTTAACGTGTAATACACAAGGTTTCATATATTGCCTCTGCTATTCGTTGGTGTCCTAGTTCTAATGGATGCCCGCCCGGACCTTTGGGTGCATCATGCATGATCTCAACCATCTGTTGATCGGGCCATCCCACAAACATTGTGGTGTCTATCATGTCAATAAGATCATGTGCTTGATGATTTAATTGATGCATTAGTTCGAAATTATCAAATGTATTTACAAACCTATACTGTATGTTACACTGTTTTAAAAAACTTTGCAACAATATAACCTGTCGTATCCAATTGCGGAATTCATACACAGGCTCACTGTGCCAGTTGAGCCACCGTGATATTTTTTTCCTATCTACATCTGATGCTTGGTCTGGATGTAACCAATATGCATGCTCACTACAGCCTGACCATATGGTGAATGGACCATGCTGATCATTGAACTCTTGTCTGCCGCAACTGGTCCATGCCACCACAACCAGATCTGGTTTAAGCTCAATATCAATAGCAGCATTAATTGTGCGTTTGACACACCAATGATTGCCAGTGCCACGCTTGCCCTCATTAACAACATAATGTTCTATTAGGTTGCCCAGCACATGTGGCCATGCACTGTTGCGATCTTTTAATTCTTCACCGTATGTGAAACTGTCGCCTACTGTGTAAAGTGTTTTCATTATATCTATTATAACATAAGTTGAGTGGGCAGTCTATTTCTAAACTACCCACTCGGGGCCGCGATTGGAGGAGAGAGGAGAGAGGGTCGCGGCCCAACCTGTCAAATTTTTGTTGCTGTCAAATTTTTGTTAGTGTTGATCGTAAAATATCACTTTGTTATATTGGTGTAATTTTATTACTCAGGAATATAAATATTTTTGAGGTGGACAGGGAGCATAGCATTTGCGTATCCCCCCTGCCCTATCATGATAGAGCCTCTGGAAGAAGAGAGAGAGGAGAGGTCTATCCATGAAATTGATCTCCAGTTATCTCTATACACCCATCTTCATGCAGGTTGTTTCCGCAAGTTTTTTCCAATTGCCTGATATTTTCTTTAGGTCGGCAAGTTTAAGTGCCATCCGTAAACTCATTTCACGGAACCTCTCGGGCTGGTCTTGCATATAATTAATTATCTCCTGTTCTTCGGACTTGCTAAAATTATATCCTTCAAACAGGTCTCCTTTGCGAGCAATTTGCTTGATGCGTAGCAATTTGTCACGCATTGTATCCAGTGTAAGATCCACATAGTGCGCACGACTCATCAGTGCATCCAAGTGATCTTGTAACCTTTTGCTCTTTACATTCTCAAATTTAATGTTGGTGATAAAGCAGGCACTGCCCTTAAACTCAAAGTTGTCAGGGATTCCTTCGTTGCGCAACTTGTTACTGTCCGCGTTCCAGAAGATCTTACGCTTCTTGCCGCTGTCCAGTGCTGCTTTTAATATGTTCAATGACAGATCATCCATTAGTACGCTGTCACAGTCATCAAACACCACCACGTTACCTTTGGCCGAAAATTCGTAAAGTTTGGCATATAATCCAAGTGCAGTCATTGCACCTTTTACAACTTCAAAGCGACGTTTTTGGTTTGCAATATCACCAAACATATTTTGCCGTTCTAGTGTGTTTACTACGCCATAACTTTTACCAACACCCGGAGGTCCAGTAACAATCATTGCACGAATATCACCTGCTTGCAAACTTGCAGTCATGGTGTTCAAGATCTCAAAACGTTCTTCAATTTCTTGTATTCGTGTTTCTTCATCAATTTGATCATTGGCATTTTTATTAGCAATGCCAATTATTTTGCACTCGATGCCACGCTTTGCTAGGCGAGTATGAGCTGCCTTTACAGCGGCTTCAGTTTTGTAGGACTTTTCAGTACCCTGTTGATCGATTAGTTTAAACATCACTCTCTCCAACTGTTTAACTTACTCTATTATTGTAGCATCTTGTGCAGTGTAGTCAACCACTATTTTGCAGTTGACCCATATTTTTGATCAAGTTCTTTTTGGAAGTCTTGTTCGCGCACAACACGCTTGGCATCATCAAGTGCATCACGCACCAACCAAACACTCAGTGCAATGATCATAAACTCTAAGAATGCAAATGTTAAACAAACAAATGGTACAGTTTCACCATGCTTGACAGTGATCAAACCTGCATTGATCATCATGTAGTTTACTCCATACAGCAAACTCATGATCACGCCAAAGGCAGCAATACCTTGCACACGATCGAATAAGTTTTTGCGGAATAATGTTTTTACTCTTTTGTCCATATTTTAACTCCTTATATGGTTTAGGTTGTGTACCTCTATCTGAGGTACAGTGGGCCTGTCCAGTCAATTTTGTATCCACCGTCCAGGATGTTGCCGCGAGCGGCGTTGCGAGCTGGTGCATTGTAACCAGCGGCTTTCAAAATGTCTCCCTTGCGAAACTTTTTGTCGTTGTCAGTGTTGACAACAAAACCCCAAACACTGCCACCATTGTTTTTGGTGATCTTGATGTATTTGGTGCCCTCCCTAAACCCGAGCTTTTCTTTGAACTCGGCGTACATTTCATTCTGTACGTCACTGTAATCATCATATCCACGTGACTTGACACTAAGTCCCTGCCAGTTGCGATAGTCTGTTACAATATCTTTTAACAATTTTTCGATTTGCTGTTGCATTGCTCTCTCCTCAATTTCAACTTACTATATTAATATAGCACAGTTTAAACAACTGTCAACCTACTTTTTGGCAACTTTTTTCTTCTTTTTGCCCCAAACACTAACCATGCTCTCTTCACTGCGTTCACCAATTGGAACCACTGTTACTTTTTTGCCTTTTGCAAAATATTCTTCAAGTGCGGCTTCATAAGCCTTGCGTTCAATACTATCCATTTACTTGTTCCTCACTGTGTTTACCGGTGCGTACTTCACATCCTTGTTGAATATAATTATTGCGCAAAAACAAAATCTGCTTAGGATCCATATATTCCCAAATCATAAGTTCGCCATCTGGCATTGCAATTTCTAACCAATACATATAATACTCCTATGTAAAAAATAAAAAATTTGGATCGTCTTTACAAAAGACCCAACGACTGTCTTTTATTGGATCTAAGTTTGCGCCACGTTTAAATGTAGCATTTTCACTGTCACACATAAAAGCATCATTGCCATTGAACTGACCCAGTCTGGTCACAGTCCACAAATCACCGTGTTGTTGAATACGGTTTTTACCGTGACGGCTTTTGCCTTTTAGTAAAACCTTTTGTCCAATTTCCATTATATGCGAACCTCTTCAACATTGAAACTAACAACAGCATCATCTTTAAGGATGTCTTGAATAACACTATCCAAACCACGCTTGGTATGCCGAGTAGTTTCCCAGGCATCACCATTTTGCATCTTTGCTGTAATTACAAACTTAAACATGTCTCACTCCTCAAAATCAACTTACTATACATATTAACATGTATGCATGTACTGTCAACCATATAAAGGCGTTTTTTTAAAATTAATTTTTTGTGGCACTGCATGTAGTATCAATATCTGTCGTTATAATGAAAAAGTCTACACTATATAGTAGGTTTTAAATATTAGACTTTTTTTCGCCTTTTTCCATTAGTTTCAATACCCAATGTAGCTCTTCTGCGCACCTGTTGTACCACTGCGCATCATGTGGATCATGGCACTTGTGTGATTCTGTGTACAATTGTGTCATGCGTATGCGAATATATTCTGCAGGATCTTTGCGGTTACCGCGTCTCATACCAACAAGTAAGCAACAATTGCCAATCCAAGTATCCATGGCATCAGTGCCCAACCCAATCGTATGCCTGCAACAATCACTGCTACCACTACTGCAATTGTAAAGCCCATTGCCAGCAGATGTAACACAATGTCCATCTTGTCATACAGCAACTCAAGGTTGCCGCTTTCGGTCATTTTAATTTCCATTTTCAAATCTTTCTTCGATGCTTTTTATGTGTTTGCATTTGCGATAGGCAGCACAGTTACAATCAAAACCATAGTCAGTCATTTCAACTGTGTACGCATCGCCTTTGCTACCCACAACAGGCCACTTGACTCCAACTGCCCAGTGACCTTTTGTATTTACAAGTTCACTTGCATGACTCATTATGCCGCAACCTTTCCAACAATCATTGACTTGTCCAACTTAGTGCGTGTTGCACCAAATGGTGTTGCACCAACATTCATTACTTCAATGGTCTTGCGGTTAACTTTAATGACCTTGCCAGTCTTTTTCAACCCACCGTATTCCCATACAATTGTATCGCCTTTGACAATGCCAGCGCCTTTGGTCTTGCCAAGCAATGTAATGTGTGAGTTGTACTGCGCTGCCAATACATGCATGTCTGCAGTGTCTGTGATCTTGCGCATTGCATCTAATGCGTTTTGCAATTCTACTGAATAAGTCATCTATCTCTCCTCAATTTCAACTTACTATATTAATGTAACACAGATATAGGATGTGTCAACCTTTATTTGCTGCCATCACCACTAAATTCTAGTGGTTCTGATTTGTAAGGCTGATCACATGTTACATTTTTAAGTGTTACAGTGTAGCCTTCTTTGAACATGCTCTGAAAACTTTTAAGACCACGCCCGTGAATTAAACCTTTGTAATTTGCTAAAAACTGTTCACACTTGGCTTGTGAGTCAAAATGTTTACTGTACACATTGATAATCTCATCCTGTGCGCCACCATCTGGAGTCACAATAGCAAGATTAAATAACAACATCCATTTCATTTTATTCTCCCTTTGCTGACCAAAATTCATCCCAAAGATCTTCAACAAAGCCCAGTTGCTCCATTGCATTCATGTGTGCAATATCAGCAAAGCAATTGTCTTTGGTGAGTGAGTTAGTAAGTTCTCCAACACTTTCACATTGGCCAATTCTTAGACTTACTGAATTAATAAACTGATCTTCACAATCCATTACATAACTACTCATACCCATATTACCCTCCACATGCTCTACGATTACGCAACTTAAAAGTTTTTGTTTTGCTTCTAATAATCATTGCAATCTCCTTCTTCCTACATATATACATTAGCACAACTACACATGTTGTCAACCTATAATCTCAGGAGTTTCTAATGAGCGATGTGCTTGTATTAAATGCAGATGGACAACCTTTAAATTATCTACCTCTCAGCGCCGTCACCTGGCGCGAAGCAATACAAAACATTTGGTTAGAAAAATGCACAGTGTTGGAGTACTATGATGATTGGGTGGTTAGTTCACCTAGCGCACAGTTTCAAGTGCCTGCTATAATAATGATGAAAGACTTTTTTCGACGGCATAGCCATCCAAGATTCAGCAAACTAAACTGCCACATCCGAGACACATATTCTTGCCAATACTGTAACACTCAACAATCACACAAAGAACTAACACTAGATCATGTACTGCCACGCTCACACGGTGGTCGGACAACATGGCTCAACATTGTGACTGCATGTAAGGCCTGTAACGTGGCTAAGGGCAACAGATTGACTCCGTTGCCCACGACCCAGCCATATCGGCCTAGTTATTATGAATTAGTTGAAAAACGCAAACAGTTTGAATTTACCATACGTCATGACAGTTGGCATCAGTTTATTTAGAAAAATACTTCTCAATCATTTCAATACGATCGTATGCTGCCGCCATTTTGTTTAGTTCTTCGATCACTGCTTCTGTGACATCTGAATGTTCACCAATGCCTGCTGGCATTGTCATGTAAACTTGTATGTTTGCTTTGTGTACTTCTAGTTCACCCTCGGCTTGTTTCTTTGCCGCTAATATAATTTGATCGCCTACTTTCAATTTCTTGTCTCCTTGAATTATACTGCTAATAAGTAACATTATACTTATGTTTAGCTCAGAAGTCAAAAAGATTTTTCCCAACAGTTATGTAGACAGCAATGCACTGGACTACCCATGGACTCCTGCAGGTTGGCCTGTGCGCTTGCCTGCAAAAAGTGAATGCCGCTTTGAACAACGTGATTTTTATGTGGTGTTAAACTTGCAAGACATGCTCACACAAGATGCCAAAGGCATTGTGGAATTGCGTGAAATACACAACCATTTTGTTGATTGGGCCGATCTCAGCAGAGTAATAGTGTGCATATGGCCACAGCGTATTAAAAACATTTGGCCAGATGACAGCATACAGATTGTGGAGTTTAGCACACACCAGTATGCCACGTGGCAACAGTACAAACACAATGAAACACTGTTGCGTGAAACATTTGATGTCAAACACAAAAATTTTGAATACAACTTTGTGTGCATGAATAGACATGACAAACCTCACAGACGCATAGCATACTCACGACTGCGAGCATATGGCATGAGTGGCAATTGCAGTTTGCAAAGCAAAGGTTATGAACTGGCATATCCAAATAAACCATTTGAGGACTATGAAGCAGAGTATGACAACTGTGCTAATCTCATCAGTTTGGATGCAAACTTTAACAGTGCATTGTTCAACATCATAACAGAATCACAGTATGTAGAAGAGTTTGGTATTGTCAGTGAAAAGACTTTTAATGCAATAGTTGCTGGACAACCTTTTGCTGTGATAGGACATCAGTTAGCACTTGAGGACATAAAGTGCTTGGGTTTTGTCACATATGACAATGTGTTTGATGAAGAATATGATCATGCTGACAACATCAGCAGAATTGACTATTTGATAAACAAACATCCAAAACTGATCCAATCACACATGCACATAGATGACATGTGGGAAGTGTATGACTACTGTACAGACAGAATCAACCACAATAGAGATTATTTTTTTGCTGAGTTTGGCCCCATGCTATTGGACCGTTTTCAAAAACAGTTGTTAGAAATTTGGCACTAGACTGTGTTGTTTCCAAAAGTCTGTTTCTGTAGGTTCTGGGCGTCCGTGAAACACAACTATGCTGGTGTTGGGTTGTAGTGTCCAAGGTTGATCTGGGTTGTGATACATAGCCGGATCCGCAGGCCATGACCCATCATTTGCTAGTCCTGTGCCACTCTTAACTAATCCTCCACGGAATATTTCCCATTTGAAACTCATTGCCCATTCTTCGGGCCACAGTGTGTATTCACGGCCTTTGATTGCGTGTGTGACAAAGTCTTGATCACCTCTGTACTTGCGAATGTTTTCCACTCTGGCACTGACAAAGTCATCCCAAATGTATCTGTGCATACCAGTGTTCCAACGCATCACACTGCTGTTGCACACATTATATGTGGGTATCCATTTGCGATTAAAGTCTTGACAAATACAAAAACAAGTTGTATATGTAAAAAACTTGTCCATGTTGCCAACAATCACAGTGTCCATATCCAAGTACAGCACATCACCATGCACAGGAAAGTCTGGTGAGAACTGATACATCTTGTACCACCAATATCTGCTGGGTGTGTCAACTTCAGGCCAATTGGGTAAGTCTACAGTTTGTATGGGCCTACTTGCATAGTAGGGATTTTGTTTGTCATCTGTGAGAATGGTCAAACGAAATGGCTTGGACAGATGTTTATTCAATCCAAGCCATAAGTTTTCTACATAAATTTCAGGAGGATATTTGGAGCCTACTGCAACGCCTACTACGTTGATCATCCTTTTAATACTTGTTTCTTTTTTACTTCTGTGCCTACTGTGCGCCGTTCAATATCATTGTGATTGAATTCTGCCCAGTACAATTCAAATGCAACACCATCCTCTAAGCCTTCGAACTGATGAATCAGTCCGGGCTTGACTTGGGTAAAGTCACCTGGCCCTAACACAGTTTCGTCAACAAGCCCTTCTTGATCTGCTGTCTGCCACACTCGCACAATCATCTTTCCTGACTCTACAAAAAAGCCATTCCATTTGTGTTTGTGATAGTGTTCGCTACACTTATAGCCGGCACGATACTGGATGCGATGAAACTCAAGCACACCATTGGCATGCACAAGTTCAGTATTGCCCCAAATTTTTCCTGCTTTCATTACATGTTGTTCTTTTTTTCTTGAATTTCTTTGCGGCGTTCTTTTGAAAGTTTGCCTATTTCGCCCAATGCTTTGCGAGCTCTTGCTGCTGCTGCTTTTACACCTTTGGTTTCAAATGCTTCTGATTCTTTTAGGTATGCTTCCATTGCCTCAACAATATGTGAGTGTGTATCGTGATGTGACATTTTATTTCTCCTTAATGTCTATATTATACAGATTTATTTTTTATTTGTCAAATCTTTCAATGTCTGATTCTGACAATAGTTCACTTGGACCTTTCCAAATTTCTACAATGTGTGCTGGTTCGTCACTGTCATTAACACCCTGGTGCCAAACTCCTCTAGGGATGTCAACAGGATTAGGCGTTGAGAGTATACGTCTTAGTGCGCCATCATGAGGATCTACATTGTTGGTACTCATTAGTATATGTGCTTGACCACTTACAATGTTCCAAGTTTCACTGCGATGTTTATGACGTTGCATGCTCAGCATACTGTGTGGTGCAATAACAAGTTCTTTAACTTGGAATCCTTTGCCTTTGTAAAGGTTGCGATAATGACCCCAACTGCGCACTGTTTTAGGTGCTTTCCATTCTTGTAGTATCCAACTGCTACTATTCTTTTTGTCCTCACCCCCTACGCCAAACACAAACTCAACACTGGTGTCTTGTGCCCACATGTCTTGTTCTGGTGTGTTGCCGGTGGTTCTATCACCGCCGTTTGCAAAAATGATGTGTTCTGCACCCAATTCAATTGCTCTGTATATGGCTCCATTGGCACTGTCATCATCATCCACAAAACTTTGAACAACTCTGTCAACCATGCGCAGATTACGCACTATGCTTGCACGTTCTGCAAGTGGCATAAAACTACGCCCTTTTTTGCGACTCAGCCATGTATCACTGTTGAGTGCTACCCATAGTTCATCACCTAACTTGCGGGCCGCTTCAAAGTATGCAACGTGACCGCTGTGCAATGGATCAAAACCACCACTAACCAAAACTATTTTTTTCATTGATTACCTCAGATAAATATATGCGCACATTATTTATACCAAGGATTTATCAATGAACAATATTTACGTTGGCTGGGATAGCCGTGAAGATATTGCATATCAAGTATGCGAACATTCAATACTAAGACGCACATACAAAGAGTTTGTTAATGTTATTCCACTTAAACAAAATGACTTGCGTGAACAAAAACTTTACTGGCGTGATGTAGATAAACTAGCAAGTACAGAGTTTACTTTTACACGCTTTCTTATTCCACATCTAAACAACTACAAAGGACTTGCAGTTTTTTGTGACAGCGACATGGTATTTTTAACAGATGCACATCATTTGTTTCAAAACGGATTTAAGGATGACAGCAAAGCAGTTTGGGTAGTTAAGCATGACTACAATCCTCCAGAAGGATTGAAAATGGATGGACAAATGCAGTTGCAGTATCCTCGCAAGAACTGGAGTAGTTTTATGGTGTTCAACTGCGAACATCCCAGTTGCAAGAAACTAGATTTAGAAACTGTTAACAGTGAAACAGGTGCATACTTACATCGTTTTGAGTGGTGTGCGGATGATGAGATTGGTGAACTGGGCTGCGAATGGAATTGGTTAGTAGGACATTACAATGAGCCACGGGATGGCAAGCCTAATGTGTTGCACTATACAGAAGGTGGTCCGTGGTTTGAGAACATGCGTGATTGTGAATATGATCATGTGTGGAAAAAAGAAGTCATCAACTTATACAGCTCATGATAAGGCAATATATGAAAAACGGTATTGCACGTTTAGAAAACTGTCAAGTTACAGATCTAGGGCGTGCCAGTCAAGAAGTTTTTATACTTGGCGGTGAAATAGCAATACCTCTTGCACTGGGCAAAAATGCAAACAACATAATTGACAAACTGCCACCCATGGAAAAGTTGTATGTTGAACCACGTGGCACTCGGTTGGGTCCTGTGTACTATTGGTACACTACACCACTGCACAATTACTATCATTGTATACTGGATGGCGTAGGACAACTTGCACGTTATTTTGCCCTCAAAAGTGAAATACCAGAATTACAGTTTATGCTTAACCCAAAGCCTAGACCCAAAGGCGGTGTAACTGTACATCCGCCATTTGTTACAGAACTTTTAGAACTGTTTGATATTGAATATGAATACACAGACGAAACAATAATGTATGACACTGTGTATTTTGCAGACACACTGGGACAAGATCAATACGGCAAAAGGGTGAGGCCTGCAGATCTACAGTACAAACTGTTGCAGCAACTGATTGACACTGCAAAACAACGTGCAAATGCACCCCAGTATGAACGTGTGTATCTAAGTAGACGGGCGCATGCAAATCCTATTAACAATCGCAAGGATGTGATAGGTGAGGACAACACAGTAAAACGTGGATTGACAAATGAAGATGAGGTAGTTGAAATACTGTCTGCACTAGGCTTTACAGAAGTGTTTGGAGAAAACTACAATCTAGCAGAAAAAATAGTACTGTTCAATGGCATGAACAAGTACATCAGCACTGCAGGTGCAGGCATAACAAACATACTGTGGACCATGCCCAATGAAGTTAGTGTGGGCGGTATACACACACCGGGCTTTCCTTTTCCTGGGCCACAGCATGGTAGAAACATAGTGGTAAACAAAAAGTTTGTGCATGCTGATATTAGTATCTATCCTGGACAAGTTGTATTTGAGGATCCACAACCCACAAAAGGATACAATCACCCATGGCGTATCGACAATTTAGATGCATTTAGCAAATGGGCTGAGACAATATAAATACTTCATGCGACTAACAGAATTTGAATTGAAGCACAGATTTAGCAAAAGCAAAAGCCGGCGCGGACGCAAACTTGCCACAAAACTTGGCGAAGGCCCTAACGATCCAAACATCTTTAAGGCCATTTTTCTTGCAGGCGGGCCGGGCAGTGGTAAAACTTTTGTACAAAAGAAACTGTTGAGTAGCACAGGTCTTAAACCTGTGAACAGTGATGACATGTACGAATACCTAATGAAAGCACAGGACTTGCCACTTGATCCTGACACCATTGCATCACCTCAGGGCCAAGAAATTCGTGACAAAGCCAAAGGGCTAACCAAACGCAGACAAGCCAATTACATTGACGGAAGACTGGGACTCATCATTGATAACACCGGCAAAGATTTAGCACAGTATGAAAGACAAAGTAGCAGTCTAAAAAGTTTAGGCTACGACACTGCTATGATATTTGTTAACACCAGTCTGGAAGTTGCACTCAAACGCAACGCACAACGTGAACGTAGTGTGCCAGAAGAATTGGTAAAAGATTTGTGGGATAAAGCACAGCAAAATTTAATGCAATATCAGCAGATATTTGGTGCAAACAAATTTTTTATTGTGGACAACAGTGGCGGATTAGAGGATCCAACACGAGCAGCAAACTTTGACAAGGTTTTTGTAGAACTTAAAAAGTTTGTAGAACAACCACCTCGGTCACCTGCTGCTAAAAAGTGGTTAGACAGTTTTAAGTGACACAAAGGTAATACGGGCGATGTTCTGTTTGCCCACGCATTCTACTCACTGATGAAAACAATCCATTACATGTATCAACAAACAATGCTTCGCTATAGCCAGTGTCCATTGTCCACTTGTGTCCTTTTTTATCTTGTTCTGTGGGCACTTCAAACAGTATGGTTTTTGCTTTGGATTGGAAGTCACCTACCAACTTAGACATGTCCATGTACTGCTCTGTGCGGTTGTACAAGTGATGTATGACATTAAACACAGTCATAAAATCATAGTAACTGTCTTGTTTTGTCCAATTCTCTAGATTGGTATTGTTGAATGTGGCAAGACTTACACTGTGTCGTGCTTTGACAGCATTGCACACACCAATGTATTCTCTGTTGTAGTCTACACCAGTGGCAGGAATGTCAAACTCTTGCGCAGTTTTAAAAACATAGTATCCAAGGTTGCTGCCAAAGTCTGCATAACTCTTGGGCCTAACATCAAAGAAAATACGCTCAAAGTCCACACTCTTTACTTTGGTATCTGTCCATGGCCGCAATGGACCTGGATTGTGCAATGCCAACACCTGTTCATCACTGATGTCATAGTTTTGATAACCACGAACTTGTGTAACACCCGATTGATGTCCACCAAAAGTTATGCTTTCAATATCACCGCGTTCTAAAACATTCATGCCAAGTAATCCCTAAGTTTTTTCCATGTCACGTAATCTGTCCAGTCATTTTTAGCAAAGTCTTTGTAAATCTTCTTTGAGAGATCCCATTGCAGTATGTGTGGCAGCATGTATTCTTTGATTTCACCAAGCACATGAGGTCCTAGTTGTATGTTACTGCTCCAAAGGTTTGCGTTGCTGTTTAGTTTTTTGTTGTGTTTGCAATACCAATATTCACAGTGAAACAAAAACTGCAACTGCAAAAAGTCACTGTTGGCATACACAAGACTCTTTTTAACATTAACAAGTTCCATTGCTATGTCCGGAACAATCCAGTTCATTTGTGAAGGCCAGCGTGATTTGTCTACATGAACTATTCCTGCGCCACCATAGTCTACCCACTTGAGTTGTCCTTTGATGTTTTGCATATAGTTTTTGCCATTGCCATAACCTAAATCCCAAAAAGCGCAACCCATGTTTTTTAACAACCAATGGTTAAGATCAGCAATGTCACGCAAATTTCTACGCCAAATGTTGATGTCACTGCTGGTATCAGTGTACAGTTCATTGTTATCATTCAACATCCTGTAGTGCATGTCACCTTTGATTATCATTGTATCCAACAGTCCATGTGGTTTCTGTTTGCGTTGTGTGATCTTTTGTAGATTCTCAGTATACAACACACTGTTAAAATTGTATCCTTGTGCATACGGACTCAATGACTTCACAAGATAATAATATGGTATTCCTTTGCGTCTTTCTTCTTCGAGATATTTTGTACACACATATGTTTTTCCATCTTTGCCATCACCAATGTGTTGTTGTACTTTGTACCCATGCATTGCAATGATTTGATCTCCATGTTCGCCACGTTCCCTAGCAACCTTGAAGGGTTGCATGGTGTCAATCATTTGTGCTACCAGTCTGGGTCTGTCGAGATTGGAACGGATTTGGTTTATTAATATTTCATTTGCGTCTGCATTCTTTAGCACACGTTTAATGCCGGGCACTGCTTCTATACTAGTATATGGTGCCAGATTATCGTTTTCAGATCCATCAACTGGTTTATCTTTTTTGTTATATGCCATATATTTGCTTCTTAAGTATGTGGTTCCATGCTACACCATTGTATCTTTCTTTTTCATTAAACTGGCAGTAGCTCAACCAAAAAAACAAGTTTTTTCTATCAGGCTCAACATCCAACATGTGTGGATTTTGTATTTGTTTGTAGTTAAATGATATGGGGTGACATGGATTGTGTGGTGTTGTGATTACAGGTATGCCTTGACGTGTGGCTTCTATTGTGACCATGCTGTTGTATGCTATAACCACACACGCACTGTCTAGATCTTGTTGCAGTGGACAATCTTCTGGATGCCTTTCTCTGCCCACAAGATTGCCCAACTTGTCTACAATTGGATCTAATGGCTTTTGCCGCACTTTGATAAGGTGGTGCTTGTTTTCTGGCAATACTTCTTGCAGTTTTGACAGTGTATTTTTTAACCAATTTTCTGCACCAAAGTACCAACTGATTGCATTGGTTGGAGGCAGCACCAGTATAGTATCTCCTCTTTGATGTTGAGTTTTCCATTCTAACACATTGTTGGCGCCTTTGAAATGACTTTTCCATCGCACATTGTCCACAGGTTGAATTCTGTTCATGGTGTGTCCATTGTATGTCATACGCAACCAGCCTTTGCCGTTGTACCCACTGTTGAAGTATGCATGATCCATGTACAACCTGTGTATGTCATTGCTTGCTGCACTTTTCATCAACAACCCTGTGCCGCGCAATATGCCCAAACTACACACCATGTGAGTGTTGCTGGGGATACCATGCTTTCTAAAATCATCTAAACTTCTACATTCTGCAGTGTAGTCCGAATCACTTTGGTTGATACTTTGTGCAAATCGTCTCACAATAACAGTGGTCAAATCTCTGTCTGTGTCATAACATATGATGTGTTTACGAGCCATTGCGTTTTACCAACTTTTCTATTGTGTCTGTACCATCCAGCACAGGTTCTAATTGTGTTGTTTGCTGTGTAGCAAACCAGTTTAACACCCCATGGCCATTACCAAAAATATTTTTTGCGTTGCCTTTGTGATTGCGTGGATTGTATGTGGCAACTGGATACCAATAAACATTATACTGGTATTTTGTTAAAAAGTCAAACACTGTTTGATAGTTGTGTTCGTCTTGCATTTCTATCAACAGTGCGGGCTGGTAGTAACAGATTGTTCCACTTGCACCTTCTAGCACATCTGCTTCCATGCCTTCTACATCTATTTTGATAAAGTCTACACTGTCAAAATCTTTGATGTTGTCCAATGCTGTGACCACAACATCTTTGCCACTGGTTAACACTGTCTTACCATAATTAAAAGTTGTGCTGCCGTACCATGTGTCATGACCCAGTGCCATGCGATGTGTTGTGATATTTTTACAGCCAGTTAATTCACAGTTTTTTACAAGCAAATCAAAATTGTGTTCATCAGGTTCAAATGCAATCACACGTTTGACATGTTTGCTAATGGGTATACTGTGTGTGCCAATGTTTGCTCCAATGTCTAACACAGTACTGTTTGCATTGATGTGCTGTAACATTAGATCCACTTCTGGCTGGCAATATTCGCCATAGTGTTTAAGACTGCGTCCTATTGTGGGATCGTCACTGTGTATGTACATGTTGCCATTGATGGTGTTTATACGTTGTGTTGCAAGCATTCTCGAGCCAGACCTGATTCTATTTCTGAGTGTGTGAATTGACTGTAAGCCAAATTACAAAACCATTGATGTGTGTTGCCACGCACCAAGTTTTCAATGTCTGCACACTGTGTAATACTTATGTCTGCTGCAAAACTGTTGGGATGACTCATTGTGGGTATGCCCAACAACTGTGCTTCCACTGCCGCAAGGCTGCACAGTGTGACCACACAGTGTGTGTTTTGTGCTTGTTCTGCAAATGGTACATCTGCAACTGTTGGTCCGCTGGTGCCTTGTGCTCTTGGTTTATGGCGTACTTCTATATATCTGTTGGTGTGTTTTTGTAATCCTGTGGTTATACTTTTTATCCACATCTTTGTATCCATGCCTGTGTACCAACGTGTCATTGTTTCACTGCTGGGACAAATCAGTATCTTATCACCTGTGCCATATGGCCTGGGTGTGACATTCCAGCGTTCAAATCTATCACTGGGCCAGTCTACCACACGTTTGTAATGCAGACTGTTGCGACTAACACGCCACATGAAATCTTCACACAGTCCGTATCTGTTGTGATAGGGCATGTCCCAAAAGTACCAATCTACACCTTTGCGTGTGAGCAGTCTTATGGTTTGTTCGTTGTAAATCATGCCCCAAAAATGACTAGGCTCTAGTGCAGGATCATTTCTGTTGCCTGGCACACACTGGGGCCAGCCACGTTTAATGCTGTCCATTACCCAGTTGCATTTGCTGCCTTGTTTGAGACTATAATATAAGTGTGCCGGCTTTGTTTCTTTTATCATACTCTGTAAAGGTTCCATCTTTGTTCCATAGTCTAATATTATCATTTGGATATTGTTTATT
>Ga0181393_1000274_pt1 | contig 19194 bp, 20 predicted proteins | sample 16SPOviralmetaG_FD_130122 | JGI IMG/M metagenome (GOLD analysis project Ga0181393, IMG submission 130122) | Marine viral communities from the oligotrophic San Pedro Time Series (SPOT) site, San Pedro Channel, CA, USA - 16 SPOT_SRF_2010-10-21 | ecosystem: Environmental > Aquatic > Marine > Strait...
CGCAACTATCTGCAAAATTAATTTGATTTATAAGAACTCTATTTGACTTATCTGGATCTACGCATATGTTGTAAAAATATTGAATATATTCATTTATAAACGATTGGTTATTTACAACTCTTGAATCAATAATTATGTTATTGAAATTTTTATCCATAAAGGATTCATAGTCTTGAGTAGAGACTAGTCTTAATTGAGAGTTAAAAACACTAGGTGCGTTTTTTCTTATTTGATCAACCGTCTCTTCATCTACTACTGGTGAAGAATTATTAGGGTTATTAAATGTTAGTAGTGAACTATTAGCTGCGGTTACAAAAGTAGTAGAATCTTTATTGGTATATGTATCATTAAAAATCTTCCTTTGACGTGAACTATCATAAACAAATAACTTATCACCATTAATAGCGTTCTTACTTATAATACCGCGCTGATTGTCAGATAAAATATAATTTACCGATACAATACTACCTTGTGTTAACATCTTACCTGAGACACCATCGCCAAACTTAATAACAAAATGACCGTTTTCATTAAGTCTCTTTTCAAAAACTCTTCCATTTTTATCTGCAATATAAAGACTATCAACTTCCGTATACTCGTAATATAATCCCGTTTCAACCTCCTTAACGTATACACTAATAGTATTATCTGCTATAAATCTACTATCATTACTATCTAGTATATTATCTACAACAATATTTAAAGTTTCAAACTCACTTCCTTGAGCAGTGTAGTCTGGATATTCACCTACTGTACCTTGGTATAAAATAACATTTTTGTTTAATACCTCTAAACTTTGCTCTTTAGCCTCTGATATAGTAAAGCTATAATCTTTGTTAGTAGTATATTGTACGTTGTCAACAAGAAAGTATGAATATTTTTTAATCGTATAATTACCAGTCGCTAAGCTCGCCGCGGCTGTAGCGTTAATGGAAGCTAAAGAAGTTTGTTTACCTGATGGTTTATAGCCAATAGTTTTAACTATTTTATTCATATTCTCATACAATGATGCTTGATCAAAAGAGACCTCTGTAGCAGTATTGTTGAGATAGAATAATAAAACGTGATAGGAATACGCTACTATATCTATAATAGCAGCTAAATTACTACCTTCAAAATTTTGATCTGTAAACTTTTCATTTTCATTTAAGCGCTTTACAATAAAATCTTTTAAGCTTACTGCATCAAAAGCCGCGTATGCGTCTTGAGGTAAATTAAAATCCAGAAAATCGTTATTTTTATCAGCCATAATTTTTTAAATGAAGTTATATCCATTACTATTTAATACTGATCTAAGTGAAAGACCATATACATTAAGTGAAGGGACGTTTATTTGTAATTGAATGTTATATTGTTGTTCATCTTCTAGGGCTTCAACATCAACCCGCTCTAACTCTATTCTAGGTTCAAAGTTAGGTAAATTTTCCTCTATATCAGCTCTTATTTCTTGCGTAGTAAAAACATCAACCGGTTCAAATAGAAATCTTCTTAGGTCAATACCAAACTCCGGGTTAAGTATCTTTTCTCCAGGAGAGGTTAGAAGGGCGTTAGCGATACTATTTTTTATAGATTCTATATCATATAACCCAGCTACGTCTTTTAATTCTTCTTTCCTATTAAGTTGAGCGTTATAGGAGTAAGAGTTCTTTAAATCTAAAAATAGATCTTTATAAAGATAGTTTTGCTTAATAGCATTATCATCAGCCTTACTTACTGATACAGTATCTATCTTTATTAGAGCCATGTATATATTTAATGGTTACTTCTTTTTCCACTGCTGCCTCTTAGGACCTCTTTTCTTATATTTCTTACCTTTTATTTTCTTACATGCAGCGTGTGTTGGCCTACATGCAGGATATGAGGAACCTTTCTTACCAGCTTTCTTTCTACCACAAGGACCACCCGTTTTGCAGTTAACCCAACCCTTAAATTTCTTACCGGTCTTCTTATCTGTACGTGTTTTAAACCAATCTCTTAAATTTTCTAATAGCTGCTTTTGGGTCATTTTATATTTCCTCCACGATTAACACATTTCTGAACATACCCAGATGCATAAGCTGACGGCCATACGTCATACTTACGCTTAGCTTTAGCCTGACACTTTGCACGTGTCTTAGATACCTTTTTCTTTTTTTCAGCATCTTCTTCAGGTTGCTCTTCACTTTCAGATTTTTTCCTACCACCCTTCATATTAGCACACCAGTGATACATCTTACCCTTCTCACCACCATACCTTTTAGCCCTCTTACGAAGCTCAGTTACAGAACCCTTACAACTAGCACCGGCTCTCTTAACACGTCCAGGGCTACTCTCTGCATCTTCCTCATCAGAATGCTTTGTCTTATTAAGCTTATTACCAGCCTTTTTAGCTGCTTTATACGCTTTACTACCCTTACGAGCACTCTTACCACCACGCTTTTTCTTAGCGTTAATGTTCTTCCATAAACTTTCTGTAAAATATTGCTTAAAAGTCCTCATTACCATTTTCTACATGACCAATACCTTGCTTTTGTCTTAGGTCCAGGGTTATCACAATTATGTCTAGCTCTGAAAGACTTACGAGCTTTAGGATTGCTCTTACGAATCTTCATAGTCTTCTCACCTTTACGTTTAGCTGATGTTCCGCCATGTCCGAAGTTAACTTTCTTAACGTTACCTGATTTAGGATCCTTTACATATACTTTAAACTTCTTAACATCACCACGAGTTGGTTTATTAAGTGAAACTTTACGTCCTCTATATTCAGCATCTTCTTCCTTATCCTTTCTTGAATCCGGACCTAATCCTCTACCATCTCTCCCTATCTGCTCACCTTGCTCTTGTTGAGCGAGTAAAGCCAAACCAGTAAGGCCTTTCTTCTTTTTCTTACCATTTTTACCCTCTTCAGATTCTTCCATTTCCCCGTGAGTTTTCTTAGATCTAGCACTAGGTGGACGTGTACGTCTATATCTACCTCCTGAACCATCACTAGCCGCATCTACGCGACTAGGAGCTCCTCCCCTAGACATATCAAATGAATCACCTTTTGGAGCCTTGGAAGTACCTTTCTGCCAACTTTCGTTTATGTTATTGAGTATAGAGTCAACTAAATCATTAAATTCCATATTATTATTTATTATATTGCATAAATAATTGTATGGCTAAAGTAAAGAAGTTTGTTAATCTTTTTGAAAGTTACATGAAACGTTTTGAACGAGGTGGATTTCTAGTAGGTGATATTTTTAAGTTTAATGATAATTTTAAATCATCTGAGGAATATAAGTGTTTAGGTACTAACGTCCATGAACTATTAGACCAGATGGTAGATTCTGGATTACATGTACGGGTTGTAGGTATTAAAGACACGAGTCCTGCTCGTTACCCTGCTAATTCAGATACTTCTTCACTTGATGTTGTTCTTGATATTGCTCTTGATAATGGAGGAGGTAGAATGACTCACTATTGCTCAGTACCTTGTTGCTTAGGACAACCAGTACAATACGCCCCTAACTTACCACCGATTCCAGATGCTATGAGACGTAACGATAAAGTTACTATTAAGCCTGAAGAAGCAGAGGAAGATACAGATAATATTCAAAATAAAACTGATAGAGGTAATGGTGAACTTTCTAATACTGAAAGATCTTTACCAAAGACTAACACCGAAATACCTTGTGATCCTGTAACACCTTCACCAGCTGTTACCTCCTATACACACAATTATCTTAAAGAACTTAGCTAAAATTTTAACTTTTAATAAATAATAATAAGATGACTAGAAAAGATCAAGAATTATTGGCTGAGGCCTATGGAGCGGTTAATGAGGGATTGTTCGATAGACTTAAAGCACGAGGAGCTCAAGCTGCTGGCGCTGTAAAGGGGATGGGTGATAGAGTAAAGGGAGCAGCTAAAGGAGTCGCTGGTAAAGCTGCAACAAAAGCAGCTGAATTGGGAGGACAAGCTTTAGGCGTTGATGCATCACAAGGAGGATTAGCTCAAAAAGGTGCAGAGCTACAAAAATCTGCAGCAACAGATAAGTCGAGAGGGGCTCGTGCTGGTCAAGAAGCTAAATTTAAAAGTTATATAGCTAATTCTGCTAAAACTCTTGCTAACGATCTAACAAAATTAGGAATGGAAGTAGATGATGAAGCAGGTCTTATAGCTGATATTCAGAATGTTATTTCAGCACGTTTGAACCAAGTTACAAAAAGCGGTCAATTTAGAGACGCTGCTGGTAAGATGGGCGGTAAGGTAGGAGTAAAAAGCTAGAGACACTTTTCTAAGCTTATAAAACAGGCGAACGCGTTAATTTCTTTATCTACGACAAACGCGCTCTTGTAGAGATGATCAGCTATAATGGCTATCATCTCTTTCTTTTTCATATCATCAATTTGTTTTAGATAGATATGATCCAGAAAAGTACCTAAAAGGGTATCATAATCGCCCTGAAAGCGATCTTCATTTTCAATTAGATACTTACGTAACTTAATAGTATCAGTAACTACTCCTTGGTATATTTTATCCAGCAGCTCGTTATCAGTCCCAGTGTTACTAATACACAACTCTGAATCAATAACTGCTTTCTGGATTTCATTAATTGTTTTCCGGAGGTCCGGGAAGAATCTCTTAACCAGTTGTACGAATTTTTTCTTTTGCTCATCACTTATATTTACTTGTTCAGTTTTTAAAATATTATAACATCTCTTTACTGCTTGATCAATTACAGGTTTAAGATCAAGAGACTGACATCTAGACTGAAGAGCTGGTATAATCTTATGTTTGTAGTTAGCTGTTAGTATAAATCTACAATACTTAGCAAATGACTCCATAGTATTACGAAGAGCCGCCTGTGCTTGACCAGTAAGACCATCAGCCTCGTCTAATATAACAACCTTTACCTTACCGTCAAACGATTTCGTTTGTGCAAAATTTGTAATATTATGTCTAATAGTATCAATACCAGACTCATCAGAAGCATTAATGTACAGGTAATTACACTTAAGAATATCATTAACAATAATTCTCGCAAGTGTAGTTTTACCGGTACCAGGATTACCGACAAAAAGTAAGTTAGGTATCTCTTCTTCGAACTGCGATACAATCCTTAACGAAGCTTCGTCTAGAATAACATCATCCAACTTAGTAGGGCGATACTTCTCTACCCATATTTTATCAAACTCAATCATATCCTACTTACCAGATGAACCAAAGCCCTTCTCACCACGATCAGAATCAACCACACTACCTTCACTCACCTCCACAGGGTAATTAGCGTATATAACGAACTGAGCTATACGCTCTCCCGCGTTGACGTTATAGTCTACATCTGTTAGATTATAGAGCTTAATACCGGCATCCCCACGGTACCCTTCGTCAATGATACCTGAGTGTGGCATAATACCATGCTTAAACCCTAAACCTGAACGACCTTCAACTTTTACCCAAAAGCCAGGCTCAATATAAGCAAACTTAAGACCAACACCAACAACAGCAGAACCACGAGCTGGTATAGTAACATCTTCAATAGAAGTAACATCCATACCTGTATCATTATCATGATTTTTAACAGGTAAGATAGCATCAACATGCGTCTTTTCAAATTTCAAAGTCATATATACCTAGTATAAGTTAAATTATATTAAAATCAAGTGATAAGAGTAAATATATGTATATGTCAGAGGACCTCAATAGCGCGGTAAATGATATTATTACTCAGTTAAAGGGTAATAAAACTGCTGTACCTGCTGCTGAAGATGAGATTTTAGATCCAGATAAGCTAGAGGAGTTTCTAATAAAAAAGAGTAGTAAGCTTATCAACAAGTCATTAACAATAGTAGACAATGTAAATGATTATATTAGCTCCGCTCCTGAAAACAGGGATGTAACTGCAATGGCAGAACTAATTAAAGCTTCTTCTTCAGCTATTGAAACCCTCAACAAACTTCATACTGCTAAAGAGCGAAACGAAACTCAGAAGGAGGTTAAAAAAATGGATGTTGAGGCAAAAGAGCGTATGAATATTACCGATAATCAAACAAAAGTCTTAATGTCGAGAGAAGATATTATGAACGCTTTGATTGATAAGGTAGATGAAAAAACTATAGACATTTAGTCACTAATAGGCTCTTCTTTTACTTCTTCACCGCTTCCGAGCTGACCTTCAATCGTATTAGGATTAAATATCTTATCTTTATCACCAGTAATTTTAAATGTAAATCCTCTTCTATCAGGAGAGTCGAATTGATTACCTATAAGATCAGTTTCTATATTTGTATCTTTGATTTCTATCTCTTCAACACCCTCTTCATTATAAGAGCGTTCCATAAATTGAAGCTTTCTTTTTATTTTAGCGTTAAATGATTTTGCTTTATTATCGTCACCGAAGTAGTTAGAAAGTTTTTTAAATGTAAAAACAGCAAAATCACTCTCCCCCAAATATTCTTCTACCTTATCAAAAATATCCTCTGTTATATCTTCAGCTACTTTTCTAAACTCTACATCCTTTACACAGTAACATCCGTGTGGCTCCGTATTAAACCCATCCTCTCCCTCGAGATTTACCCTTTCAGACTGTCTTTTATCAATAAAAGGTTTAGTGTTATCTGTGTCGTAAAGATACTCTGAAGCCACTTTTGTTGTTATAGCTGTCTGCTTTGTAGCGTTTGTTATTAAGTCGTTAATAAACTTAGCAGACTTGTTATTAGAGTTTACAGTATTATTAAATGCTACAATGTCTGTAGACCAAATAGGTATAGAGCTATTATCTGCTACAGTATTTCCATTAGTTCCTAAACTGTCAGTTGTATCTTTAAAAAATTTCTTAGCACCTTCTGGTGGTTTTGCTAACGCTAAAGTATTACCTGCTAGCGGTCCGTTAAGAAGTAGACTCTTATAATATTCTATAGACTCTATACTAATCTCTTTACCTTCTTCGTCTATTTTATTAATAAACTTTTCTAATTGCTCTAGTCCAGAATAATAAATCTTTTTGAATTCCTCCATGAATTCTTTATCCTTATCAGTAAACTCATCATTAGCGCCAGTATCAATTAATTCATCAAACTGATCTTTTGTTCTTAAAAGAGCTCTAAGTAGTTCTACCTTCTTTGTAATTTCTGTATCCATTAATCTACATCATCGCTTATTTTTGTTCCAGGTCCTACATATGTTTTAATACATTGTAGGGTATTTTGATAACTGTCACCAATAAATTGATGTCTAACTTTAGTTAATAACCACCTACCAAGTAATTTTTTATCAACATCCTGCTCTTTGTCTTGTCTAAAAATGTCTATAAATTTACCAGCTGTTCTTGAAGTATCTCCTAAATTATTTACACTCAGTTGCAAATTATAAAACGTTAAATTAGAAGTAAGCTCAGCTTCAGCTAGATTTCTAGATTTTTCTAATGAAAACGGTGGTGAAAAGCTTTTAAAAATATCTTCCTTCTTTTTGGTATTAAGAGGTAAAAACGGCTTAGGCTTACCACCAGATGAAGAGAAAATATCAACAAACTTTTCTTTCCATTTATCTTTAATATCTTTTAATCTAACCTCTCTCACTCCATGTTCACCTAGTATTGGATCGAAACCAGAAGCTGCTATATTTAAAAAATAAGTATTACTATACTCTAACATAGGTGTTGAGAGGTTAGTATTATAAAGAGGTGACAAGTATTTATTGGTTTTAGTATCAGGTGGTGGATTATTTTTATTAGAGGAAGGTTTATCTATAAAATCTGATGCTCCAAAAGCCTCTATGGTGTTATCTTTATTTTCTTTAAAAATTTTTGAAATAGGTAGTAAGTTGTATTTTTTATTTTCTCTATCAAATCTTAAAAAAGCTCTTACATATAATCCTTCATCTTCTATGTAATAAATCCTTAAGAGGTATTTTATTAAATCACTATAGCGCTGCGATGTTGGTGGTAATATGTGTTCTGGAAAAAGATCAATTATATGATCCCCTGCTTCAAAATTATCCTCATCAACTATATCTTCCCCAACTACTTCTTTTAAAATAGCTTTTATTATATCGCCTACAGCTCCTCTATATCTTTTACCGTACGGTATAGGTTCATTTAACTTAAAATAATTAGCATCTAATAAAGTGTACAGCTTAAAGTTTGCAGTTCTATCAGACTTACTTGTATTATTACTTTCGTTACTTAAAACAAAATCATACTCTAATTTTTCTTTATCTTTACCATCTTTATTTTTAATAGATATAGTAAATTTATCCCTACCATCCCCTCTTGCTAAATGCGAAGACTCTATAATATCAATAGGGTTATTAATCATTATAGTTGCATTTTGAAAAGGTTCTAGAAGATTTTCACTCAAATCTAATCCCTTAATAGCAGATTTCGAAAAATCGATCTTTACTTTATCGTTTTCATCTTTGAGCTGAAATTCGCAATCAAACTCCGCTCCGTTAATTTTAAATATTTCACCCATTAGAAATGTCTATTATCAAAAATTGTAGCTCTGGTAATGCTATTATAAACTAGATCTCTAAACTCTGGTAAAATAAACTGAAGCTGAGTACCTCCCGAAACAAAAAAAGCAGTTCCTATCAATGGCTTATTAATCAAATACAACAACCACCAGCTATCTATATCTTCATAAATGTTATACGAACTTGTTGTTAGAGGCTCATCAGCTTTTACTGTATACAGTCCTAAAATATCACTTTGTATATTATCAGGAAATTCTATCTTAGATAGAATATTGTAAATGTAAAATTCCTTATCATCCTTAGAAGCAGCATTAACCTTAAAAGATCTTTCATACCTAGTAATTGGTAATTCTGGCAACTCTGTTATATCGTCTTGATATTTTCCTAATTTTCCTGTTAAGTTGTTCATGCTAGATCAATGAAGTTTGAAGGTTCGAGGGTGAGTGACTTAAAGCTAAATGTACATCTAAAGGCTTCTGGTATTACATTACCTCCAACTTTTCGTCTTGTTCCAAGTAAATCAAAGCTTAAATTCTCACAATAAGCCCATTCAATATAACGCAGCCCATCAACTTTTACTTTATAAATAGCCGGAAAAGTAAGTGCTACAGCACTTTTACGTTCAGGTTTATTTAGCTTTACAAACTCTTTAATAAAGTTGAGATTTTTTTCAGCATCACCATCTTCAATAGTATTTGATAATACGAAGCTTATTTGTAACGCTTCGTCAGTGTTTTCGTACTGATAATATTTAGGTGTTTCAATATACGAGCCTTGCGGCTTACCCTGAAAGGAGTTAGCTAGCTCAGCTGCCATACCACCAAAACTTTCAAGCTCACCACCAATAGATTGCGCTTTATCTGCAAAAGTAGCTTGTCCGCCTCTATCACTTACATTAGAGAATGTATTAGCAAAATTTGTACCAAAAGATCTAAAATTATCGTTAAAGTATGGAAAAAAATATGTTTCTTTTTGTTCCGCTTTGTACAAGTTTTTATAGAAATCATTTCCACTTGAACCTTTAGCAACCCCTTTTGCTAAATCTACATAGCCGTTGAGAAACTGTGTTAATGCTGCTTGATTTAACTTGTAAGCTCTTACATAGGCAGTAGGAGCCTCAGACCGGAGCTGCGATCCTTTAGGTACAGCAGTCCAGGCATAGTCCTTTACTATGTTGGTACTCATATGTATATTTATATCTAAGTGCTAGGTACATTGATACTATAAGGAGAGTTAAAGTAGTCTGATCTACTATCACTAAAAGAAGAAGGTTTGTCAATAATAGGACTATTACCTGCTGCTACAGGGGCACCTCTCTTACCTGAAGCTATAGCTATTTTATTACCCTGTGCAGTTAGGTGAACTAATTGTTTTAAGTAATGGTTAGACTGAGCTACTTCTTCTTTTAACCCTCCACCAGCTAAATCAGACAATCCTGAGCCTAATCCTTTAAACATAGAGCCTATACCACCTGCTGCACTGGATAATCCAGAAGTTAATTTAGATGTATCTATGTTACCTATTGTATTCATTAATCCAGATCCCATACCTTTTACAGAACTAAACAATTGATCAATAGCACCACCCGTTTTCATACCCAAAACTTGATCTTTACTAGAAAATGGCATTACGTTACCACCCTGCATAATAAAGTCTTGCATCTCCGGATTTATCATCCCACCGGCAGGTGCTGGTGGTTTGTTACCAGTAAAGAATTTACCTATACTTTTCGTATATTTCTCCGGTAAAATATAATCAGTAAATAGATTAGCTAAAAATCGACCAGCAATATCTCCTAATACTCCACCTACTATAGCAGCTACAACAGCACCTGGCCCAGTCACGGATGTAAGCAACCCAGCAAGTATTGCACCAGCACCAGCTCCTGTAGCAGCACCAATCCCATTAATAGCTCTTCTACCAACTTGTTGATGTAACTGGTCTTCATCGATTTCACCTTCTGCAAATTGCTTTTTCAGCTGCTTAATATCATAGGCAGCAAAAAGCCCTTCAATTAATGGTCCAATAATTGGAATTCTTCTTGCTGTACCACCTAAAAATTTAATAATACCTTTTCCACCTGAACCTACTAAGGTTTTAACTGCTTTTCCTATAGCTCCTTTAGCCATTCCTTTACCTACATTCGCTACAGCTTTAATACCTTGTTTACCTTTTTTAATTACATATTTTCCGGCGTCCACGGTTTTTTCAGCTACATATTTTACCGGTGCCGCAACGAAGTTACCGACACTTTTAAGGCCGCCACCGAGCATGCTCAGGCCGCGACCCAAAAGGCTTTGTGGTTTAGGTGGTTTAGGCGCCCTCCCACCTCCACCTCTCCCACCCGCTCCCGCTGCTGCACCGCCTGCTGCCCCTCCCGTTGCACCTTTAGCTAAAGCTGGAAATAACCTACTAATTCCCGGGAGTTTAGAAAATATACTTTTAAAGAATTTACCAACTGATTTAAGTTTGTTAATAAAAAAGTTCTTTATTTTAGAGAAGAAGTTTTTTACTTTATCTATACCTGATTGTATTAATTTTTTAGCTGCTTGTATCGGTTTAGATTTCATTAAGCCTGTAAAAGCTCTTTTCAATAACCTACCTATACCCTTAATTGCTCTCGTTACTAATCTCTTAACAAATCTAAAAATTGCTTTAGCTGCCTTCTTTAAAACTTTCCACGCTCCCTTAAGTATTTTTCCCGCCAGCCTAAGTAGCCCTTTAAACATAGGTTTTAAAAGTTTACCTAATAATTTCAGGCCTTTTAAGAGCAATTTAAATAATGTTTTAACTATAGTTTTACCAAACGTAGCAAGAAACCCAGCTAAGGCTAGTAGCATGCCAAGGATCCCCTTCTTACCCTTTTTTGTTTCTTCTTTTGCCTCTTTATTAACTGTTCCTGCAGCAACCTCCGCTGGAGTACTTACCTTAGTTTTACCCTTTGCATCTTTCCCATACTTACCTCTTATCTTATAGTACGTTTCCCAGAATACACTTGTTTCATTTACTAATCGTTGTCTTTCGCCAGATGTCAGTCTAGGATTAGTAGCTTTTTTTCTATTGAAAGTTGAGGCATCTGACTCTATTACATTTTTAGCCACTAACCCATCACCACCATCATTAGCGTTAAGGGCATTTAGTTTACCTAGTACTTCTTGTAACACATATATATTTATTCATTGATACTACTATCAAAAAACTCAGAATCGATAGTTAGTTCAAAATCTTCTGAAGTTAAAATATTATTATTATAATCATTAATTGTCTCAATGAATGCTGAAACTTCATTATAGATACTTAATGGTAGCTTTTCAACCAACTCCATTCTTTCACTTATACGAATATCGGAAAAATCAATAACTTCGTCATCTATTTCTAGAGAAACAATAAATTTTAACAACTCTACGATATAAAGTAGACCTACTCCTTGTTTTAAGTCTTCAGATTCGCTATCTATATCTTGCTCTACCTTATTTAGTAAAATGTTCTCCTGCTTAAGGGTAGGTACTTTTAAATTTAGCTTTAAATTCTTATACTTTACTGAGCTTTTATCTTTTATTTCTAGAGGAATTTTTTTAATATTAGCAAGTATACGCTCGAGATCAATTCGCTCATCCCCATTTTTTATTTTACCACCTAGAGAATCTTTTCTTAACCCGATAACTATAGGTAATCTATCATAAATCTTTAAATTATCAATATTAGTACTATCCAATACTACCTTATTTAACGTTCTGCTAAAATTAATAGCACCCTTTAACCCATCTAAAGAAGAAGAAATAAGATCTTTTTGTTGTTTTATAGTTAGTGAAGTGATATCAATATCCTTTTTAAGTGATGGTAGGTATACTTGGCTTTTATCATCGGAAATTTTTTCTAATTTAGAAACAAATGAAGATACGTTTTTACTCATGATCTTATTTATCCGTTATTTTGATTTTGCAAATTTTCATTTTCTTTCTCTACTTCATCTTTATATAGCGAATAATAATCCTCTATCTCGAAATAATTGCAATTTAGCAAAAAACTTACATCCCCAATCCTTTTACTTAATACAAAAATTATTTCTCTATAATCACTATCAGACATACAATTAAAAATATTATATATAAACATTGGAGTAGAAGGATTTAAGAGATTTAGATCAATTTTTTTAATATCTAACGACGGTCTTTCTTGTATTACATTAAATTTAAACTTCAATTCGTTTTTATTAATAAACTTTTCTAGTAAATGAAACACGCTTTTAGGAAGCCTATTAAGTATGTCTTGCCTTTCTTCAGTTTCTAGCGATTGCATATCAATAGTTTGGTCGTCCATTTTAAGTTCTTTAATACAAGAAAAAATAAAATCCGTATTACCTAAATTAAATTCGTATGGATAATCAAAAGTAACGAATAGATCATCAACCTGCTCAGTAACTTCAATTTCATCAAAGCTACCTACATTTTTATTAATATAGTCTAAGCTAACATTAATATTACCTTTATTAGAACCTACGCTTATATTCTCCCCTACGCACTTTTCTCTCAAGATCATGTACGCTTTAAATTTTTCAGCTACGTTAAGATTTTTAGAGATAATAAATTGCTCTAAGAACTCTATATTCCCTCTAAGAGTGCTATCACTATACAACGTAAGGTTACGTATGTCTTTAAACAATACCTCCTTTACCTCTACCTCTCTATTATTAAGGTTAAATGTAAAGTTCATATAATATAATTAAGTCTGTCTATAATTTTTACAAGCGAATGTTACGGTCTTTTGAATATATTCACCAGGACCTCTTGTTAGGCTATAACCTTCACAGGTAGTTGGAAAAGCATCTTCAAACACGTAACCTTTTCGTCGCCTTAATCTATTATCATACTGTGTTAATGTGATGGTAGATTTAAGACCTTGATTGATTAACCCATCTATTCCTAGAGCTATAGTCCATGGTCTAAAAAATGTATGCTCCAAATCGGTATCAGTTTCTAAGAAATTAACTGTTATATTTCTAGTTAAGAAACTTTCACGTTGAGTAATACCATATCCAGGTAAAAACCCTCCTCTATTCTCTTGACCAAAGTCGCTAAAAGAAGATTGTTCGGAGGGGATAGTAACTTCAGAAGCAACTAAAATATCTCCGTTCCTACTAAAACTATTAGGTATCTGAGACGCTCTCCAAAATTCACCCCCTTTAGATAGAGCTTGATTTACTGCACCTATAACGTTACTTTCTATATTAACTTTCCAGAGAAATGGATGTGAAAGAAAGTATTTAGTATCGTTACTAAATGCCTGTAAGAAGGAATTTATTTCATTGGCCATTATATATATTTAATGGCTAATATCGATTAGCTAAAATCTCTGTAGAAGTGATATGCAAAAGTCGCTGTAAAGTTTAATATATCTCCTGTACCATCTGCTATACTATATCCAATATCACCAACATCTCTTACAGATGCACCTACTAATTCAATAGTTTTTATTGTAGTAAGATCTTTATTAATTACATCTAATGCAATAATAGATTCGTCGCCTGGCATGCCATATTGACCTGTAGAAGTTTCGTTGTTAAAAACATTGCGTGAAGCTAGTTCAAACTTAGATCTTAAATCTATGTTTTCATCATGGAAGAATTCAATTGAATAACCTGCAGCATTTGCGTAAGTAGATCTTCCCGGTACGTGAAACTCTTGACCGAAGTAGTTAACAGTCTTATCCTCAATCGTACGACCTGGTAATGCAGCTGTTTTAGCATATAGAAGATCAGTCTCACCATCAAATGAGACACCCTCAACATTGATCTGCTTTACTCTTAATAAAAAGTCTCTTGCAAATTGCTTTTCAGCTGCCCTTGAGAAGAAGTTTTGAATTGTAGTTGCCATAATAGTATTTAATTGTTATTTTGTATTAACCGATGATTTCTTCGAAGTTAGCGTCAGTTCTTGTAGCGTAGAAGTTAACTAAGATAAACTCAGCAGTTCTAACTGGCTTAATGTAAATATCTACTACCAATTCATTTGCGTCAATAACCTCTGGTGTGTTATTTCTTTCATCACAAACAATCAAGTAATCGTAAATACCCTCGTTATTTTTCGCTCTTTCGAATAGTGGGGTTAAAGTATTAATAAGTCTCTGTCTAGTAAACTCTGTATTTTGTTCAAATACGAAGAATCTAGAAGCTTTCTTAGTAGGTCTTTCAAGTGCTAAGAACAACCTTCTAACGTTAATTCTATCAAATGCACTTGGCTTCTTACTAAGTGTCTTTTGACCGAATATAACTTGACCTTGATTAGGGAAGCTTGCTACAGGGTTAATATTAGCCTTGTAAAGTTCATCTCTTTGCTTCTGGTTAGGATTAACTGCAAGATCGTTAGCGAATTGAATTAACCCTCTGGTAAATCCAGCTGGAGCAAACCATGGGAAGTTTGCAGCATCTGTTCTAGCCATTGCTGCACCTGCAAAGCCTGAGAATGGAACGAATACCTGTCTACCTGAAAAACTATCGTAAACTAACGGCCATTGTGCATAAACCGCTGCGTAAGAAGTATTTTCATTCTCAAACTGGTGGCGAATCGGCCAGTAAACATCTGTTTGGAAGTTTCTTAACTTGTTATCAAGAACTCTTGAATCTTCTCCTGTTACTAGAATCTGACGTAATACATCCGCTACAAAGATACAATCACCTCTCTGGCCTCCAAGGAATGGTGCTGTACAGAACCTTTCAAACTTATTAAAGATTGTAGAGTAGTTGTTTCTTAAATCTCTTGCATCTCCACCAATATCATTACTAGTGCGTAATCCATTAACAGCGCCTAATAGCTTTGTACTACTATTATACTCATCGTAATATGCTGTCTCAGCAGCAGAAGCAGCTGCATAAACTGTACCCAGTCCCCCTTCAACAACAACGTCAATATCGTATAACTCATCGTTACTAATTCCTTCTAACGCTCTATCTACTTTAGAAGGAATATCGCCTAAGACCTTGTCTGTGATTTTACTATTAACAAAAGCGCCTGCAGCGTAAAGATTTTCAGCTTTACCTAACTGCGCGTTAAGCTCTGTAAATTTAGAATTATCAATACCGGATATATTAGAGGCAACAGCCTCCAGCTGTGTAGTATTAACTCTTAACTTCTTAGTCGGCTTACCATCTACCATGGCATCGGAACCATTAAAGTAATTCGAAATATATGGATTAACTAGTAATTTAACGTTTCTTGAATTACTATCTCTCGTTTGGAGGAAGAATGGATTATTAGGACCTCCGGTAGGATTAAGTTGCTGTCTATAATAGTTAGCTGATCCTACCATACCTTCTTCAAGAACGTAATCTAGCTTAAATGCTTCATTAGCAAAGATCGATTTGCGAAGTTTAAATACTCCAACGTTCAGAACATCATCATCTTCTCTACCATCGATGTTGTAATCTGTGAGATTTTCCATTACTTCCGATACTGTATTGGCAGTACCACGTGGAGTTGCAGATAAACTAAATTGTAATACACCTTTAGGTACCGTTGTGTAATTGGTGAGAGTGCTAGATGCAGCTGCATCAACCGATTTAACATCTAAAATAGAATCGAAATTAGAGTCTGGATTAATGTTAGTATTATCAGCAATACCTAAGTAGTATCCTTCGAACTGGCTATTAATAGTTGTTTGAGCCTTATTAAGTACAACCAAACCAGCTTTTCCAATAGTACTTACATCAGCAAAGGAATCTTTAGCACCGGCAGTTGCCGACCAATCCCAGCCAGCACCTTCTGTCGCGCTAAGATATTGACTTTCAGTAAGTTCAAGGTGTGTAGGCTCTCCTAATACATATGTTCCTGATAATACATCTAAGTCAGTAGTAACTACTTGCTCAGTTGCAAAGTTAGTATTACCGCTTATCGTAAACGAGTTATCTGCGTTATTACTATAAGGGAAATTAACAGCTGGTGTAGATGTAGCCGATCCTCCAGAATCAACAGAACTAACACCAATGGTTACTGTACTACCGTCAGTTGTGATTGTGCCATAATTAGCAGCATCTGGTGCACTATCAAGCACGGGCTGAAGAACGGTTTTTACTCTAGCCGCTGCTGCAGCTTTAGTTAATGTCGCAGTAGGTATTGTAATAAGTACATCAGGTGCAGTAGAATAACCACCAGTTGCATCACCATTGTCTAATGTACTAAAGCCTACCGTGGATAAAGCACCAGTCGTGGATCTAAAAGAAAATGTAGCGCCAGACAGTGCGTTATTTACTGCGCCGGCATTAGGATATGTGAAAGTTAAATTATAACCACTAAGAGTACTACCCTCTGTAACTGGGTTGGTAACTGTTCTTACTGGATATACTAAGGCGGAATACTTGGATCCGAAACCATCACCACTACCAATTCCATATGGAAGTCTAGAAGCGTAAACATTACCTGGTGAATTAAGTAATTCGCTTATAGAGTAGTAAAAATATCTTTCTGCTGAATTAGTAGGAGTACCAAATACACGGTCTAACTCTTGCTTAGTAGTAATTTTTAAGACTTCATCCAAAGGTCCTTGCTGAGCAAATCCTGTAATATAAAAATTTGTACCTATATTCTGTGGTGCGATAAGAGATAAATCCGTTTCTCTTATTTCAACACCTGGTGAGGTGATAGTTCTTTGAGCCATAAAATTATTTATTTAAATTCGGCCCAAAAAACTCAAAAATCTACTAATTCAGTGTGAAGTTGTGAATAAACAAAGGTAAATCCGGAAACTATCTCATCTGTATTTTGATAGTCATAATCAATTGAATCGATAGATGTTGGAAATGCCTTGGTATAGGTAAATTTTATTCTATCGTTATTAAATTCATCCTTTCCCTTTATTGTAAGGTTTGTTTGATAATCAGCAAAGTTTTTGTCAACATTAATTTCCCTAGCATTATATCTACCTTCTCTTTGATCATGTAAAAGATTTAACCAATTATATAAGACCCAGTAATTTTTATATTCATTATCAATTTTAAATTTAACATTTACAGGAGGGTATGAATTTTTTGAATGAGATGAAAGGTATAGTGTATTTCCAGCGTACCTATTTTCGACTGCGGGTACTGTTATTTCCGGTACTGCTGTGCCATATATTGAGAATTGTACAGAATCCGGTACTATAGATATGCTATCACTTTTAAAATTCGAACTAAATCGCTTATCCTTTAAAATTGGTGGTACGTCAAAAATTAAAAGAAATTTATCAGTTCTAGACTTATTAAGAATAGATTGAGGTGTAGCGTTTCTTGCCATGACTATATTTATTACTGAAGAGGGGTAAACCCATTCATTTCTAATTCTGCCATATCATCTTCCGCTTGATTATCACCCATACCAAATACAACAGGAGGCAGCATATTATTCGATCCTACTACTTCGTTATCTGAATATATAGAAGTCGCATCTTCAAAGTATTGAATACCATAATCCATAGGTTCTAATACTAGAGGCTTACCCATATCATCTAACTCTATTATTTCAAAGAAACGTTCTGTAATCTCCTTTTCTAATATGAATAGAGAATAAAGTGTAGCCATTACCTTATCATCATGATAACCTTGTCTTGCTTTCCAGGTTCCATTAGGATATCTAACGAACGATTTTAATTCTTTGAGCGTTTCTTCATCCCGAATAGTAACAGAACGCGCTTCATTAATATAATAGCGCATATTAAGAACACCTTTATATTTAGTGTTTGTATGCGCTATCATACCTTGCATTACCTTTCTCCTATGCGCCGCAGCATTTCCATATGATACAAGCTTTTCATAACCATAGTCGTTTGCCAATCTATCTACCACTTGCGCCCCAGGTCCATTTCTCTCTATTAAAGCTAATGGAGAACCATAGTTACGTAAAATAGAATATACCTTATTAGTATATTCTGCTGGAGGTATCTTATTATTATTATAGCATGCTACTTGTCTAATATCTCTTAAATCAGTAATATCGAATATTTGAATTACGGAAGAATCAACTCCTACACCTTCTGCCGTATCCACCCCTGCAGCGTATACTCTAGAGGAATCTGCTTCTTCCCAAATTTTATAATGACCATCATCTAAAACTATTTTTGGTTCGCAAACCTGCGTCTGCATCTTTTCAAATAACTCATCATCAATAGAAGATTCACCTGAATTTATAAACTGACAACAAAATTCTTGAAGCCAAGCATCATGTGAGCCTATAGCTTGTTTAGTATTATTAGCCCATACCTCATCTCTACCTGGTACCTCATCCCATAAAATTCTATCATAAGCCCAACCATTTTCACCAGACTCAGCACCAGCATATAATTTATAAAATAGATTATCAGTACCGTTAGCAGTTGAACAAACAAATACCTTAGACTTTTTAGAAGATGTAATAACCGGAAAGACCGACTTCCAAAACTCTTCTACTAAGTGAGGCTCAATAAATGCCATCTCATCAATAACAAGGCAGTTGACAGATTGACCACGAGCAGCTGTACCAGTAGTAGTTGTAATACCAATACGTGATCCATTCTCTAACGTCATAGATGTCTTAGCATATTCCTTTACTGGGGATTTTAACCAGTTAGGTAACTCCTCATAAGCCATTCTAATTCGTTGGAAGATTTCTATCGCGGTCGCCTCTTTGTTAGCTACTAATAATATTCTCTGATCACTATTAAAGATAGCCTGCCATAGAATATAAATGGTCATCATAGTCGATTTACCTATCTGACGTGAAGCTAGTTGAATAAAGAATCTATTGTCTCTCA
>Ga0181393_1000275_pt1 | contig 19158 bp, 34 predicted proteins | sample 16SPOviralmetaG_FD_130122 | JGI IMG/M metagenome (GOLD analysis project Ga0181393, IMG submission 130122) | Marine viral communities from the oligotrophic San Pedro Time Series (SPOT) site, San Pedro Channel, CA, USA - 16 SPOT_SRF_2010-10-21 | ecosystem: Environmental > Aquatic > Marine > Strait...
ACATCTGTGTATTTAAAACCAAAACAATAGTCTTTCATAAAAGAATTCTTACCATTAGGAGCTTCTAACAATAAATCACCACTATTAACTTTTGGGTAATAACATACAGAAAATATGGTGTGTCTATGTTTGTGAAATTCGTGATTATCACCTTTCTTATTTACTGTAAACCAGCTACTTTGCCAGTCAAGGTCATTCTCACATAACATAATCTCATTTCTATATTTTAATGCGTGTGTGTGTATGAGTTCTCTTATATCTTTAAATATAGGATCATCAAGTAGTACACCTTTACTAGAAACAACCACGCCAAGTTTTTCTTTTTGTAGTTCTAGTAATTTATTTTTCTGTTCTTCAGAAAATCTTGACCAAGTGTGATCTGTATTTTCTTTATAAACAGGTACACTCCATAAATTTAATATCATTCCTCTCCTTCATCAACATTAAAAGTTTTATATGGTTCGTTGTAATCAGTACCTTCTATAATATGTTTAATCAAAACTTGTTTCGTCATTGGTGTAGCACCATCTTCGTTATTGATCTCTTCAATCTTTTTTATCTTGTTTGAAAGTTCGTGTACTTTGTTTGACAATTCTAGAGCAGTATGCTCATGAGTCCATATTGTATATCCGTCACCGCTCATTTATCTTCTTCTTTATAATCATTTTCATTTTTGTACTATTGTATTTCAAAAATGGTTTATAGTTCATCAATAATTTATATTTCTTAGGCCAGATAACTGTCTCACCTATCTCTTTATTAAACTGTTTTGTATAGTTAAGAATATCATTTAATATTACCATACTCTCTACTGTTATTTTATTAGCAAGATAGAGTTTAACCAATGGGGGATGTTGTCCTTTCTTGACTTTGAAGAGGTCGTCAAATTTGATTTCTTTCTCCTCGATGAAGTCAAGTAAAGTATCGCAATCATTCTCAAAGACATAACTTAAACTCTCTATTCTTTTTTGCCATCTGGTGTAATTTTCTTGACCAGACTTTCCAACCACATCGCCAATCCAAACTGTATCGCTACCAATAAATCCAGCAACAAAATAGTCAACACAAGCACTACTCGAATAAGACCTAGACAACTTATGAAAAAAGTATCTATCACGCCTTTTAGTAAAGGTGTTAAGTCTTGCAGTAGTTTTCCCATTGTGCTTGAAGTAGTCATACGAGTCCGAAGTGAAGTGTAGCTTGATTGCAAGGTAGATTTTATAGACATCAAATCCATCCATCTTACACAGGTAGTTTACCTACTTGTTCCTTTAATAATCTTAAATCCATAGCATTCACTTCAAGTCTCTCTTTCAATGACTTGTTTATTAGTTTACCCATACCTGCTGGGTCAACATCATTCTCTTTACAGTATAATAATACTGCTTCCCAATGTGAAACTCTTTTGTTTCTCACCATGTTCTCTATAAGTAGAGCAAATTTGTTAGGAGTTATTATTGCCATTGAAATCTTGTATCGCCTCTTTTAATTTAGGTATGTAGTCTTGTTTCTTTTTATGAAAGACTTGATTAAGACCTTGCTCGGTCACAATCAGAATAACAATATCTTCTATATCAGTACCATATCTCTCTTTATACATTTCGGCATAAGCAGTACCTTGTATAAAGTAATTCTCAATCCATTCTTCTTTCTTTTCTCTAGTAGAAGTCTTGAAGTCAATAATACATGGTTTGCCATCATAGTCAGCAATACAGTCAACTTGACCAGCAACTTTGTATTCATCACTATATAAACTACCTTCTTGTATTTTGATATTATCAATCTTGTCTAGTTCTTCTTTCATAACTGTAAACAAGGCAAGTGGTAAAACACCTGCGTCTGATAGTTCTTCATTGTTAAGATACTGTTCAACTAGTTTGTGTACAGCAGTACCTCGTCTTGCAGCCTCATTAGCAATAAAGTTTGCTTTCTCTTCACCGACTTTCTTACGCCATGCAAGTATGCCTTCTTTACCTCTTGGTGCAAGAATGGTAGTAATTGACGGATACTTTTCACCTGTTGGTGAGATATAGTATCTGCCGCCATTTATATTTTCTGTTAGTAGTTTTGGTAGATCATCAACTGGTTGATGTGTAAAGGACTTCATCCCTTTGGTCTTGAAGTAGTCTTTCAATTTACTCATAATGTATATTATAACAGTTTTTTAGTCTTTTGTCAAGCCGTGAGTGTAGTGTGTTTTCCCGTCTTTTCTAGACGCTCTAAGTACTTGTTTTCTATTATCGTGCATTTTATATGAACAATGGACCCAACCACTATTGGCATCCCCCTCTGTATAAAATTCCAATATGATTTGGTCAAAATCTAGATTGTCTATAATCCATTCTGCCAATTCTTTATTGTCAATACCTGTTATTTCAAAATCTGCAGCCTGACCTTTGGCATGTTGAGAAGTCTTACTTGAACCAATCGCCTCACATAATGCTTCTGATCTGTAACCAGAGGTTACTCTTACACTTTTAGCAAAGTGTTCTCTTACTGGTTGTAAAACTTTATCACATAAGAGTTTCATATTTTCTTTATGTGCTTCAGTAGGTGTGTTCTCGATACCTTTTCTTGCTGCGGTATCTGATTTAGTCATTTCACTTAGACTAAAGTTTTTCGATAATTGCATTATTTACCTCTTGTTATTGCTACTATTTTTTTTAATTGTGATTCAATTACACTCTTACGGTTAGGCCAGTAAATGTAATTTTCTGGTGCTTTTGCTAATTTTAACATCAAAGGTATTACTAACTTCTCTAATTGTGTAAATTTTTCTTTTTGTTCTTTACCAAGATTGTCTTTTCTCAAATCGTATTCATCATCCATTTGTCTCTTAGCAACATCAAGTTCAGTCTGATTCTTTTCTTGAATTTCAGATTTAGCAGAATTTACTGCTGAATATATTTTATCTAATTTACTCTCTAGTGCTTTTAAAGAACCATCAGTCACCTTAGCAACTTCATTAGCCGCTGACTTTGCAACTGCTTCAGTATCTTTTGTTTCACTAGGTTTAGAGTCGGTTGTTGTAAAACCCCAATCTATGTCGGAATCGAAACCGTCTAAAAAATCTAAATCGCTCATATTTGTTCCTTTGTTGGGCGAGCAGTAGTTAATCGCCTATATCGGCGTTCTACTCGCCCCGATATTGTTGCTTTGTCGGATTGATTTACTCAACTTCTTATGTGCGGTAGCACGGTGTTGTAAATGTCTCGACAGCAACACTACTATTTATGTATTTAAGAAGGCTTAACAAGACTTGAACCGTATTTTCTTTTAATCTTATCAAGTGCAGCCTTACCTTTTGCTTCTTTTGAATCTCGTTTTCTATATCTATCTGCAAGGGCTGAATGTGGGTGTGCGTCTGATATCTTACCTAAAACTTCTTTAAACCCGTCATCTATTTTACTATCCATTTGACCTACACTACCAACTATACCAACACTTGTAGGTACTAGTTCTATGTTTCTCTTCTTAGTGAATTTTTCCATTTCAGATATAGTCATTAGGTCATCCCACTCTTCACCAGTTTTTCTATTTCTAAATGTGTATAAAGGCATTATAGTTTAAATTCATCAAAGGGTATCTTCCCACCTGGGTACTTCCAAGTGCCATCTGTATTATAATGGTCAGGATGTTTACCTGTTTCTTTATATCTATTTATAGTTTTTGTCAGACTATATCCTTCTTCATTTTTCATTGACAGAAATTTATTCAATACAATGTTAAGAGGATCTTTCTTATATAGTTCTATAGCAAGATAGTCTATCACTTTCTCATCCATAGAGGTCTTTAAATGTTTACCCATTAAACCACCTCGGCTTTCGATCTTTTTTCCATGTTGCAAATCCTTTCTTATGTTTTATGTAATATTGTCTGTATGCAGTTATTGAATCATTTAATACTTTTACATCATCTGGCATGGCTTGTGGGGGTTCTGTAAACTTGGTGGCCAGAGGTATGTTCTTAGGTGGGTTTCTCAAAAGTTTTCTTAGTTTTTTATCTGTTAAATGTATTTTACCATATCTGTATGTAAACTCATCACATAGGTGCGACCACATCTGATACAACCACCAGTAATTATAAGCATTCTCTCTCACCCATACAGCGCTTGGGTGATTTATATGGCTTGCTTTATATAACACTTGTTCTTGAGAAATATCAGTACACAACCATCTTTTAATTTTTCTACCATTCTTACTTCTACCTTCATACTCTAGACCGTCAAGCATTCTATGTGCTGTTGACATCAACTGAGCATACTCGATAATCATTTTGACACAATGCTTGTCAATATGCATTTCAGCACATATTTTAGGATCTTCGTGTAAATAAAATACATTCATTATTTCATCTTTCTAAAAACTTCAGACCAGTGTTTAGACCATTCAGGATTATCACCATAGTGTTTGTAACCTTTAAGATAGTCTATTTTATTTCCCCATATTCTTTTCATATCGGGATCTTTGGCTTTGTGTTGTGCTATTTTAAGTCTTGCTATTCTTTTTGAGGTATTCAAGTCTGTCTTTATAGGTGTATTTTTCATCTATCTCTATTATATCAAGAAATACATCGGTTGTCAAGCGTAAATCCTCTTGATTCCATGTGTACTTAGCAACATCCATTAGTAGATCATAACTAGAAATGGCAGTTTGAATAGTCTGATCATATATGTAAATACTTTTGGCATTAGTAAGTTCTAGTTTTAGTTCTTCTCGTAAATGCATTAGTTTTAAATCTAGATATCCTGGTGAATCTGCAACCATTAAACTCTCATCAAATCTAAACTTTTCGGCTGCCTTTTTAGACCAAACTATAACTCTATGCAAACCAGATTTATCATCTGTAATTTCTTCGCCTATTTTACAATTCTGTACAGCTCTCATTAAACTTTCTGAATCAAATTTAGATAATATTTCATTTATTTTACCTCTAAATTTATCTGTCGCAATCCACTCATTAATTCTATGTAAGTTTTTACCATCCCAGACTTCACTTTCAGTTAATGCAAGTACATCAAACTCATTATGCCTACTAATTAATTTTCTCAATGTTTTAATTGCGTCAGGATAAACAAAGTCATCACCATCAACTTGAAATAGATAATCATAATCAGTTCTTACAAATTGATCTAATACAGCATTTTTACCTTTACCTAATTTACCGTTAGATTGTGTGTTTATAAATTTTACAGGATACTTAGCACATAGTTTTTCTGCATCCTTTTGAAATTGTAAGTTAGTGGTATTACATACTACTAAACAATCAGGTTGAGGTATACATCTACCTTCAACTACTGATTTAATACACCTTTCAAGCCTAGGTAAATCTTCACTAGTTAATATAGCTGTTAGTAATTTAGGCATTTATTTTTTTCCTTTTATATTCTTGTATAAAGTGATGTTTAAATACTCCCGTCTTAGCAAACATATTGTTAGCCGAAGCAAAGGTTACACCCTCTATTGTATCTACTCTAGTTGATCTTGATTCCATCATAGATTCGTAAGGGACATTAGGATCAATTAAAAATTCAGCAAAGTTCCAAGTTGGTACTCCTCCAGCAGTTATGTTGGGCATTGTCTTGATAGGATATCTTTTATGTAAATCAGTCATGTAATTTAACCAATCAACCATTGTTAAACCAGTGTTTGTTTTCCATATCATTTCATTAAGTTCCATTCTGAAAGGTGTATAGAAATTATAATCTTTAACAATCTCTTTAGTGCCGTCATTTTTATTATTTCCCAAATCTTCTTCAAATTTATCTCTATTGAATTTTTTAGATCCATCGGCCTGATCACCTTTCAATGTTAATAAATCTTGTAAATATTTTAATTGACCTTTTTTGTGATAATCAACTTTAAACTTATTTTCAGGAGGAACATTACCTTGTCTATCTATTTCATATTCTTGTATCTTATCTTCAAATTTATTTACTATATCATCAACTGATTTAGACATAGCATCCTTCTTTAAATCCTCTGAAGTTAGAATTTCATATCCATATGCAGCTGGATCTTTTTCTATTCTTGAACTAGCGTCAAAAGGTTCTCTTAAATATTCATACTCTTTAGGTACTTCTACTTTAGACATATGTAAAGGATATAAATGACTAATTTGATCACTCCAGTTTCTAAGTAACCATTCTACTGTTTTATCCTGTGTCTTAAAGGTTTCATGAGGAAGACCAGCAATTAAACTTATCATACCATTAAAGAAACCGTGGTTCTTATAAGCATATTCTTTAAATTGTAAAAGGCCTTCTTGTAGTTTGCCTGAATCCATACCTTTATGAATTGCTTTTGCTGATGGATGGTGCATGGATTCAATACCAAAAAACATATTCATATAACCTAAGTCAATAAATAAAGGCCAGTCTTTTTTTCTTGAAGCTAATAAATCACCTCTTATATAACCACCCATATTTACTTTGAAAGGCAACTTTTTGGTGACACCTGCATATCGTTCTAACTTTTCGCTGTAATCATTTGTAGTTTCATCAGTAACCGTGTATCTTGTGGTGCCAAATCTATCATAGTTTTCTCTTAATTCAGTATCTAAGTTTTTTTCATCTCTACTATGATCATTTCTAACTCCTAAAATAGGATAAGTGCAAAAAGCACATCTAAATATACAACCCCTAGAAAATTCTAAATCTAGCAACTCTTGAGGTTGTATAAAATCTCTATCCTCATAAGAAACACTAAGGTCTCGCATACTTGGGCCAAAAGCGGGATAATCTTTTTGTGCATTAATAACTTTTTTACCTCCTGGAAAAGTATAATACTTTATTTTAGAAGTCGTATCATCTTTTAAATTTGTAATAAGTTCCAGCATGGCTCTTTCACCATATCCATAAATGTACCAATCTAGTTTAAATGGTATTACTTTATCTAAAGATTGTGATCCTCCTATAATATTTACATGAGGATAATTTTCTCTTACCCATTCTATAAACAACCAGAAGTTTCTAAATCTAAATCCAAAAACTATTGATATTCCTAAAAATAAAGTATTACTATTGTATCTTGATTTCCATAAATCTTTCAGTTCTTCAAATGTCCAGGCATAAACAAAATCTACCATTTCAACATCCATACCATTTCTTCTCAAATATGAAGCGATTTTATGACCGCCTGAAGTTCTTTTTGCTGATACTGTTTGCAATATGGTGGCCATGCTATAGTCCTGCTCGTCTAAAGTAAAGAGATTACCATTATAATCGTAATCAACCTCTTGCACCTTTCTTAGTGTCATACCACCAAATACCATTCCATGTATCATACTATTTTTTTACCTTTGCCCCAGCCACCAGCACTGCCGTTATCATATTCTAGTCTCTTAGATAGTTTTTTATATAAATCTATATATCTATCTCTATTCAATAAATTTTTATCAGCTAATTTGTAATTTATATCTCTATAAATCTGAAATAATAATTTGTTTACTCCAGTATTAGACACCTCAAGTTTATCATGTACTTTTAATACTGTTTCTGCTAAAATAGCTTGAGCTTTACCACTACTTTCTAAATCATTTCTCACACCGAATAAAGGTTCAGCGTCTAAGTTATAATCAAATGCTAAAGATATTCTAGGTGATATCTTATCTTCTTTCGGATAATACTTAGGCACAGAATGTTCTATTGTTGGGTGTATTAATACAAGATGGTTGGGTTCATTATCCATCAAGAATATATCATCGTGGTTGTGAAATAGTAAAGGTGTATATTCTCCTTGTATCCAAAATACACCTGATATAGTTCTTCTTGGTGTTTGTATAAAATATTCTGGTGCTATTTCAAATCTAGAGGATGAATCGTAAGCGTGATTATGTTTACCCACAGCAGTACCATCAAATTGAATATTTAACCAGGAACTTAGCAAACCTAATTCAGTAGGTTTACAAAATTTTGTTATATGATATTCAATATACTCTCTCACCTCTTGCATATTAGGGTGATTTAATAATTGATTATCCAAGTATCTTGTTGTTGAAGGATATCTTTTTGCTTGCCATATGTAATCAGCAAATTTGCCACCTCTATCGTTGAGGTGACTTATATCTAATTTACCTTTAAAAGGTTCATCTGAATAATATAGTTCGTATCCTAATTCACGATAAATCATACTGCCCAAGTTTTGTTTTTATAATATTAATTACTAACTTGGTATATTTAGGGTTCGTGGAAAAACGATATAAATGAAGAGACAACTCTTCAGCAGATATGTTTGGGTTTTGTGCCCTGGCCATTCTTAGTTCTTCGTATGCCCATACCTCATTAATAATTCTAACATAGTCTCTCACACTGGCACACTTACTAGAATACACTTTTACACCCCAGCCTGTCCAGTCTTTCTTTGTTTCAGGTAACATCCAGTTATCTGATTTATCAAAAGTTCTAATACCGAATAGATTGTTTGCTTCATCAGCAAATCTAGATTGACCCCAACCAGACTCTAAGATTGCCTGTGCAACAATCATTTCTTTAGGCAGTCTATAATCTTCAGATACAGATTTATAAACATGATCAATGCAACTATCTAATGTAGAAACAAATTGCTCATTTGTATCTGAAAAGATATCAGGTTCTTCTAAAGCGCCTCTTATATCATCTATGAAATCTTGATCTACTTTAGGTGTTTCTATCTTAATAGGTTCTATTTCTTCAACAACCTTATAAGAATTGTTTAAAAAATAAAATGTTATAACAGTTATGATTACTGCTATTAAACCACTGGTTATATTTTGTCTCATATAAACCTCCTTAGTTCTCGTTTAGTTTTCCACGGTTTACATTCATACCAAGTTTCAGTCGCCTCATTCATAGGTCCCTCAAACTCAACATTAACTTTTCGTGAAATTTTAATTACGCCTTTTACAAAAAGACTTAGTGCGGCTTCGTATTCTTTACACTCTTTATTGGCAACACCTATTTTTCTTTTAGGTGTTTTATGTAGCGCTCTTCGATTATCTAGGATTTTACGGATAAGTTTCTTCTCCGACAAATTTAATTCAATCATAATATAATTAGGCAGTTCTGCCTAGTTCAAGTCCCATTTTATTAAATTTATTTCTCCATCTATAAAATTTTCTATTGTGATTGGCGGTGTCGCCTTGTATGGAGTATTGATAGTGATGTACCATTTCATGGCCTAAAACTATTAAGAAGTGTCTTAGATTTTCAAATTCTGTGGTTACAGTAATTTCTTCATAATCAGGTTTCTTAGTGTCATAACAATACTCACCAAAAGCACCTCTTAGTTTTCTTACATTGATCTTAGGTATATCTAATTTACCATTGAATATGGCATGATTTAATACATTAAACATTAATACAGCATTCTTCTTTGTCGGTTTATAAGCCTTCTTATAGTTAACCTCGTTTAAGACTGTTGCCAGTTTCTTATATCTTGCCATTAGTACCCACCTTTCTATGATTCTCTATAACTATTTATAGTATATCATAAAAAGATTGGTACTGCAAGCGTTAATCCTATTGAAAAACTGCGAAATTATGCTGGATAAGATGGCTGTTTTTGCATAAAATTATCGTCCCAATGAAAAGCGTCTTTCACTAGATTCGCTGTAAGTCCTTTATAGACTTTATTCAGTTTCTTATTTACGACATTTACTAAAAATTCTGCTTCTTCAGCACATAACCCTTCGAGCATTTGAATAAACATAATCTCTCTTTTGTTTTGAGTTATTGTTGTATCAGCACCTTTGACAAATCTAAATAGAGTTCTTGCCTCTTGCATGAGAGCAGTATGCTCTGTGCCAATAGGGGCGTCATTTGGTGTATAAGGAACATCACCTTTAGGTAAGTCCCATTCGATATTAGGTGAGAATGCTCCCTTTAAAACTTGTCTCAAAGGTTGACTATCGTTTTCTCTTAGTACTCTAAGTTTCTTTGATTTATCTTTGGCATTATTCACTTTTAAGCATATCTCGCTCAATAAAGTTACCTGACCAGTATCAGTAGCCAGTTTACTTTGCATTATTTTCTTTGTTGTTTCGTTAGGTAGTCGGCTGACACCTAGTATATCATCTGTGTTTTGCATTTTTTATCTCCTTAACAGATTAAACTTTCATTTAAGTTTTAAGTTTTCAATAGTATTATTTATAAGAATTAATCCGTTTCTGGAATAAATTCTATATCAAATTCTTCTTCTTCTGGTTGTAGAATTGGTTTATAGTTCAATTCTGTAACCTTTTCACCATTTGGCATTGATTTCACCACAGCAATTTTAGAAATTATTTCTTGTATAGGGTGTGGTAGATCATGTTCTCTATATAAAGTAGACTTCAGCATTTCTATTAGAACAGCCAGATCAGCAATAAACTCAGCCGTCTGCATATTACTTATTTGTTCCTGTAATACTGTAAGAATGTCTATTGCTAAACTTTCTGCAAGATTGTCAGCAATTCTTTTAGAATTCATTAACTGAACCTTACTTATCTCTTCTTCAGATAGTTTAGGTCTTTTATTAATGTTCTTTATATATTCCGTTCTTGGGAATTGTATTATCTTACCTGTCATGGTCTCTTTTTTGCCTGTAATTCTTTTTGTATCCAAGCCTTTGCCTGCCAACTTGTCAATGGTTTATTTAATAGTGATCTAATACTTTTATAAACTTGAGCATTAGTTTCGTTATCATTGTTTTTATTGTTGGTAACAATTTTCAAGTTACCACCACCGAATAGAAATTTAAATCTATTTTTATTTGACTGAACACCTTTCCAGTTTTTAATTACAATAGGTTCTGACACTTTTCTTTCTCTTATTCTATTTCTTTCTAAAGCAACTTCAAGAGTCGTATCAACAAATATCATATAACAATCATATCCAACTCTTTTTGCTGCGGCCATATCTCTTGCAAGTCTATCGTAATCTCTTCCTGTGCCATCTACAACTATACCGAGTCTATTTGCTAAATGTTTATCTAATAAACTACCAGTCTGTGCCTTTGCTTTATTTCTCATAACATCAAGCAAACCGCCTTCAACATTTCTTAAATCTAGAGACTGCCCTGCCTTCTTTAAAGTATTAGTCAAAAAGTTATCACTATTGACCATCTTCATACCTGTACCAGTGAACAAAGTTCTTGATACATAAGATTTACCTGACCCAGGTCCACCTGCAAGAAAGAATGCCTTGAAGATATGTGGGTCGTAAACACCCTCGGTTATAAACTTGTTATAAGATAGCATAATACTATTTATAACATTCTATAGCGAGGATATCTTCTACTTCAAAGCCTTTCTTTAGAAAAAGATAGATAGCACCATCGGTACTAAAAGCTCTTACTGGTATGGGTTTATGATGCTTGTCTGTGATGAATTTATAGTCTTTTTGCCCAAATCTCATACTAGATCCCCCTTAAAGTTTATCTTGCCTTCATTGACAAAATGCTCTTTAAGTTCATTGAATCCTCCTATAAGTTCATCATCTATCATAATTTGAGGAACAGTTCTAACAGGTTTACCAACTTGTTTATGAAATTCCTCTATGCCGATTTTCTCTACCTGTATTGTTTCATATTCAAGGCCAAGAGACTCTAACAGTTTCTTGGCAGAATTACAATACGAGCATACCGGTTGAGTGTACACTTTAATAGACATTACTGTACCTCAACACCGGTTACTGGAGCAGACATATCTAAGACATCATCAACCGCTGTTTGAGCAAGGTTGTCAACATCTGCAGCCATCTCAATCTCTTTATTTATTTCGTCTTGAATATAATTAAAGAGTCTATTTGAGTCTGTATGTGACCATCTAAGACCTACATAAGTACGATAGTTTTGATCGGCAGTTATGAAAACATCTTTTTCAAATTGCTCATACCCAACTACCTTTGTATCCTTAATTAAGTTTACAATGGTACTTTCTACTCTAGTGGCAACTTGTTTATTACCCTCGGCACCGAGTTCAGTAATATACATTTCTGCCTGTTTACTCATTTGACCTCTCATTTGATCGGCCAAGTCTGCCTTAGCAACTAACATAGCTTTTTCTATTGCTAATTGTAAGTCAGGACTAACAGCGGTACCAACACCGTAAATAAAATCATTGGCATCCCTATTAGTTATGAGACCTTTTTTAACATCGTGGTCAAGATACCATTGTGGTACTTCAGTTAATACTTGTTCAACTGTCCCCTCCGAGTTAAAAGACGCCTCTTGTTTTATGTTATGTGTACCAGCACAAGCTGATAAGATCAACGACAATGCCGTAATCCCCATAACTATTTTTGATTTAGAATCCATTTAATACCTCCTTCATGATACTGATTGATTCTTCACCTATCCCTGGGTAAAAGTATAACAATACTGCCCCAAGAATAAATCCGATTGAAAATTTTATCATATTATCTCCTTACATATTCTCCATTACGAATAAGAAAAACAGGATTAATCCTGTTTCAAACATTTGTTGATTGGCCAAATCTCTTTGCGTCCATTCTTCTTCTTTATTAGGATCTTCGCCTATCTCTCTAGTCTCATCACATAGTCTAGTTTCTTTTCTAGAAATTTCAACGCCATCCTCAATAACAGTTTCAGTTATATATTTACATTCGCCATATATAGGTCCTTCATTATCTAACTGTTCTATGGCATAGCCTCTATCAGTTAGTAATAATATAACTATCACTATAAACATTAGTGAAAAAGCATATTTGAAAAATGGATTATCTGGCATTATCTTCCTATGTCCTTTATATTTGATTTACTAATAACTTGATATGCACCTTTATTATATGCTGGTGCAACTGTAAAATTCTTACTCTCTTCTAGTTTCCAGTTATTAACTGGTTTAGTGCCTGCAATTTTACCATTCATCTTAATCGGTTTTTGGTCGGAGTGGCAAGATTCGAACTTGCGACCCTTTGGTCCCAAACCAAATGCGCTACCGGACTGCGCTACACTCCGATACTCACCTACACGGTGTCTCTTTAAAAACTTTTCATGTTCTTTTAGAGTAGCGATCCTCTCATCAGTAAGAGGTATCGCTTTTCTTTTTGATCTTTGATATGTGTAAATTATACTACCCATTATTCATCATCTTTTGGTTCTCTTTTAGCCATTTCAGCAAGTCTCTCTGCCTCTTCTCTAGCAGTAATACCGAGTAAGTCTTTGGTATATTTGTATGGGTTCTTTTGAGACCATGCTGTAATCAGATTATCAATATTCTTAATTGATATTTTATTGCCTCTAAACTCTTGAGGATGTGTTTCTCTAAACACTCTCAACTCTTGAAGCCATTTGACCTTCTTTGGTTTAGTTTTCTGTTCTGCAAATTCAGCATATAAGTTTTCTTTTATTGAGTATATTCCCATAGTTTAGTCCTTCTTTCTTTTAATTTTCTTTATCTTATCATTAATTGTATTAATTGTCAAGCATTATTCCTTACTTCTTTGGTATTATACAGATTATCTTGACTTTCCTCGAAATCATCTATGATTCTTTGGTATTTCTGTATTGTGTTATCTAGTACATCTAGATTATTTCCTGATAGCATTATTTCAGCTACCTTTTTTATTTCTTCTAAGTCTTTTATGAATTGTATTATATCGTTCATATTACTCCTTGTTTGTTGTTGTCTGTTAGTCTATTAAAAAGTGTCTTGTCGGCCCGAAGGTTTACCAAGCGTGTTCTTTCACATAGACTACCCAAGTTCATTCTCCTTAGGCATAGATTTCTTGTCAACTTGGGTGACCTTACTCTCGGTGTTTCTGCCATTTACATTTACTATGGTTCCATAGGCGTTATCTAATCCTTTCTTAATTAAATCTAAACTATCTTCATTTGCCTGATATCTAATCCCGATACCACCTCTTGCAACCCACTTCTCAAGGTTCTTAGGTCTATCGTCTATCAGTATGTTTGGTATGCCAGTCTGTTTGTCAACGGCATATGATTCTTTTCTTTTGGTTACGATTATGTCATTTGGTTTGAAATCGTGTTTCTCTAACCATTTAGTTTTGTATTTCCTAGAGTTCTCTAAATCGTCTCTGAGCGGTGAAGTATTAATATAATAATCACCACCCGTATAAGACTTTACTAAATCAACTAATTTTTTAGCAAAAGGAAAAACTGGTAATGTCTCAAAGAAGTTAGTACCTCTTAATTCTTTAATTGAAGTATCAAGTGTTATTTCACCTTGATCTTTCCAATGGTTTACTTTTCTGAATTCTGCAAGGGCTGTAAAGAAGTCTGCAATCACGCCATCCATATCTACATATACTTTTGATGTCATATCAATACTCTCCCAACTACTACTATCGCCATAATAGATAATGTTATCAATAATAAAAAACTCATCATTAGAGTTCACCGAATTCCTCTTTGAACATTTGATAATAAGCAACTATTGTACAATATGCGAAAAAAGCAGTGAGTGATAATGTTGTGTATAATAATATAGTCATTTAAGTCCTTGTTTTTCTTTGTTTATGTCTTTATTATATACTATTCCAAACATAAAACAAGCGAAAAATGGAGTATTATCCATTTTATCCCCTTGATTTCATTGAGTTTTTTATTTATTTGAAAAGTGTTGCATAAAAGACACACTAAAAAGTGTGTTTTTTGCGTTAAATTAGAGGGTTTTCCGTCTTATATTTGCATATAAAATACGAATCAGCGATGTCTGAAGCAGGCGAATTATATGTGCAATCTAACTCGCTCAGCAAGTCAAATCCAGCGACTTCTTTGTATGCCTCTATCATACTCTCTTTATTAGAATTGCCCTTTCCTGTTGCATATTTCTTGACAGAGGAGGGGGCTATGAGTTCAAAAGGTATATTTAACTTATAGAATTTATATTTTAACATACCCATATTTTCTGCAATATGAAATGTCTTACCTTTACTGGCAAATGAGTAATCTTCTAATTTGACTAGTGGATATGGTACTTTGGCAATAGATTTAGGGTAGTATGAATGTATGATATCTATAACCCAATCAGCGATATTCTCATAGCGTTGTTGAGCTGATAGATATCCTTTGTGTAGAGTGCCAGTTATATTTGGTCTAAATGTGCCTTCGTATTTCTTCTTGTCTGTTAAGTAATAGAAATCTTCAGCATTTTCTGTTTCGACACAGACAGCAGGGCAAGATAGTGAATAGTCAATACCGATTGATTTAATCATCTGAGTCGTGAAAAGAAATATCGTTTAAATATTCCTCATCTGATTCTTCTCTTTCCCAACCACAAAATGGACAGTATATAGGAAGATAATGTTCCTTGTCCATTTCATGTTTTATTTTGTATTCTGCTGAACAGTTATCGCATTTAAGCATTAGCTGCGATCTCTGTTGGTACAGGAGCAGTGGTGATATCTACGATCTCACAAGAACCTGCTGTACAAGCAAGTTCTTGGGTACCAGTCGTATTATCTTCAGCCTCGTATTTTTTCAACTCTTCAAAGTTAACAACTTTAGGCATTAACTTTTTAAGTTCATCATACTTCTCTTTATCAATATCTTGATAAGGGGCTTGTTGATATGTATGGTCAGAATGTGGTAAGAAACTTATACCTGATACTTCGTCAAAGTGTTTGTACACCCAAGCACCAACTTCCATCCATTCAGCGTCTCGTACTGATACTGTACAAGATGGTTTATGTTCACACCAAAATCTTTGATATTTGAGCCAAGTTTCTAATTGTTGAATGGCATTGTATTCGTTTCTAGTAACCGCACCTTTAGGTGAAGCAGTAGGGAAGGAGAATACACTAACTGAAGTAGGATTCATTACATCTGGTTCATGTGGTATGCCTTGATCTTTCATCATTTCAGTTAAAGGATCTTTATTATCGCCTCGTACAGTTCTTACATAGTATTCAGAATGTCTTGTATGAATACCTGAAGCACTATCAACTAACTGACTGACTGTACCTGAAGGTTTGATACAAGTAGTAGCAGCAGATTGAGGTATTTTAAGTTTCTTAGCAATCTCTTTATTGGTTACAACTGACATTTCTCTCATACTTCTTAGTAGTTCTTCATCTGCCTTAATTGTAAGTTTGTTATCCATAATACCTGTGAGTGATACGCCGAGTAATCTCTCTTCTTCAGTATTCTGTCTCCATATCTTTCTTAGATATTTGATATCAACTAATGTAGATTGATATGTACCTAATGTAGCTGCAATTCTAACTTTTCTTTTTAAATCATCTTCGTTATCTGTAGCACGAATAACAACTTCGGTTAGATTACAGAATTGATATGGTCTTAATATAATTTCTGAGCAAGGGTTAGTACCGAATTCGTGTTCAGGATCTCTACGACCATTCTCTTCAACTTTTTTCTTCGCAGCCTCACGATTAAAGATACCTCTTTCACCAGACTTAGAATCAAATAATGCTTTCCATTCGTGCATAAACAATCCGATATCAGGTGTTCTACTATAACAAGCACTATTGTTAGATAATGCTCTTTGTGGATTATTTTGCCACCAGTTTCCCATTTTTGCTTTACGAACACCATCATCTTGAATATTACTTAGTGAGATTAATGCTGATCTTCTTACACCACCCACTACAACTACTTCACCAACTTTACATACAATATCGTGTGCTTCTAGGCAATCTAGTTTTCTACCTACAGCGTCTCTAAATGTATTAATAGTGAAGTCAAATAAATTTACTAATGGTTGAGGACCAGAAGCACGACCACCGAAAGTCTTTAGTCTTGCACCTGCAGGTCTTACCTTAGATACATCAATCTTAGGTATCTGACCAGAGTATAACATAGCAATAAGTTCTTTGTATGATCTTGCCCAACCAGCCTTACTATCTTCTACAACAATTACTGTATCAGTATGTTCAATAGATTCTGCAATCGTAGGAAGTTTCTCTACATTTTTTCGTTCTACTGAAAACCCAACACCTGTACCACATAATAGTATGTACATTACTTCATCAAAGGATCTTACATTGTCGATAGGGATATAACTACAATTATAACCAGCAGTATGATCTCGGTCTAGTGCAGGTCCTGCCGTCATCAATGCTCTCATAGAGGGCATTACACCTAGATTTAATACTTCATTCTCTAACTCTTCTCTATTTGGGATTTTGTAATTATGTTTGTCTTTAAGGTGACTTTCCATATAGTCAAAATATCTACCTACTGTTTCGGGCCACGATTCTCTTTTTTTATCTTCGTCTATAAATCTAGCATATCTAGATTTGTGTATGTATTGCTGATAGCTCGTGGGTAGATGGTTGTCCATAGGGTTATATCCTTTTCCAGTTATTGATTGTTTGAAGGGCCGAGAGTCCCTTTTGCGTGTTATTATATATAAGTTTCGAAACATCACCGACATCTTTTTTGTGAATAACCATGTCGTTAATGTCTTTGTATTTCAACGATTGAGGAAATATTACCACTTTATAATTTTTGTGTACAGCGTCTATCATTCTCTTGACTATCTGTTCATTACGAGGTTCGTTATCGAATATCATTGTGCATTGTTCCGAAGGTATTTTAAGTGCGACATCCGCCCCAGCCATGGCAATACAGTTATCTAGAAATAAACTATCAATAGGACCTTCAACAATATTAACAGGTTTGTTTAAATCAAGTCTATCTAGACCATAAATCTTTTCTTTACCTTCATCTAGTTTGATGGTTACATACTTAGGTTGCTCTTGACCGAAGGCACGACCTTGAAATGCAAAAAATTTACCTGTTCTGTCATAGAAAGGTATAATAACTCTAGGGTGATCATTCTTTACAGGTAATTTCTTAGGTATAATACTATTGACCCACTTATAAAACTTATCACAGAAATAAAACTTATCTATATGTTCTTCAGGTATCTTTCGTCTAGTAATAAACTCATAGGCAGGATGTGCTTTGTCTAGTTTATCATAACGAATAAGTTTTCTTAGTGCATTATTCTCTTCAAATTTTATAGGCTTCTGTATGAAGTCGGGTACGGCTACGGGTTTACTATCTTTGTATCTTTCTAGTACATATTCTTTATGTAATCTAGCGTCTAGAAACTTTATGAAATTACCAAGAGACTGTCCCATACCGCAGTTATGGCATTTGAAGAATAGATTATTCTTCTTCTCATAGACAAACCCTCTAGATTTGGACTTAGATTTCTGACTATCGCCACAATGTGGACATCTGAAATTCCAAAGACCAGGTTTCTTTTGTTTAAAGTTTGTAAGTCTGTTTGATAATTGATTTAGAAATTTTGTATCTATGTATGATGACATAGTGGTAGTATAACATTTTACATCAGGTTTGTCAACATATTTGCCATAGGACTAACACTTATTCCTACAGCTACAGAAATGCCAATAATGATCCATTTCCAGCGTTCTAGTTCACTCAACCTTTTGTCAAATTTTTGTGCCTCTGTTATAAAATAAGACTGCATATCATCAACTCGTTTGATTACAGTTTTTTCATGTTCGTTATTTATATCTATAAAATCTCTACTGGTACTAGTAATTCTACCATGCAACTCTTTAAGATCCTCTTGCCAAATTCTATTTCTTTGTTCCATTATATCAACTATTTCAGCGTCTGATTCTTCGGCACGAACCAATCGCTCTTCATGTACTGCTAACATAGACTTAACACCAGATTGTATATCTGTAAGTTTGTCTATCGCATTATCTATACGACCATGAATATCTGCAGCTGAGGTATTCTGTTCTTTAAGAACAGCAACATCTTGTACTAGTTTTTGTAATTGATCTGACACTATTATTCCTTTTCAGGTTCGTAATAGTCCTTGTAAGTGATAATGATTTCGTGTTGAGCAATTATATGTTCTCTTAAATCTGCATAGTTCATACCCAATGCTTTATATCCATCATCGGTTAATGCAAATAGAACAGGTTTCTTGCCGTTCGCTGTTAGTTCTTCAAAGACTTGTTTGTAGTTATCTATATTTATAACAATCCAGGTCACATCATTTGACTCTAATGGTTCTGGTTGTTCTAAGTTTAATGGTGTTTTCTGTACAGCAACTTTTAATGTTTCTATCTTTTTGACACCAGCACAGCCAGTTAGAAACAATGCAAGTATAATACTAATCAGTAGGGGTTTCATTTTTCTTCCCTTTCTGTTTTATCAATTCTTTACATTGTTTATTCTCTTTATCTTCTTCTACGACAGGAGAACC
>Ga0181393_1000279_pt1 | contig 19034 bp, 28 predicted proteins | sample 16SPOviralmetaG_FD_130122 | JGI IMG/M metagenome (GOLD analysis project Ga0181393, IMG submission 130122) | Marine viral communities from the oligotrophic San Pedro Time Series (SPOT) site, San Pedro Channel, CA, USA - 16 SPOT_SRF_2010-10-21 | ecosystem: Environmental > Aquatic > Marine > Strait...
ATCTTCATCTGCTAGGACTTGAAGTATTCTATGTGACTTGTGCTTTTTAAAAAATCTATAGTTGTATTGTTGTGAGATTGATATTGCATGATCGTATGCCCAATCAAAGTTTGCCCTTGAATCTCCAGTCCATATAGTCATGGGGTGCTTGGGGTATGCAGATTTGTAGAGCTCTGCATGTTCTCCCATGTGTCGTTGGTATGCAGTAGATAACATCTGGCATGTCTCAAGTAACATCTTGGGTACATGCTTATCACATAACATCTTTGCTGATACCTCTGGCATCTCATCTAAAAAAAATATATTCATAATACTTCTTGACTTAAATTAAAATCCATGCTATATGAACCTGTGGTTCCGGGGGGGGTCTATATATACTAGTAGTTCTCATGGTATTCCTTTTGATACTGGCGAATTGATTCTTGATTAGCCATTCTATATTCTCTTGAATACTCTTGCTGTTTTCTTTTCTTATAGGCAATACCTTCTTTACTCTCTTCGAAAGTTTTTATCTGTGTGCGTAGTGTCTTTATAGTATTGCGTAAGTCGTCCATAGCTTGCTTGCGATAGTACTGTCTATGATAACTTTTTCTGTTGGTCATAGCATACCACCTAACTTTGCATCGAGCTCTGCATAACTTGGTAGTGTTTTACTTTTTATTACTCGTTTCTTGCGAGGCTTGGCTGCAGGTATGATAGGCTCAGCTTTGTGTGCGTCAATAATAGGTAGCATTTGTGTTATTATATCTGGTCTGCGTAAGAACTCAAGCATACAATTCTGTGAGTGAAACTGAAAGTCTATGGGATCAGACACTCGTTCAGTGTATTCTACATAGTATAAAGTGCTACCATCTTGTTGATATGATGGGTGCATTGTAGCTATTCTTAGAGGATTATCTTCATCATAGCCATAGCCTCGCCATCTGTGCCCAGCATTTGTTAGTCTTTGTAGTTGTGCATTAGCTTCTTCTCTGTTAGTATACACTTCACCTATATCTCTTAGTTTCCAAAAGTAATGGTTGGTATAGCCAGTAGTGCCAAAGTATTGTTGGTTAGCAGTGTGAGCCATGCGTTTACCACAGTTCTTGCAGTAAATTTTAGGATTTCCGTTCTTGTCTAGTTCTTGTGTCATGTCGTTTTTTTTCCTTGTTTTGTTTCTTCTTTTTATAGTACTCTACCCAGAAAGGGTTAGGTTTTGTATAAAAAGAATTATTGAACATGCCCACTAGTATAGACATTTATGTATATGTGTCAAGCACTTATATGTCTTGACATATGTATGTGAATAGCATATACTAATTTCATATCAACGCCAACAGAAGGAGTTAATCTAATGGCACAAACAAAACAACTAAAGACTAAGCTAGATAAGGCTATGAAAGATACAGTTGCTATGCCTATTGCATACAAGTATATCAACAGCTTACCTAGTGACCACAAAGATAAGTACGATAGTGCACTAGCAGAATGGACAGACCATTATCCTCGTGCATACAACATAGCTAAAACCTTAATAGAGAAGAGCGTAAACCCTGTAGCTGTACAGGATATGAAACAGATAAGTGACAATGAAAGTTGGAACATGTCTGGCTTACCTCTTGGTGTAGATGTTGACGATCTTAAGCTAGAACATTTTGTATCTAATGAGTATGATAAAATTGTTTCATGTGTAGGTGATGACGGCAGAGGCTATCATCATGGTAGACAGGCATTTCATCTAGACCAATGCATACAGTTTACTAGTATGACAGACTCTAATGAAAGGGTAAACTTTGATACCTACCCTAGTCGTTCTACCTTTGAGTTAGTTAATAACGATTACCTAAAAGAAAACAACATAGGAAATCTATCTTCATCTCAATACAGTGCTATGTCTTGGACTAAACAGCAAGAATATAAAAGAAAAGTACAAAACGAAATGGCTTACACTAATTGGCTAACAGAAAACTACAATGACAATGTTGTTATACGATTGAATATTGATTGTCATTCTCAGGTGATTGGTGTGCCTTCATACGAAGACTTCTCAGTTATAAAGCAAGAAGATATTCTTAGAACTAGAATGAAGCTAGCTCTTGATGATCTAAGAGAAGAACGAGAAGAGATGTACAACAGGATCTCAGCCAAAATGTCTCATGTTAGAAGTGTCGAGGGTTTACTGGAGTCTGATCCAGTTTTGATAAAGATCTTTGGTGAGCATGAGGATCTACTAAGAGGTGAAGGCAGCACAGCTTTAGCCCTTACACCTTACGATCAAATGCTAGACAGTAAACTACTAGGTGAAACAACTAGGGCTGATCTTGCTGATGTCATTATACTATCTACTGGCATATCTGGTACTGCTTAATGGATCCCGAAGATGAGTTCGGTTGGTAGCCGAGCAAAGAAAAACCCCACTAAGATAATTCCTAGTGGGGTTTTTTATTACCTAAATTTATTATTAAGTTTTTGATTGCATACTTTTATATACATCTTCATTAGTTATATAATTATCTACTGAACCTTCAGGTATTACATCTATTCTAGTAAATATAAAGTACTTTTCATCCGATTGTGTTAGGCTACTTAAATCATCTTGAGCCTTTATATAAGCAATACACTTATATCTGTCAGCCGAATTAAATACGCAAGTATAGGTGTCATCTATATGTGAGAATGAATTTAATCTCATTACTGCATAAACCATATCATTTTCCTTTCTCTCCAATTTTACGCTGCCCCTAGTTTTGGAGACCACTAGAGGCACGATCCCTTACGGAATATTATCCAGTCATTGCTGAAACCATTGCTAACATTGACCATATGCACAGACACACAATCACTGCTACTGCATAGAGATATAGTAAATTCATGCTGGATACAGAGCTCCAACAGGGTACAGCTTAGTAAAGATTTTTAGTCCTTCCTCTCTGCTGTATTCTACTTCTTTATAATTTCTATGCTCTCGGTTGGTTCTTCTTAACCAAGTATCAAAGTTGCCAGACCTAGAATGATTATCATTCCATTCAAAAGTTACTGGCTCTACTTTCATTATACTATTCATTGTGTATAACCCTCCATTGTAATCTGCGTCTTTGTCTCAGCAGATATTGAAGATTGTTTAACCAATTCGTAGTAAGTACATGGCTCTTTGTAGTTCGTATAGCCCTTATCGTTCCACGAATTCTTCTTCTGTTCCAGTTATAGCGTTGCCTATTGTCCATACCATTGAAGAACTTAACATAATCTTTAGTTAGATTTCTATTTAAAATCATAGCTCCCTCCCTTTGGTTAGTTCGGCAACTATTCTTGAGGTAACATCACCTAGTCTTATCATGCCATTCTCTCGCTTGTATGTTGGTGGTTCTTCACAACAGTTAGGGCAATTAGTATCACCCATATCTGTTCTTATAAAGTGATTGCCATTACAGTCATCACAATATGGTTCTTTGTTTATAGCCATATGATAGCCATAACAATTAGCGTTATTAGATTTTCTAACATCATTGTCTCCATTCGTTAGTGTTAAAGTTATAACTAACCTTAACACCTCAAGCCATTGATGTCAATAGGTATTTGTATTACAGAACTAATGCAACAACTGGAAGTATTATAAAGAATACAATTCCAATGTGAAAGATTATTGTTGCAACAATATCTGTATCATTATTATTTTTTTTGTCGTTCATGAATACAAATTACTACTAAATTAATTGGCTGTCAATAGGTATCTGTAAGTGGGCTACGATCTGTCGGTTCTAAAAGAGCTCCAAAGCTGCAGGACTTTTAAGTAAATAAATTTATATATAGAATATAACTCATTGAAATATATAGTTATTCCTAGTCAATATTGACTGAGATTATTTAATTAAATCAATATGATATAAGGGCTTGTGCTAATAGAATAATTAGTTTATAAAATAGATATTCCTTGCAAGTGTATTTAAAAGGATAATAAAATTATGAATAAAAAAATCTTAAACAATATCACAAGCGAAAGTTTAAAAACTGAAGAAAATAGTATTAAAGAAATACTAAGTACTTCAGTTAATACCCTTTCAAATTTTGATACTGATATAGAAAATATAAGAATAGACTTGCGAAAAAACTTGTTTCCATTTTTAGAGAAGAAAGCAATCTTTGAAAAAAATGAGAAGCAATCTAAGACTGATATCAAAGAAGAATTAAAACCCATTTTTGATATTGGACGATTGACTTCATATCTTTATGAATTAAGCGGTGAAGTTAAAAGCGATCATACAGGAATTAATAAGACTCAATTCGGTAGAATTGTTGAAAGTGTTGTTAAGGAATGTCTGATTTTAAAAGAATGTTCTGATATAGATAGTCCATATCATAATCAAGTTATGGTTTATTCAGATAAGAACGCTAAGAAAACCCCTCAAGGTGATATACTTTCTAGATATTGTAGTTCACCTAAGTGGAATAAGAAAACTAAGGAATTCGAGTTTAAGAACGACAGAATTTCTAAGTTAATTAATGAGTGCCTAGTAATAGAACATCAAAATTATAAAGAAGAATGGAAAAAACAGAACCCCGAAACGAAAGAATTGGAAACTGTTTATAACCCTCAATCAAGTAAAATTAAATGTTCTATTGAAATGATTGCAACGCTTTACAGTAAATACTTTAGGATAGAAAAAGAAAGTGAAACTAATCACAATCTAGAAGTCTTTGAGTTATTGACTGAAGTTAATACTAGATTAGAGAAAGAATTATTAAGTGATGAAAATGCCATTGCTTTAATCTCTATTGATAATCGAGTAGAGAAAGCATATAAGCAATTACATGCAACATTAAAAACTATAGATAGTGAACGCCTAAGAATATTAAAAGCTGATGGTGAAGTTGAATTTTCTATGGTTAAAAAAGAAATAGTTAATAAGTAAATCAATCATACTTGCAAGGAATAGAGAAGGGCTACTTTAAAAGGTAGCCTTTTTTTTATCGCCACGTCATACCAGCTCGAGCATAGATACCATTACGGAAACTATTAAAGGTTAGTAAGTGGTTATCAAGTAGCCCATAAGATACGCAATCAAGGTTGCTATAAGTTTATAAATAATAGAAACCATAAAAGAAATTATTATAAAAATTTCTATGGGGTGTTATAGATTTTTTCTAGAAAGTCAATAAGTTTATAAAAATATATTTTATCTTGGAATAACAAGGGCATAGGCAGGTCGCCATGGGGGGTGGGTGCTATATCCTATACGCCACTGCTGGAAAATCAGTAGAAATCAATGGTAACCACTTTGGTGGCCACATTAGTATGGTACCTGTGGGGTCCCCCCTCCACATGGGAGTCCCTAATAGTGTCATTGGATAATATATATAGGGGCCCGGGGGGAGGCCTTAATACCATTATACACCCTAATACCGATTTTGTCAATAACAAAATAAATAATGTAAATAAAACAAATAAATGTATTGACAGAATCGTCATACATGTGTATAATAGGTAGATATACAGTAGTTACCAATGGGTCACACAGATATATAAGGTAAACAACCAAGGACATTCACGGAAACTACTGGTTTATAAGGAAAAATTACATGGCAATCAGAGAAATATACGGATCTATCGGCAAAGAGATGATAAACGGCAAGTTCTATAGCATACCTGAAGAGCAATATAATCAAATATTTGGTAAAAAAACTAAAAAAAAGTGCGGACAATCAAAGAAGACATCATCTCGTGGTCAAAAGACTTCTTAGAGTTACCCAATAAAGACTTAGGTAACAAACCTGTATGCCCTTATGCTAAAAAGGCTAGGCTATCTGGGCAAATTAACATAGTTGTAGAAGAATCTGGAGAAAAATTACTACAAACTATTGTAAACCAGTGTAATAAGTTTACAGAATCTGGTAAAAAAATCTGTATTGTAGCTTGTCCAGACCTTGAGACTACAGCAGATGAGATTGATAGCTATGTACACGCACTAAATTATGTGTATGTACCAAAAGATATCTACTTAATGGCATCACATCCAGGCAATGACCTAGAACCTGTAGAGTTTTTAGAGAATACTGACTGGGAATCAGACAATGAGTTTCTAATGGTTCTAATACAACCATTCGAAGAGCTGGAAAAAGCAAGTTCTAGTTTAAATAAGATAGGATTTTATAAGGCTTGGCCTAAAGAGTACTATCAATCTACAGTAACCAAACGCAAAATATATAGGAGATTACTATGCGAGGAATGAAAAAGACTTCAAAGAAAAATAAAAAAACTATGAAGAAGACTAAAAAGAAAAACGAAAAAAAAAAGTAAAAAAGTCCTCTAAAAAAGGATTACTAATAGTTATATCATAATGACTTTTGCAGAACTAGCAGACATGTTAAATAAAAAATCTAAGGAGCAAATCGCCCATGCAACTAGACAACGGAATAACAAAAGAAAAAGAAAAAATGCCAATAAGCTGCAGGAACTGCGATCATAGCTGTCACTGTGGCAACAATGGTGTCTGTGTATCATGTAAATGTGCAAACTGCGAACATAATGCAGTAGATGAATTTTATAATAGGTTAGATGATGGCAAAGAAAAGTACAGTAAATAAAGCAGGTAACTACACACAACCTGGAAAAAGAAAACGTATATTTAATAGAATTAAAGCTCAAGCATCTCATGGTACTGGTGCAGGCAAGTGGTCAGCCCGTAAGGCACAGGCTTTAGCCAAAGCATATAAGAAAGCAGGCGGAGGATATAAGTAATGCCATTTAGTAAATACTCATCAAAACAAAAGAAATTAGCTCGTGTAGCTGCCCCTCGAGATAAAATAACTGGAGCAGATTTAAAGAAGGTAAGGAAACGTGGCACTAGCAAAAAGTCAAAGAAGCCTAAAGTCATGGGGAAAACAAAAATGGCGAACTAAGTCAGGGAAGAAATCTTCTGTGACTGGTGAACGCTATCTTCCTGAAAAGGCAATCAAAGCATTATCTTCTGCAGAATATGCTGCGACCACAAAGGCAAAACGAAAAGCTAAAGCTAAAGGTAAACAAGTTTCAAAACAACCAAAGAGTATTGCTAAAAAAGTAAGAAAGTATAGAAAAATATCATAATGGCTAAGTCACCTGCATGGACTAGAAAAGAAGGCAAGAATCCAAAGGGTGGATTAAATGCTAAAGGTCGTGCAAGTTATAATAAAGGCAAGACTAAGACTGGCAAAAAAAGAAACCTTAAAGCACCAAGTAAAGTAAAAGGTAATCCAAGAAGAGCCTCATTCTGTGCAAGAATGAAAGGGATGAAAAAGAAATTGACCTCTGCTAAAACAGCAAGAGATCCTGATTCAAGAATAAACAAATCATTAAGAGCATGGAATTGCTAAAGGAGATAATATGGATAAACTAGTAAAGATTAAAGATAAAATTATAGCTATGCCAAAGCATAAGCAAATTGCTTTAGCTATTGCTGTAGTTGCAGTAATAATTGTTGTATGCTTCTAGACAAAAAAGAAACAACAGAATTAACTGAGAAACAAAAGATATTTCTGTCTGCTCTATTTGGAGAAGCAAATGGTGAGCCTAGAGCAGCAGCAGAAATTGCAGGCTATGCTCCCACCTCATATCCGAAAGTGGTACAAGGTTTAAAAGACCAGATCATAGAACGTGCCGAAACGGTATTAGCAGCACACTCACCAAAAGCTGCCTTAAGCATAGCCAATGCAATTGATGATGACGGTTCTATACCAGGAGCAAGTATTAGAATGGAAGCAGCTAAACAAATACTTGATAGAGTAGGTTTAGTCAAACGAGAAAAATTAGATATTAATGCCAAAGTCGCCCATGGTATTTTTATACTGCCAGCCAAAGAAGCATAATGAAATCTATATTATATAGAGTATATATTTGGTCAGGAAAAATACATAGTTGGTCGTGGACAATGCTATATGGGAAACGAAACAATGAGTCTAGGTCATAGAAAAAGAATTGCAAGAACTGTTCCATTTGGATACAAAGTAAGTGAACAAGACGAAAAATTATTAGAGCCGATTCAAGAGGAACTCGAAGCTATAGAACAAGCAAAACAATATATTAAAAGTTGTTCCTATCGAGAAGTTGCTGGTTGGGTAGAAAGAAAAACAGGCAGATATATATCTGCACCAGGCTTAAGAAAGGTGTTGTCAAGAAGTGAATGATATACCACCACCTAAAAAGAAAAAGAAAACTATAGCTAAAGCAAAACGATCTGCTAAAGCTAGCATTAGTGATATAGCTAAACAAGTACAGAAAGCAAAAGATGATTATCACAATGCACAAAAAAAGTTAAAAAATAAAAAAGAAGCTATTAAAAAAGCTGATGATACTCTAGAGAATAAACAAAATATAGTTATTGAAGATGATCTAGAAATAGTACCACCAAATGTAAAGAAGGCAGTACAAGAACAAGAAGTTATATTTGAGGCTAATGAAGGTCCTCAAACTCAGTTCTTAGCTGCATCAGAACGAGAAGTATTTTATGGTGGTGCAAGAGGTGGAGGTAAATCATATGCAATGCTTATTGATCCGCTACGATATTGTGATAGACAAAAACATAGATGTTTATTAATTAGACGTTCTATGCCAGAACTAAGAGATTTAATTAATCACTCACAACAATTATATCCAAAGGCTTATCCTGGAGCTAAATGGAGAGAACAAGAAAAGGAATGGAGATTTCCATCAGGAGCAAAAATAGAATTTGGATATGCTGAAAACACTACTGACGCACTTAGATATCAAGGTCAGTCTTATACATGGATTGGAATTGATGAGTTACCACAATATCCCAATGCAGATATTTATAATTTTTTAAGATCGTCTCTTAGATCAGTAGATCCTGAGATACCAGTATATATGAGAGCCACTGGTAATCCTGGCAACGTTGGGTCAACATGGGTAAAAGAAATGTTTGTAGATCCAGCTACACCAAATGAAAGGTTCTCAATAAATATTCAAACACCAGTTGGTAATAGATCTATAACTAGAAGATTTATACCAGCTAAGTTACAAGATAATCCTTATTTAATGCAAACAGAGGATTATTATATTATGCTGGCTTCTTTGCCTGAAGTGCAAAGAAAACAATTCTTAGAAGGAGATTGGGGGGCTTATGAAGATGCTGCTTTCCCTGAGTTTAACAGACAAGTACATGTAGTTAAACCATTTGACATTCCTAGAAATTGGCATAGATTTAGATCTTGTGACTGGGGATACTCATCTCCTGCATGTGTACTATGGTTTGCTATAGATTTTGACAATAATCTTTGGATTTACAGAGAATTATATACAAAAAAAGTTGTAGCAGATGCATTTGCACGAAAAGTATTAGAGATGGAACATGGTGAGTATATTCGTTATGGTGTATTAGATTCCAGTACTTGGGCACGAAGAGGTGATGTAGGTCCAAGTATAGCAGAAACAATGATAACTGCAGGATGCAGATGGCGACCATCTGATAGATCACCAAGAAGTCGTATAAATGGTAAACTAGAATTACATAAACGTTTATCAGTTAGAGACAAAGGAGATAAAAAACAACCTTCTCTTTTTGTTTTTGATAATTGTATAAACTTAATACGAACACTACCTCTACTACCGTGTGATAAAAATAATCCAGAGGATGTTGATACACACACAGAAGATCATGCATACGATGCACTACGTTATGGTTGTATGTCTCGCCCCATTAACACAGAACGAGATGGTTTTGATGGATTTAATAAAATTAAAACATTTAAACCAGCAGATAGAATATTTGGATATTAATGGACATAGACAATAAAAAATTAAGAGTAGGATTTCAAGACCTTACTATAAAGGTAGAAAATCCAGATTTTAAAAAAGACAACTTAACAGATTGTTATGGTCAGTACTTACAACGTGAGAACACCATACAAATAAATGCAGGACTAGAAACTCATGACTTACTAAATACAGTAATACATGAAATTTTTCATGCATGTTGTTATGTCAGTGGGCTAACACAAAAAGAAAATCCACTTGCAGACGATGAAAAAGAAGAAACTGTAGTAAATAATTTATCTAATATATATCATACAGTTTTAAGAGATAACCCTTGGCTTCTAACATTTATGAAAGAGGCCATATCAAAAACTAAAACTAAGGAGAAGTAACACATGAGTATCATGAAAAAATACAAACAAGGTGATCTAGACGAAGTAAACACTACGCCTAATAGACCTGCTAATAATATGCCAACAGTTGAAGAAGGTGGAAAAAATGAAGATGCACCTAAAGTAAAAACTAATATGGTAGACAATAGCGTATTTTCAAAAGCAGACGAACGAGACTACTAAATAATCCAGTAAGGACAGATAATGGCTATTGAGCAACCAGAAGATACTATCATAAGTTTAGATGATGAGAAAAAAGAAAAAGATCAAAGCTACAATGATTACTCTAATTTACAAGGATTAATTAAAGCTAGATTTATTAAATCAGAAGATGCTAGACTATTTGATGAAAGTCGTTGGTTACGATCTTATCGTAATTATAGAGGTATCTATGGTTCTGACATGTCATTTACTGAAAAAGAAAAGTCTAGAGTATTTGTTAAAATAACTAAAACAAAAGTTTTAGCTGCCTTTGGACAATTAATTGAAGTCTTATTCTCAACTGGAAAATTTCCAATTGGAGTAGAGTCTACGCCTATACCTGATGGTATTGCAGAATATGCTAATACTGGAGAGGAAGAAACTATAGGTGATGATAATCCTAAAGTAGAAATAAAAGACATATATGGCTTTGAAGGTGATGGTAAATCTATAGAACCAGGAACAACTACTGCAGATTTATTAAGAGGATTGTCAGATGATTATGAAGGTGTTGAATTTTCAGCAGGTCCTTCAGTACAATCACCACAGACTCCACAGATAGAACCAGCTAGAGAAGCCGCTGATAACGCAGAAAAGTTAATTCACGATCAATTAGAAGAAACTTCTGCAATAACTATGTTAAGGCATGTTTTATTTGAAATGGTTCTTCTTGGTACTGGAGTATTAAAAGGCCCATTTAGTCATGATAAAATTTTACATAGATGGGAAAAGAATGAAGAAGGATCTCAAGAATATAGACCTCAAAGTAAAACTGTTCCTAAATTAGAAGCAGTAAGTATTTGGGATTTTTATCCTGATCCAGATGCTACTAATATACAAGACTGTGATTATGCTATACAACGACATTCGTTTAATAGATCACAGCTAAGAGCTCTAAGAAATAGGCCATTCTTTAGAGAGCAATCAATACTTGAATGCTTAAGTATGGGAGAAAACTATGAAGTTAGGGGATTTGAAACTGCATTGTTAGATAGAGAAAATGTAGATGATCTTAGTAAAAAACGATTTGAAGTATACGAATACTGGGGGTCAATGGATAAAGACCTAGCTGAACAAGCAGGTTTAGAAATTAGTGAGAATATGTCAGATGGCGATGAAGTGCAAATTAATGCATGGATATGCAACGGACATGTTTTAAGGTTAGTACTAAATCCTTTTACTCCTGAAAGAATACCGTTTCATATATGCCCATATGAAATAAATCCATATCAATTTTTTGGTGTAGGTATACCAGAAAATATGGAAGATGCACAAATGGTAATGAATGGTCATGCAAGAATGGCCATTGACAACTTAGCATTAGCTGGTAATTTAGTATTTGATATAGATGAAACACAACTAGTTCCAGGACAAGACATGAGTATTTATCCTGGAAAAATATTTAGAAGACAGTCTGGTGTAACGGGAACTGCAATTAACGGATTAAAGTTTCCTAATACAGCAACAGAAAATTTAATGATGTTTGATAAATTTAGACAGCTTGCAGACGAATCAACAGGTATACCGTCTTACTCACATGGTACAACAGGAGTACAGTCTACAACAAGAACAGCAGCAGGCATGTCTATGCTCATGGGAGCAGCTGCTTTAAGTATTAAAACAGTAGTAAAAAATATAGATGACTATCTATTAAGACCTTTAGGAGAATCTTTATATGCATGGAATATGCAATTTAATAATGATGTTGAAAATATAAAAGGCGATTTAGAAATTAAAGCCAGAGGAACTTCTTCTTTAATGCAAAAAGAAGTAAGATCACAAAGACTAATGACGTTTATGCAAACTGCTAACAATCCTAACATTGCCCCGTTTGTTAGATGGCATTCAATTCTAAAAGAAATTGCAAAATCTTTAGACATTGACCCTGATCAATTAATTAATGATCCAGAAAATGCACAAATTTTTGCAAAAATAATGGGGATGACAAATGGAAATCAACAAGCTCAAGGCCCTAGTGGCGGACAAACTAACATGGGGAATACTCAAGGAGTACCTTCAGAAACAAATCCAGCAGACGCAACAGGAGCTGGAGGCGGCAACATCGGTGCAGGATCTGTACCGCAGCCAGGGGAAGATCAGTTCTCTGCGTAGAATTCTTAATATAGAAGAACAACTAAAGAAAGATTCAAAAAGTAGAAATTTTTATAAATAATTATTATGGCACAATACGACACACCACCGGGAGTAGATCCAAGAACAGGAAGGATACCTCCTTATAAACAAGTTTTAAGTCAGGATAACTCAACAGGAACATATAAAGTTAAATATGAGTACACTAAATCTACTCCTTTAACTAGAAATGAAATGACAGTAAGACCTGGTCCAGTACCAGCAGTAACTCCATTACCAATAGCTTATTATGAAAATCCTGCTGATGCTATAAAACGTGGTTTAACTACACCTCAAACTACTTTTGGTTCTTCAGGAGGATATATGGGAGGCGGAGGCGGAGGCGGAGGTGATGCACCTCCAAGCACACCAGATATTCCAGGAGACGGTAGTACAAAAAATCCTATAGTTAATCCTCAAACATTACCTAGAGGTGGTGGTGGTGGAAGAGAAGATAGAGCTTTACCTGAGTCATTTGATTTTGAGGCTGCTAGTATAAATGATTTAGCAGGCATATTAAATCCTAGTAGATTTGATAAAACAATTACAACTGGATTTAATTTATTTGCTCCTGCTCCATTACAGGCATTTTTAGGTATTGCCACTTGGAATCAAAAACGTATGGCAAGAAATGAATTACAGAGCAGACTAGAAAATAATCCAGAAACAACTTTTTCAGGCCTTACTTTAAGTCAATTAAAAGATTTAAATGAAATGGATTTAACTCCAGAAGTTAATGAAGCATTAACGACTACTATTGCAAATTGGAGTCCTAATTTACCCGTTAAAAAACCAGTCAACCTAAATACTTATACAGGACCTTTTCCTGTAAAAAAACCAGTTAATACAAATGCAGTTGCTCCAGGAGATGAGATGTCTGAACTAGACAGAATAGCAGAAACTACATATTCAGGTCCTTTTCCTACAAGAAAACCTACTAGAACTGCTCAACAAATATCTTCTAGTGCAAGTACTAATAGACAAGATGCTATAGCTGCTGGAGATGTTGAATCAGCAGTAGACGCAGCAAGAAGAGAATCAGGATATTCAGGAGTATCTAGAGATGTAGCAGAAAGAAATATGAATAATGCTGCTATAGGTGCAGGAACTAATAATCCAAATGCAAACTATGGTGCTAATGAAACTTCAAGTGAACGAAGAGATAGAGAAAATAGTGAGGGTATAGGTGCAGCTAGAGAAGCTGCTAGTAATACTGAAGCAGAAGCTGGTAGATCAGTAGATACGAGTAATGCAGTAGATAATGCTGCTAGATCTAATGAAGTATCAGATAGGCATGGTAATGCTGTAACAAATACTAATAGTAATACAGGTGCAACTACAGCTGTTGGTTTTGGTTCTGGTGATGTTAGTACTATGGGTAGACGAGAAGGTGAAGGTGATAGTAATTCTGGAGGAAGAATTATATGTACTGAATTATATCGCCAAGGATTAATCTCAAGAAAAGATTATATGCTAGATTTATACTATACTTCAAAGCATTTAACTCCACAGCATACAGCAGGCTATTGGCACTTTGCAGTACCTGCAGTTAAAGCAATGAGACGTAGTAAATTTTGGACTGCATTCTGGAGAGAGATTGCATATAATAGATTACAAGATATTAAATGGAGACTTGGGTATGGCAAGTTTACTTTAAAGGGTAGAATTTATAGTGCTATATTTGAACCATTTTGTTATATATCAGGATACTTTAAACCTAACGCAACATACAAAGAATTATATAAAGGAGAATATTAATGGCAATGATGAACCCAGGGGCTGGTATGATGGCACCAAATCCTATGCAAAATAATGAAAGCATGGGAGCACCTATGGAAGCACCTATGGCTCAAGTTAAAGGATTAAACATAACTGCAGAACAATTTAATCAGGCTATGAATGGATTAGAACAAAATGAGATAGCATCTTTAGATCAACATTTAACGCCACCAGTAAAAATGGCACTAGGAAAATTATTGGGTCAAGAAGTACTGCAAGTTATAGAACCTTTAGGACCAAATGAACCTACAGTAAGTTTGCCTGTATCTGTTGTTGCTAGTGCTTATCCAGCAGATAATATAGAAGAATCTATTGCAATGATGCAAAAAGATATTGCATCTAAAGGAACAAACGATATTCCTAGTTCACCAACAGGTGGATTAGGCGGACCTCCTGCAACGCCTGCAGAAGATCCAACAACTAACGTGCCACCTTCTATGCCAATGATGGCTTAGAAGCACACGAGGGCTACCCTTCCCATAAGGCACCCAACTCAACTAAGGAGGATACTATGGTTGACGAAACACAAGATGTAGTAGAGACTACTGAAGAAGAAGTAAATGCTACACCTGAAGAGGAGCAAGTAGAAGAAATACTTGATCCAACACCTTATCAAAACAAGTACAAAAGAGATCTCGAGGATAAGGATACTGATACAGCTACCGAACAACAGGACACCGAAGAAGAGGCTACTCCTGAAGAACGCCCTGTAACAGCCGAGGAAAAGGCTTTTAAGAAACGTTATGACGATCTTAAACGCCATTACGACAAGACCTTAAGTAAGCATAAAAATGAAGTTACTAAACTTAAGACTCAAGTTGAACAAAAAGCAAATGAGATGCTACCACCTAAAGATCCACAGGAACTTGCAGAGTGGAGACAAAAGTATCCAGATGTTTATGATGTTATAGAAACAGTATCATTACAACAAGCAGATACTAGAACTAAACAACTTGAAGACAAGTTTCAGTTTTTACAAGAACAGCAAACACAAATTGCTAAAGAAAAAGCTGAAGTTGAATTACTAAAAAAACATCCTGATTTTCAGGAAATTAGAGCACAAGATGTATTTCACGAATGGGTGCAATCGCAAGATAGTACTATTCAAGGTTGGTTATATGATAACCCCGATAATGCAGATTTAGCTGCAAGAGCTATAGATCTTTATAAGATGGACTCAGGAATTACTTCTAATAAAAGTAAAACTAAGTCTTCTGAATTAAAAAAAGAAGCAGCAAAGGCAGTGACAAACACTAAAAAAGGTAATCAAATAAGTGTAACTGAAAAGAAAATTTGGAGTGTTGATGAAATTAGCAAGTTAAAACCTGGCCAATTTGAAAAACATGAAAAAGATATTATGTTAGCTAGAAGAGAAGGTCGTATAAAAGCATAAACTAAAAACTTAACTTAACGCTATAAGGAGAATAATATGGCAATATCAAGAAGTACAGGTTATAATAACCTGCCTAATGATAATTTCATACCTGCAATTTATAGTCAAAAGGTTCAAAAGTTTTTCAGAACTGCTTCGGTTGTTGAAGACATTACAAACACCGACTACGCTGGAGAAATTGAAGCTTATGGCGACACGGTAAATATTATCAAAGAACCTACAGTAACTGTAGCTGCGTATACTCGTGGCCAGTTAATTAACACACAAAACTTAGCTGATGATCAATTACAACTAATTGTTGACCAAGCAAATGCTTTTGCTTTTAAAGTAGATGACATTGAAGAAAGACACTCTCATGTAAATTTTGAGTCTGTTGCAACTTCTTCTGGTGCATATGCTCTAAAAAATGCTTATGACAAAAATGTCTTAGCTGCAATGGTAGCAGGTGCTGGAACTACAAATGGTTCTGATGGATCAGGCAATGCTGATGTAGGAGTGTACCCAGAAGGTACTTCTCTAGCATCTAGTGCTGAAGTTGATCCAATCAACATCTTAGCTAAACATGCTAAACAATTGAACGCAGCAGACGTTCCAGAAGAAAATAGATTTTTCGTAGCTGGACCTGAGTTTTACGAGCAATTGGGACAAGCAAACAGCAAACTAATGGCTGATACTACTGGCAGTGCTACACCACTAAGAAATGGTAAAGTATATCAAGGTAAAATTAATAACATGGAATTATACATGACTAATAATTTTGCTACAGCTAGTACATCTAATGTTTTCTTATGTTTATCTGGTCACATGTCTTCTACTGCAACTGCTAATCACATTGCAAAAATGGAAGTCGTTAGAGATCAAGATTCATTTGCAGACGTTGTTAGAGGCTTGCATGTGTTTGGTAGAAAAGTACTAAGATCTGAAGGTCTTATTGCTGAATTTTTATTAATTGATTAATTAGGAAAGGAATAATAACATGGCTACTTATGATGTAACAGGTACTACTAGTTCAACTAGTGTGCCTTCAAGAAAGAACCCTGGCGTAAGAACTCCTTACCTAGTGGAAAATACAATTGACATATCAAAAGTTAATAGTTCTGCTGGAACTACAAACGGAGATGTACTACAAGTAATAGACATTCCTGCTGAAACTCTAGTACTACACGCTGGTATAGAAGTTCTTACTGCACTATCTAGTAGTGCAACTATGGACTTTGGTATCACTGGTGGAGACGTTGACGTATTTGTTGATGGAGATGCTAACGCAACAGGATACTCTGTACTAACAGCTACTGCAAGACCAATTATTGCAAGTGCTGACACTATCGACTTACTAGTCGCAGGTGCAGATTCTTCTGCAGGTAAAGTCAGAGTCTTCGCACTTTTGTGTGATGTTTCTGGTGTTTACGAAACAGCAAACAATGCTTAATTGTTAATTAGTTGGGAGCCTTCGGGCTCCCTTCTATTACTAAAGGAATTTATGGCTACAATAGATTTAAGAAATAATACAGATGCATCAACTGGACAAAAAAAACTTGAAATGTATAACGAGTCTACTATACATTTAGATGATAAGACCAAACAGTGTGACTGTGGGGCAAAAATAAAAGAACAAGATGCAAAAATAGACAAGATATTAAAATTATTAGAAAGTAAATAATGAATTACCTACAACTTACAAACTCAGTATTGGCAGAACTTAATGAAATACAGCTTACTTCATCTAACTTTGTAAGTGGAGCAGTAGGTATTCAACAAACAACTAAAGATATTATTAATAAAGCCTTAAGAGATGTTTACTCATCTGAAATGGAATGGCCTTGGTTACATAGTGATAAAACACAAACAACTTTTGCAGGCCAAAAAGAATACACACTACCAACAGATTTTAGATCAGTTGATTATGATTCGTTTTATTTAGTCCCTACTGAGTTAGTTACTAACTCTACATTTGATAGTGACATAACTGATTGGACAACAGTATCAGGAACTCCTGCTTATAACTCTGGCGGTAATGGCAGATTAAGATTGAATGCAGCTGCAGCTTCTGCAAGTTTATCTACAATAAAAAATAAAGAATATAGATTACAAGTTAGAGTAATGGATAGTTCTTCAGGAGGATCTAGTTTAAAAATACAAGTAGGCACCTCTGCTGCAGGAACACAAAATTTAAACACTACATTAACTGTATCTGATTTTGGAGATGGCAATATACTAGATACTACATTTACAGCAACAGCATCTACGTCACACCTTACTTTAGACAATGATGATGCTAATAATTTAGATGTAGATTTTGCTAAAGTTTCTGAAAATCTTACTCCAAAAAAATTAATATATATAACATATGATGATTACAGAAGAAGATTTTTAACTACGGCACAAACAAATAGTAGTGATCATTACGGTATACCAGATTATGTGTATAGAGCACAAGATGGAAAGTTTGGATTATACAGAATACCAAACTCAGATGGTTATACTATAAATTACGAATATTGGAAAACTCATTCAGATCTTTCAGCAACTACAGATACACCAGATATACCAGCTAGATTTCATGATGTAGTTATAGCAAGAGCAAAGTATTATATTTATAATCTTAGATCTGATCCACAGTTTACTCAATTTGCAGATAAAGATTATAGAGAAGGCATAAAAAGAATGAGAATAGAATTAATTAATTCTCCTATTGAAATGCTAGATACTAGAATAAATATGGGCCATAATAGAAGAGGTGCAATTAGTGGCTGATACTTCACAAATATCTCCATTTGTATTTGGATGTTCTGGTGGCCTTGTGTTAAATAAAGATACATTTTCTTTTGAGCCTGGAGAATCTAGAATATTACAAAACTTTGAGCCAGATATAAAAGGTGGATATAAAAGAATATTAGGAACAACTTTTTATAATACTAATGTTGTACCACAAGTATCTGCATCTAGTGAACGAGTAGTAATGTCTGCTATATTTAATGATCTAGTATTGGGGGCAAGAGGCGGCTCTATACATAGAGGCTCAAGTGGATCGGGAAGTTGGACATCTGTTGCTACAGGATTAGGCACACCTTCAAAAAACTATGAGTTTCAAAAATTTAACTTTACTGGTACAGATAATATAGTTATAGCAACAGGTACATCATTTCCTATGATAATAGATACATCATATAATGTTACAACTGTAAATGCAACAGGTAGTGTTAATGGATTTTCTATTGTAGAAGTATTTAAAAATCATATATTTTTTGCTGGAGGCACTAGTGCTCCACAAGAGATAAAATTTATGGGTCCGTTTCAAACTAATGATTTTACATCTGGTAATGGTGGTGGTGCTATTAAAGTAGATACAACTATTACTGGATTAAAAGTATTTAGGGGTAGTTTATTTATATTTGGCTTAGATAAAATATTTAAA
>Ga0181393_1000282_pt1 | contig 19005 bp, 30 predicted proteins | sample 16SPOviralmetaG_FD_130122 | JGI IMG/M metagenome (GOLD analysis project Ga0181393, IMG submission 130122) | Marine viral communities from the oligotrophic San Pedro Time Series (SPOT) site, San Pedro Channel, CA, USA - 16 SPOT_SRF_2010-10-21 | ecosystem: Environmental > Aquatic > Marine > Strait...
CCTTGAAACATCGTTGGTGCGATAACGTTAGACCACGTCTGCTCCATCTCACGGCGAATATCTGGGTTGTTGATCGAAGCGGCAGATTTGATAGGGTCATCAATAAGCACCAGCTGTGATCGTTTAGAGGTGATTGCACCTTTGAGACCTCCACACGCAATCGTGAAAGCTTCCTCACCTGCTGTGTCAATACCTGCAAATTCATAGTCGATACTCCAGTATTCATCTGATCGTTTAATTTTTGACAATCTAACCATTGGAAAGATTTCTCTGTACTTTGCACTTGCAAGTATTCCTTTTATAGTTGCTGACTTTGCTCTACTAATATCAACCATGTAGGCGATATAAAGTATTCGCAGCATTTTCTTGGCAGCTGCATGTCGTCCGATCATCCAAGCTGCAAACAAACCAAGGACAGTACTTTTCGCAGAACCACGTGGTGCAAGGATCGATGTATTCGGTCCGCTTATACCTAACAAACATTCTGAATCTTTACCCGTACATAATTCATTGTGCCACTCAAGCATATGCTTAGCGGGCATTTTTCCCATCAATATGCAGAAATCTTGGAAGCTATCTCTAGCTCTAAGTACTTCCTCGCTTGGTGGTTTAACAGTTACCTTGGTTGCTGTTAATAATGCTGAACGTTTATATGCAAGTGCTGCGCTTGAAATAGCCATAAGTTCTTTACTCCAAGTCTAACTGTACTCAATAAGTATCTGGATCCATTCCCATTCTTTCGGCAAAGTACTTTGCATATTTGTTCCTTGATTTCACGTTGTAAGACTGTGAACGTTTTCTACGTTTGATGCCAGCCTTATTATTCTCTTTGATAATACGATCACTCCGTTTATCTTTTAATCTTGCTATAGCTCTTCCACGTGCAGCTTGTCTGGCCCCTAATACTGAGAATGCGGCTGAGATATCACGAGCACGTTCAGCAGCTGCAATAGCTCTAGACTTAGTTCCGCTATCAACTACTGGTGTTCTTGGTAATGCTTTTATTGCTGAATTAGCTAAACGGATACCAGTAATGCTTGAGTCAATAATTCCTGGAAGCTCTTTCTTTTCAGGGACATATTTCCCAGCAGGCTGTTCCTGTGGAATGTACATCGGAGCTTGAACTGTGTACCCAAAACCTCCAGCCATCAGTTTAACTCACTATAAATTTTTGCCCATACAGCATTCATTGCATTTTCAATAGGCTCACTGAACTGAGCATCATCTTTGAAGATACCTGTTATTTCTCTCATTACACGGTCAGCTCCAGCAAGGATTAATCCCCTCTTGTCTGTTGTGCGGTTCATCCGATCAGACGTTTCAATATGCGAGCGAAGTTCTTTTTCAAGCTGTGCCAGACGTGCAGCACCATCTGACCCTTTGATTTCACCAGAGGTAATTGCCATTCGAAGGTCTTGAATATCGGAGTGCAAAGCAGCAATCTCACTATTAAGTATTTCACGGCGATTCAGCTTTTTGAATTTCATCTTGACCCAACGGGCCATGTCATTAAATGTGCCAGGGTAATTAAGCACTCCTGCATATACCCAAATTTCTATGATCGATGGAGTTACCTCAGCAAATTCTCGGAAATCTTCTGACTCCGATGCTGGAATATTATCGAGCCAGTGATCCACAGCACTTGTGTAGACCTTGCCAGATGTTCCGGTTGTAGTTGTCATTAGAAAGACCTTGCCAAACCTTTTGCTCTTGCTCTTGACCGCTCTTCACTTCGTGCATTGATCAAATCATTTGCATCATATGTCTCTCTTTCTTCATCCCCTCTTGCAGCAATATTCAATCGTTCCTGACGACCTTCTGTTTCTGCAAGTTGTCTTTTCTGATCACCTTGTGCTGCATATCCCAATCTATTCTGTTCTCCTGTGGTAATGGTCTGTAGTCTGTTCTGTACTCCTTCAGCAGCGAAGTTCTTTCTTGTTTGTTCACCAGCGGCGGCGGACCTTCCAATATCTCTATTGTAATTTTGATTCGCAAAATAGTTCTGCAGTTCAGTCTGTTTATCCATGCCACGCATGGTGTAATCAAAAATTTCTGATCTTGCGTTTGAGTCTCCTAGCTGCTGGAAACCAAATGCCATTCCCATAACATCGCCCATGGCTCCAATCTGTGCCTGCTGCATACCCAGAGAGCCTTCAAGGTTCCTCTCATAGGCCAAGGTATCAAAGGCATATACATCTTTGTTTCCATAGCCTGGATCGCCAAGCTCACGCTCAGGCCCAAACATATAATCTCTAAATGTACCAGTGTCATTAAAGCCGTATCCTCTACTTTCCTGCCTGTCGTCTATGCCGTTATTATTCTGATCTTGCATAGCTGCAATTCCGTTTCAAAACTATTCATATTGTATCTAACCTAAAATATATAAAGAAGTTATTTGTATTGGCATATGTTCTCTGGAATGAGATCTACTGACGTAGTATCACCTGCTGCATATTTTGCTCAGGCTTCGAATGATATTATGAGAGCATCACTTGATACTGGCTCTGATATTACTGCTGTCGCTCGTGCAAATGATAATGCTGCTGCCAAACTCACAAACCAACAGCTTAGAAATGATACGGCTAAAACTCTTGTAGAAAACAAAATCGCTTTCAATAAAAAAATTGGAAAGGTTGAAGATCGTATTGGTGGGCAGATTGACAAAATTAATGACTCTACTAAACGTAAGGCTGGATTTACTGCACTACTTGGAAATCTTGCTACTGCTGGAGTGGTGAATCAACAGAATATTGTTAACAAGGAAGCACGAGCGGAAGAACTCAGAATTATGAAAGAAGAGAGTGCTGCGATTACGGACCTCCTCAATCGGGATAAATCTAACCCACAAATTGAATTGCTGAATAACCAAACTGAAAGTCTCCAGAAAGAACTTGATACTTTAAAAAATTCGATGAACCCACAAGGTTCTAATATTTCAGCACTCCCTTCAAACGCTGATCCTTCCCAGGCTTCTTTACTTAGTACTTCATCCAGTCCTGGCAGTGCTTTTCCATCAGATGGCTTTAGAGGAGAGGTCTACAATTACCTTACTGCAGACAAAGGTTTAAATCGTAATCAGGCTTTAGGTCTAATGGCTAACATTGACCGAGAAGGTTCCTTTAGAATAAATCCCCCTGGTGGTGACGGAGGTAATTCTTTCGGCATGCTTCAATGGAATAATACTTATGGTCGTTCAGATATTATGAAGCAAAATGTACCAGATTGGCAAACTAACTGGAAAGGTCAACTTGATCATGCTTTGAGCCAAAATCAACTTCCCGAATATAACACTGCTACAGCTAATTACTTAAATACTAATTTTCCTACAGCACAGGCTGCTGCTGATTCTTTTATGAATACATGGGAAATCCCCGCAGATCCAAAAGCCGGTAGCATTAAACATTCCGGCTTCTTGTCTGGCTATAACTTCTAATTAAAATCTCATATTACCTAGGCTCTTTAGCAGCATTGTATAAAGTTGCTGTTGATCAGCTCTCTCATCACGTCTACTTTCTCTTTCGAATCTTCTATCCTGATTCCCTAGTTGCATCAGCTGTATTTGTTGCGTTCTGTCTGCTTGTGCAGATTTTGCCTCCAGTCCAGCTAGAGCTAAGTTGTTACTATCTATCCTTGCTTGAATTGAATCCGTCCTATCGCGCCTTTCATTCTCCCGTCTTCGCGCTGCCTGTGACTTTAGACTATCAGGATCATCATTTATTGCTTGTATAACCTGAGTTGCATTAGTCATTCCAATAGTAGGAATACCTTTCTCCAGCGCGACTCTTTTGGCTTGTTTGAAATCTAGAATTTCTTGTGCTTCATCTTTTGTCTTACTTAGGTAAGCTTCACCAGTCAAATCTTGCTTTAAGTCAATGCTTGAAGGCAGTTGATTTAACAAAGTAAGTCTCTCTGAGATTAGCCTATTATTCGCTGCCAGCTCCTTCCGTTTTCTATCCAAGAACTTCTTTTCTACACTCTCTTCAGTTATATTTGTCATTCCTAATGTATTTGTTAATCCAAATACACCTTGCTGAATAGGATTAAATTTAAATCCACTTATTTTGTCTGGATCATTAGGTTTACCAGCGATAATACCCTCTTCCATATTTCCAGGCAGTTGAGTAGCTTGATATCCCAGATACGGAAGTGCAACTGCTGTCGATACATTATCAGCAAGCTTTAAACCTGTGTTTACAGCTCCTCCTAATCCTTTCGCTTTATTTAATTTATTTGCTGCTCCCAAGGCTCTTCCCAAAAGGCTAGCGCCAAATCCAAACATTCCCATTGTCTTACTTTCGAATACGCTATTTATATGATAAACGGTTAGCCAAATAAACCACTTAAGAACTTACCGCCTGCCATTCCAATTGGAATTGCCAGTGGGCCAACAACACCAGAGGCCAGAAGCGCTCCACCTGCTGCTGCACCTCCAAGTGCGCCCATGTTGCTTCTATTTTCAGCATCAGCTGCATCTTGTGCAAGACCTCTTTGTGCCATTAGTTGGTCTTTGTAGATTTCTAAATTAGCGTCGTTCACCTTTCCCTCTATTTCCAGATCATTCGCTAATTTACTTTCAAAGGCTCGTCTTTCTGCTGCAAGTTCTATTCGATTACCTGTCAAAAATCCCATGTCTGTCTCAGGCATGTTGTCAAAGATTGCACCAATATTTGTTAACCCAGCAGCCCGTGCTGACTGATCTTCTGGTGTTCGAAGATCAAGGTTAGATAGAGATAGTTGTGATCCTGGGAAGTTCATTTTTAGTATTTACTCCATGAATTAATTGGCATGTCTGTGGTCCACTCAGTAGCACCACCTCCAGCGATAAAGTCTGCTTGTCCAGCCGGCATTCCCATCGTTTGTGCATCAATTGAACTAAATCCTTGAGCTGCCCCAGCTCCTCCTCCACTAAACAAACCAGGCCCTAAGGATGCACCTAAGCTAACTAAATCTGTCAGACCACTTAATGTACTTGTACTGTCTTGAATGCCTTGTATTTGATCATCAAACATAATTCCTAGCTTAGCTTTCTCCTTTCCTGTTTCAATATCATCTAACGCCTTCTTCATGTTGAAGTCATTCTCTGAATCTATATAGGCTCTGATGAAATTGCCGTTATCAGTCGCTGCCATTACTGGAGTTATATCAGAGCCAAAGTCCATCGTCGTTGACGGATCAAACGATGATAAAGAGTTTAAGAAATTAGTGGCCATAATTAACCTAAGTATGTTTCGGCGCTTCCGCCTTCGAGTTGATTTTCAACAGAATTTCTTCTGCGTCTCTCTTGTTCAATTATATTACCTACAGCTTGGCCAACTACTAAACCAGCTGTACCGCCACCCAAGGCTCCAATCGCAGCGCGTTTTGATTTAGCACCATACCTTGCTCCAGCAAGTCCCCCAACTAATGATGCTGCATAAGGAACTATTCCTGTGGTCAATGGCAAGCTCCTACCAAGGAACTGGACTTCCGGTCCATGGATCCCTTCTGTAGTGGCTTTCAGTCCACCAGCAGCAATAGTCACGTCACCATCAGTAGGGTTGTAATCTTCTCTCTTGTCATACTTGAACCGCATATAGTCTTTGTACTCTTGTGGGCTCACGTCTGGTCTTACTTTGCTGAACTCTTCGTACGGCAGCAGGTTCCCAGTTCTTCCCATTACATACTTCAGTGCTACCTCTCCAAGTACATTCTGAGTTTTACTTGGATCCTCTTCTGATGGAATAGCTGCTTTGTAGCCTTCTGCTCCACCAAACGGTGTAAGCAGTCCCAGCCCACTGTTGATTGCAATGCCGGTAGGTATGGCTGTAGCTGCAATCATGCCTTGTGAGTAGTTTCGTTTATGCAGCTCTTTATTGCCATCCTCTCCTGGCTTGAACTTGTAACCACGTGCAGGTGAATAGCCACCATCGTTGTTTGGCCTAATCATGCCTTGGCTGATCATGTATGCCTTGTCTTCTTTATTCCCCATCTGTAATGTCTTAGGGGCTTTGCCTCCTTTGACCTTTGTCATCCTGGTCGGATGCTTTACTGCTGATGTTTCATACAGAGATGGAGCAATCTTCGATAATGCTTTTTCGTTGATTACTTCTCCTGTTGCCTGCAGGGCATTCAGCAACCAGTAGATACTCCTGCTTCTGTCCTGTACAACGTCCGCAGCAAGCGAGCCGCCAAACTGACCTACCTTTCGAGGTGTACTCCCCTTCAACTCCATATTGGATTCTTGAAGAGCTTGTAGTTCTGTATTAGAAATATTACCCGTTGCTTCCTTTAGACGGAACATGCCTGGGTGTGTACCCATCATGCTGTCGATCCTTGGGGCTTCGTCAGCTTTGTTCTCTAAGTCACGACGCCGGTAATACATCCGGGTTGTGTCTTCTTTGCCAATCCCAAAGTCATCCCTGAATCCTTCACCAAACTCCCTCGCACCTTTAAGGATTTTATCGATCATGTCTTTTCTCGAAGCCATTACGCAACTCCCATACCAGTGCTTGGATCTGAGTACAAGTTTCTCTGTGTAGATGCAGGCAGCAAGCCCAGCTGAGCCAAGAGTTTTCCAGTTTCATCTTGTCTAATAGCTTCTTCCAACATTTCCCTATCTTTCTTACTTAGCCGCTCGTAGGCTGTTAAACCTTGACCCGTGCCAAATACTTTATCTTTACCACGTTGAATAAGTTCACCACCAGCTCTGCCTACCATATCTCCACCAATTGATCCAACCATATCTAATCCAAGACCAAGTGCTGCGTTCTTTCCTCCTAGACGACTTAATGCAATTCCTCCCAGTGATCCACCAGCTGCGGATGAAAGGCCAGCAACAGCCTTGTCAACAACATCACCTGGTGTCATCAATGCTTCTAATCCACCAAACAAGATATCTGGAGAAAACCGAGCAACAAGCTCAGCTTTATCCATCATCTTTCCTGTAGCAGGATTCATAAATAGCTTTGCAAGATGCTGGCCCGCAAAACGTCCAATCTTAGCTGCTGTTGCTAACATCACGCCATCTCCTCACCACCTTGTGGTGGCATTGGGTTCATTATTTGCTGTGTTTCCATTCTATTCCTTTTCGCTCTCATGTTTTCGTCTAAGTTGCCTCTTTCAAACGCTTCCATCCATCCAAGAGTTCTGTCCATCTCTCCTGGTTGATGTAAGAAGGCACTAAGTCTTTCACCTGCAAAGTTACCACCTCGTTTCTCATCGGGTTTATCAAGATCGCTTACCTGCGGTCTATGTGATACACCACTAATCGTGGCATTAAGGTGTGGTGCTCTTTCTTTTTCTTGTCTTGGACGTAAGCCTAGGCCAAAGTCAGATTGTGAATAACGGAAATTCATCTTGCCCCCCGTGGGAATACAGATCTACGAGCAGTAGCAGGTAGTGAACCAATAATGGTGCTCATCAAGTCAGACCTTCGTGTCAGGTCTTCGTCTGCACGACGTTGTACTGCCTGTGCTCCGATGATGGTGTCCTGAACTCTATTAGTATCCAGGCTTTCTCCTTTCTTTAGTCTACTTTGCGCTTGTCTAGTAATTGCGTCCGCAATGGCACTAGGTTCTGTTTGACCAGTGCGGTTATACACCTGGTCTTGCTTTAAGGAAGATAGAGATTCTTTTGCAGGCATCTTGGCTGGCTGTCCTACATATGGCCTAGCCGCATCTGGGTTTTCTAGTCCTCTCATCGCAGCTTTAATGTCTTGGAAGATGCCCTTACCTTTTTCGTTTGTCCCTACTCTCATTCTTGTTCCTTTCTGTTGCTGGCCAACTTTTGTTCCTGTGAAGCTTCCAGTCCTTAACTTGTCAATTGCTTCAGCAGAATCAAACACTACGCCTTGCTGACCACCTGGCCCTCTTACTGATCTACCAAGATACGTACCTGTTGGATTCTGGTTTACTGAAGATCTATTAGCTGCATCAAGCTGATACAAGGCGTTAGCTAGTCTTTCTTCTTCACCACTCGTCATTCTCATCTCCTCCATTAGGCCGGAGACAACTTGATTCCCTGCTGGTACGGATTTACCTGTTTCAGGGCTCTTAACGAACATTGTTTTTGGTTGCTGCCCTTGCCTGTAGTAAGCATCGACCGCAGTCGCAACGTTCTGCAATTCGTCAATAGATCTGATGTTGTTTCCCTCTTTAATTGCAGCTAAGCCGGGCATACCGATACGTTGACCAAGCTCACGTATTTTGTTTGCCGCCTGAGTGGTTTCCAGTGTTATATCAACTTGTGGGAACTCACCAAAAGTTTTACCGCCTTCCTTGTAGTCAGGCATTGACTGTGTTACCCACTCTCTAGCGGTTTGTGGCGCATTCAAAGAATTAGACGAACTACTATTGTTCGGACGACGGTCTCCGGCCAGTGCAGCAGGCAGTTCTGGTCCCTGTATTGCTACGGGGTTGCCTGTGCGTGGATCGATATAGACGCCGTCCTGCCTTCTGGCGATTTGTCCTTGAATAGCGTCATCCGCAGTTCGAATGACCTGAGCAGTCTCTCCGACTTTGCCCAAATTCTTGATTTCTGCAATGCGACCAATGGCTTCGTCAGCCATGGCACCAGGACCGTTAACTGTAAAGCCTGTTCTCGCAATTGTGTCCGCAATATTCGCAACATATTCGTCATTCTCGGCTCTTACCGCTGGACTGTAGTTTGCATTGTCCTGACGAACTAATGCACGTCCTACTCGGGCGTCCATTTTCCGCTCATCACCTAAATACTCCTGCAATGCGTCCATCGCAGTGCTGGTTTCACTGTCAACACCTGATCCACCGAAGACACGAGCAATAGATCCGCCCATTCCGCCTCTCTGACGCTCTGCGGACCGCTGTAAATCACCTAAAGCGTCTGTCAGTACGGTTTTAGGGGCCATTCTGACCTCTTCACCGCGTGTTTCATCGAAAGTTTCCCGTCTTACTAGCCCTGTTTCAGGATCTTCTGTAAATCCACGGTCATTTGCGCGGTATGTCTGCTCATCATCGGCTCTTGTACTACTTGTCTCACTGTTATAAGCAACGTCCTCTCCAAATGCGTAGGCAACATCGTCTACACCCTTGTATCCCACACCTTGTATCTCACCAGTACCGACTGATTCTCTAGTTGTGGCTTCCGATTGCGCCATCTGACGCAAGATATCCTGTTTAGATACGTTCTGATCAGCCCTTTTCTGGCGTCTGTACTGCCTTGATACAGCAGCAAGTGTTTCCTCTTCGTTAAGTCCAAGGGATCGACCAGCAGCAGCTAGTTCAGCACCTTTAATAAGCACCTCATTTGCATCATGCTTATGCTGTGTTGGATTTAAACTTGCCGAGACATTACTGATTTTGCTAGTCGCGGCATTATTAATAGCCTGTATTCTTTCTAGAGACACTACTTTATGGCGTAAATCTACACCTATTGTAGATAATTTTAGCCTTCCGTTATTTCACAGGATTAATCAAATTAAATATCCTGTTACCTGCCATCTTTTCTGATCTAAAACTTTCTGGTTTATCTGGTTTTGATTCTCCAATCCCATCTGGTCCAATCAGAGTTTCTAGGCCAGTTGTGTTAATAGCAAGCTGATCTTTCGGTGTTTTCCCTGTATCTTGTGCTTGGAAATATGCCTGAATTTCGTTGAAACCACTTTGACCGTCTTTCACTTTGTTTGCAAGACCATCAAAATTTTTAGCCCATTGCTGCATAGGCGTAAGTCCTAATGTGTCACGTTCTTGCTGGAGTTGTTCTCCTAAAGATAATTGTGGAACTGGAGGTGCCGGAGGATCTGGGATTAAAGCAGCAAGTGCTGGATCATCTTGAAACATCTTAGTTTTGGATCCATCTAGTGCTTTTCTATAAGCTTTCTTTCCTTCAGGAGTACTGATATTAAAGTTTGTTTTTCCAACACTTTTTACTACAGGCACGCCGGCTGCCATTGCCTTTTGTTCTGGAGTTGCTCCTACTACTGTCAGAACACCTTGTGTTAATTCGTTTCCTAAAAAATTGCCTAGTGGTTTTGTGGTATATGGATCGAGCGCCATTGCCGCATCATATGCGAATGTTCCTTTGAACAATTTACCAGCAATTCCCCTGGCTGCAGCAAACCGAGTGGTTGGAGCAATCTTTCCTGCTCTATTTAAATTTCTAACAGTTGCTGTTGTTCCTTGCTGCCTTCCACCGATAAAATCTCTTATTGCATCTAACGGCATGATATTTTCCGGTGTTATACATTCTCTTTATTATATTAAATTGTCGTAATTGATTACAGCCCAGATAATCCAGCAGACGCCGATCATTAATATAAGCAGCATTATGTTCACGCTCCAGACAACCATATTCCGCACCTAATTACACCACTACACTAGCTACACTTCTCTCTTATATAGTTATTTTGAAAATGATAGGGGAGTAAGAGAGTAATAACAAATAGGTATATACAGAAGCTCCGTATTGACTGTAGTTGCGTAGGATTCCAAACCAAGCAGGCAGCTTGCTCGAATACATTTGTTTTGATATGCGCAAACAACGCCATATCTTGTATGTACCCTAATTATTAGTACATAAGATCAAAATCAGGATATTACGAGTCGCACTTTTATTCAGGCACAAAAAGGTCGCATATAGGCTGCTAAAAATGCTAAAAATTTTCTGACACGTCTAACCCCACCTGTACCCGCGCAGCTGGTTGAACAAAAAAAATAACTACGGTTTAACTTATGTTTTTACTTGCGTGTTCAACACAGCTCGTGCGCGGCTCGTGGGGATTCTTTCTGAAGCTTTAACTTACGTCTGTTACCAATACGTAACGGATGTGTAACGTAAGTTATTTAACTTCAGATCTTACACTAGTTCACCGCAGTTAACTCAAGCTTCGCTTTCGTTTGTAACTGCTGACTGAACGTATGTGTATTCATTGGTTACCTACGTTCCCCTTAGTTACCTGTCCCAGTGTTACACACCTGCCCCCTATACATTACACCTTTAGCCGCTGACTCGCGGCTTTATTAAAGGGTGTTCTTTGAATTAACAGCCATGAAAATTCTTGCTGTAAACGATAACGTCACCTACTTCTTAAACGATGATGGTGACTATCGTGCCTACATCGAATGCACTCAGGAAATCTTTCCTATCGTGCTTGGGCCAATCACTAACGAACTCATTGAGTTTGATTGTCCTTTCTGAACACACTTAAGGCCGTCTATTGACGGCTTTCTTCTTTAGTGTTCTTTATCTAAATCTCATTTATGTCATACCTTAACGAAGTTCTTGATGACGCTGCCGCTCGTACTGGCGGTACTCGCTATGAAGTCCGCACAGAGATGCGTTCTGCCAAACTCCTACTCGCTGATGCTCAGCGTTACGGATTTGAAACCATCGAGGAATATGCAGACGCTATTCGTGAGTATGCAGCTAACTGCTGATGCAACCTATGCCGCCTATCGGCGGCTCTATTCGGTTGTGTTCTTTATGTCTTACAGACATGTTCACTTCCGTCAACGTGAAGTTTCACTATCAAGTGTCGTATGACTACGTCCTACTTGTAAGTGCTAACTACGTTGCTTGTGTTAGCAACTGGGGCACCAACTACCCAGATGAAGAGGAGCTTGTATTAGCTGGCCCTGAACCAGCAGGAGCTCCAACTCTTGCATCTGCTTGGGATCTCTCTGAAGAGATTCCCTTTTAGAGCACTACCTAGCCGCCTATCGGCGGCTTTGTTCGGTCGTGTTCTTTATATCAATCAAATGATTCCTGGACTCTGTCGCATCTGGGCTGCTTCCAACGTGGAAGACACCGGATGGATCAAGATGACATATGCTCCACGCTCTTATCGAGCTTGTGAGGACATCATTGAGAATTACCAAGATCGCTTTGGTAATCTTTGGACTTACACCATCACTGCTGATCATGATCTGTGCTGGTGGTCACTTCCTGAAAGGAAGGTAAGTTCTGGTAACTAACCACACGTAAGGCCGTCAATCGACGGCTTTATTCTTTCGTGTTCTTTGTTACTTCGTAACTTCTATGCGTAAACTCGCTACTCTTACCAAGATGACCGATCAAGGTCTGTCAACTTGGACATTTGCTTTCTGTGAAGGTGTGTTCCTTGCTTACGGTGGTACTACCCAACGTTGCAAGGTATTCACTTCTCACAAGCAAGCTGAGGAGTGCATGTTCAACTTTTCCAAGTATGGATACAAGATTGAACAAGCTAATCAGAAGAGCAAGGCGGCTATCAAGGTAGATAAACCTGTACGCCGCTCCAACACCAAGCAACTTTGCCTGACTGAGGACATCACTGCTCCTCGTCCTGCTGCTGACACTGTTGTTGCAATCTTCTGATGAGACCTGTATAGGCCGCCTATCGGCGGCTGTATGGGTCTGTGCCCTCAAGGGCTTCGTTCACTTTTATCTGTATCATCATGCGTTTCCGTATCCCTGGCAAAGACATCAACGTTCGTCTGTTCGAACGTGTTCAGACTGTCGATAGCCAGTACGACATCTTTGATGTTGGCGTCGAACAAGCAGACGGCACCATTGACAGTGTTGTCATTGGAGGCTCTTTCTCTTACGCTAAGTCTCTGGTCCAAGCTATTGACCAGAAGGCTGAAGAGAAGCGTGTTTCAGATGCCAAGGCTTCATCTGTGACCGCGTCTCCGGCCTCTGCGCCTGAGCCTGACCTTGCCGTCGCGGCTTGACGCCTCCTTCGCGCCCCTATCGGGCGCTTTTTTCTGCTGTTTTCGTAACAGCTATCAACTGTACATGTTGATTTGTCCTTGCTCTTGTCCGTCTCCTAGCTGGCTATTGACGGCACTTGCAAGATCTAGCAACGCTTGACCCGCGAGTGTGACACCTGCTGCTGGCAGGACATACTTCGGGACCGCGTTTGCTGCAGGAATTGCATAACCCATAAGTGCTTGCAACTTTGGATTATCTGCAATTTCCACATCAAATTTACGTAGTGATGGACCTGCACCGCCAATTGTATAAGCAGCGGCTTGTACTGCAGGGTTAGCACCTTCGTACATTTGTGCAATCTTATTGCTATAACCTTCGTCCAACTTCCGGGCTCCGGTAAGGACAGTATCACCTGCACCCTTGAGTTGGTCCTTGAACATATCTAATAGTTCAGAAACCTTCTTTGCTCTTGACATCGCACTATTGGAAATTATGCTTATATTGTACCGATAATTAACGCCGATATTTCCACATTAAGAGATTATTAAGAGCTATAATGGAGGGACTCGACGTTTAACAACGTCTTTCCTTGGTTGTGTTCTTAAACACACTGATATGGTTCAATTCGATTCTCAATCCATCATCACATCTGTCATTGGGATGATAGGGCTATTGAGTACCGGAGTTATCCTATATACCGCATTTAACCGTAATCGGTTGTCTAACGGACGTTACCAATGAATACTAAATTAGAGGTTACCTATGTCTTACACCCAACTACTTACTGCTGCTCAACTCGCATCAACACGTGAAGAGGCTCAAAAGATCCTCAAGTGTGCTCGCAAGATGAAGATTGTTGAGAACAAGTATCAAGAACGTGCTTTTAAACTTGCTTGCAAGTAATCATTACCTTGACAAACTAGGGTAGTCGGTAATTACTACTGAAATAACCGAACTTACCCTTACATCAGAACCCTATCCCCATATAAATTAAGGGGGTAGGTATATATAAATGAGCAATGCCCAGTTTTTATAGTTCACTAGATTCGTTTGATAAATTCTTCCTGTTTCCACCTTCGAACCGTCCGGTCCTTGCTGTTGTCTCCGATAAACAGCTTAAAGAGTGGAAGACTGAACAAACGCGGCGTGAAATTCATCAACTCGAAGAGTTAGTCGAAGGTCACCGTAGCTCTATCGAACAACTGGAAAAGACTATTGAGATCATCAAGAAAGATTTACCAGTTATAGAAACAAGCAGTGAGGAATAACAGTGGGATAACAGTGCGGAGTCTCCATCGATGAGCAGGCGTGTCAACCCACAAAACACCCAGAAGGCCGCATAGCTGCGGCTTTCTTCTTCTGTGTCCTTTATACAAATGCATGACTGAAGTACAGATCAAAGCATGTGAACGAATTAAGGCAGAACTTCTCCGTCAAACACGTGAGAAGGATCGTGACCTCTTCTACCTGAAGAAACCTGGACGATCTGAAAAGATTGTCTGAACCTATGCCGCTTAACAGCGGCTTTTCTTTTACATACTTTTTTTATTACGTATGCAAGGTTTAACCAATACTCACTTCGTCGGTATTCAACGTACCACTCCGTCCAAAACTCAAATTGTTCATGCCTTTGATTTGGACGACACTATCACTATGAAGCCCGAGAACTTCAACAATATTGGCATGACCAAAGATCAGTTCTTTGATGCATCTAGGGACTTCGTCCCTGATGAGCGCGTCGTTTTTCTACTGCGCCTCATGAAGCGTTTAGGAGATGCTGTGGCTATTTGTACAGCACGTCCTTCGGAACGTCTTACAGAGTCATACGCATGGCTTACAAAGTGGAGAATCCCCTTTGATGTAATCATGGTTTCTAATGATAAACAAGCAAGCGGTATAACTAAGCAGTACATGCTCAAGCAACTGCGCAAAGACTACCGTATGGTTGGAACGTTGATTGACGATAGCCCCTACAACATTGAAGGTGCTCGTCTGCAACGTATCAAGAGGATCCATGTCCTCAAGAACTGTGCCTATTGGGATGCACATCCCGAAGTTGTAACCAAGATTTGATTTCTATCATGCTTAAACTACTCATTCAACAACACTCTGCTCCACGAACTCGTTTCACTGTGAAGTTCAATAGTGAGCATCGTGCGTTTAATACTTTCGCTGAAGTCAAAGACTTCATCCTGAACACACAAGGCCGCTGACACGCGGCTCTCTTTTTTAGTGTTCTTTTTCGAAATGCTGAATGGCAATCACCTATGACTTCCGTATTGTTACTTCTAACATTCATGGTGTATCACAGGTGGTTCCTCAGAACGAAGATGCGTTCAGCTATCTCGTAGATGAGACCAATTTCACTGTCTTTGAGGACGGTTCAACTGCCCTCTTTGATGAGCGTATTGGTGACTTCATCTCCGACGCTGGCCACGCACACCTGTGCTGCGAATATGTGTTCTGAGAAACCGAACCTGTTGGTTCTTTACTTGGTACTTGCACTTGTGTTTAACTTAGAAGCGAAGGACGGCTTTGTCCTTCTTCCCTTCTTGTCACATAAGCAAGATATCCAAGTCCAGGCCGCTTAGACGCGGCTTTCTTTTTAATCGTTCAATCAAAAGATATATGACCCAATCATTCAGTGTTCCTGATGGCTTCTCATCACGTCAACTCAATGACATGCTTCAAGAAGCTATCCCCGAGGAGATTGCACATGCAGTCGAACTCGATGACTGCGAATGTGACTCTGATGAGAACTCTGCCACCTTTGGTCCTGATAACCTCAGTGCACAAGATGTTTGTGAGTTAGCATCTCAAAAGCTCAATGAAGCTACTGATATTTGTGGCGACCCTATCGTTCATAAAGTCATGCTTCATATGATCGTTGGGCACATGATGAAGTGGCATACAACTTGTGGTCAAGAGATTGCTGATAAAGAAGCAGCTATAGCTTGGTTCCGTGACGCTGGTAAATTCCAAGCCGTCATGAACATTATCGACACTATCAATGTTGGTAATGACGATTTTACTTGTGATCACTCATAAGTCCATAAGCCGCTTAACAGCGGCTTTCTTTAAACATGTTCTTTACAAGGAATACCTTGCAAAATCAAACTACTCGCTACGCTCAGTTCAACGCTCTTACCGTTACCGGACGCATTTTCAATGCTGATATCGTTAGCTACAACGACAGTGAGTTCCTCAGTGTCTCTGTAATCAGCACTGCTATGAAGGATGGCGCTGATCTTGTCTACACCTTCACCAACAACAACGGTTTGTTGAAGCTTTACAGAGGTGGCAACTTCTGCACAGGTCGTCAAGTGACCATCACTGGTCATATTGCCAATGTGTCTGAGGTCTATACCACTAAGTCTGGCGAAGTACGTATGCGCAAGCGCCCTGAGATCAAACTCGTTGGTGTTACCTGCCTCGAAGGTGGTCTTGGACCTATGCCTGATGCAACCAAGAAACAAGCACGTGCATCTGAAGGCACGCTTGTTACTCAAGTTGGCACGCCTGCCAATGATCTTGGTGATCCCAGTGTTGATGAAGCACCCGCTTATGGCGAAGCTACTAACACTGACGAAGCAGCAGTTCCTATCTTCTGATTATATGGAGCCTATTGGCTCCTCTTTTTTTACTTTTTTCACGCGAGGACCTATGAAAAAGCTTACTGAACCACCTGATTACACTATTGAAAAAAGCCGATACGGCCTTTACACCTCTATCACTACTGATGGTGTACGTATGGTGACCGGACCGTCTGAAGACGCTACCCGTTGGGTCACTAATGAAATCCACATCCCTGTATTGATGGGGACTTTCGATGGATATACCTCTATTGCTCGTACTTCTCAAGTAGCTGGCAAGCTTTAGTGTTTACCGTTGCCATTACCGTTTTTGCCATTAGTGCGGAGTACTCCCTCCCCAATATTCACGTCTCCCCCGCCACTATCAATAACAAGCGCACGTTCTTTGTTAGTACCTGGGCTATCATTTCTTGTTGATCCTCCGGCTAACATTCTCATAGCATCACCAGCGTGTCTAACTTTTTCTTTTCCTTGAATTTCCATGGCTAAATCTACTAAGTTGGCAGCTTCTGTCTCTGTTATGTCTTGAGAAAGACGTTCGTCTATTAATTCTAATAAACTATCAGTATCATTCTGTCTACCTATTCTTAGATTATCTTCTCTAGTCATATTTACTAATCCTCTTGAATCAGCTCCATCTCTTCTATTAGGCTCTCCTTGCTGAGTTCGCATGTTGCCTATATTTCTTGCTAATAAAGGGTTATTCTTAGCATCTAAAAGATGCCCTTGTTGCGGAAAACTAACATGAGTTCCCAATAATCTATCTGTTGGACCCTCTGTTAAAAATTGAGCAGCATTTAGTAGTGCTTCATATCTTGTAAATTGTTTACCTCCATTTCTTGATGGTGACCCTACTTGTCCTGGACCTTGATATATCCCTGTTTTTGAATCTGCAGATTCAGTCAATATCTGCAACAGGTCATCATATATTAACTTGTTTGGGTTATGAGGCCGTAATTTAGCCTGCAATTGATTATCTGAAAGTTTTGTTGATTTAATTAAAGCATCATATCCGCTGATATTGTCTTTTAGTACGTTTATTTTGTCTTGTAAGGGCAAGTCGTTATATGAATTCCGACTAAATGTAATGCGATCTGATCCTTTTATCAAGCTACCTGTCGATTGATTGTATCTCGGACCTGTTCTTTTGGTATTAAAAAGTAAGCCACCAGCTTCATCTAACGTTCCTTGCTTATAATCCATAAGCAGATCATTAGCTAGCTTTGGATTAGAACTTAGAAGTTCACCAGCAACTCTTTTTATGTCACTTAAACTATTGTCTAAAAAGTGAGAATTTCCTCTTGCAAACATTCATATCTATACCTATGTTTATGTAGACAGCTGCGACTATTTGACATAGATATTTTTAACCTCATTACTTATTATCTCAAATTTAAATAACAAATAGGCCGCATAACTGCGGCTTTAGTTATTAGTGTCCTTTGACATTTACCTCATGGCACACGTACGTATTGGTACGGACCAACTCAATGACATCCTTGATGAAGTCAAACGTGGTATCTCAAGCAATCTTGATTTCGTCAGTGACGACAATTTTGCTGATGCTTCTGGTTATGCACGAGGCACCCTCATGGGTGTTCAATCTGTGCTAGAAGAAGCACTTCTATATCAATGTTGGGAGGACGATAACGCTCCTCTTATGTAACTTCCTAGCTAATATTTATACAGGCAGGAAGAAGAACGACGTCACTGCCTACCTTCGGGTTTCAGGCATTTTTGTCGTTTCTGTCTGTGTGATTGCAAGGGCTGCATTCGTGGCCCTTCCCCCTCACGGGTCGCTAGCTCAGAGGTAGAGCATTCGGCTTTTAACCGACTGGTCCAGGGTTCGATCCCCTGGCGACCCATACCCATTACTGGGTAGTACCTACTTATTGCTATTTATATGATCGCTATGAAAACCCCTCCTAACTACGGAACTGTTGACTGGTACGCATCAATGTTCGAGGACATTCTTGCTGATGCTGCTATTCATGAGAAATCTGAAGATAGTATCGTTGAAGGACAAAAAATTCTTGCTGGATTTAAAATTGCTATCCAAAACTGGCTAAATTACCATCAAGCTAGTGTTGCTTCCTACGAGTATCTGTTGGAAGAGTTTATTGAATCAACTAATAATGCATTTGATAAACAAGCCGATCTTGCAAGAGAGGAGGCTTCATTACCAAGCATTCCTACTTTCCCAACACTTAAGTAGAGTTTTAATGTGGGCTCATAGTTAAGTGGATATAACCACCGCCTTCTAAGCGGTTATCCCAGGTTCGAGTCCTGGTGGGCCTGCCGGGATGTAGCGCAGTTTGGTAGCGCATTCGCTTTGGGAGCGAAGGGCCGCAGGTTCGAATCCTGTCATCCCGATAACGTAGTTCTATAAACCCTGTCACAAGCAGGGTTTTTTAGTAGCTAGGCTCACTTAACTACACTCACTACCTCTATCTCTATATACCCAATTTAAAATTAATTATGTATATAAGTAGAGAAGTACTATTAAAAAAAGACATATATAGGCGAAAAAGGTATTTAACGTAGTTGTTTGTTGTTTATTGCTTCAAATCACCTGCACTGCAGCATCTTTGCTCAACTACGTATGTCAGTAGCTTTTTCTGTAAAACTGTAAAAATGTATATCCTCTTAAACATATGTATGTTGAAATGCAGCCTATTTGGACCAATGCAGGCCATGGCTTAAAGTATCGAAACATACAGTTCTACATCGCTTGAAACGTGTGACAGTCGTCCTCCCTGCTGAGCTC